>OFJB01000201.1_pt1 | contig 33115 bp, 31 predicted proteins | sample 1775081 | NCBI WGS metagenome assembly OFJB01 (sample SAMN08195771, study PRJEB24354) | sludge metagenome | isolation source: initial sludge from phenol fed wastewater aerobic bioreactor | place: India: Nagpur | collected 2016-06-05
CTTGGCGGCCCTGGCGCGGACAGCCTCGTATTCCTCGCGGCTGACGCCGTCCATCCGTGACAGAACCCGTTCGAGCTGGGCCCGCAGTTGGCCTTCTGCCTCTTCGCGCAAGGACGAGAAGGCGCCGAGCGCGCCACCTGCCACACGGGCGAGGTCGTCCAAAATCCTGTTGTCCACCTGCATCGCTCTGACTTCCGGTTACCGTTCGTTCATTATGGACGCCGCACGCCGCGACTTCAACGCCCTTGGAACGCCCATTGCCCTGGGGGCAGGACGTCATCCGGGCCAGCCCTTATTTGGCGGGCGCGGCTGCGTTGAAGTGGTCACGCAGGGCCTTGAGGTCCAGCGTCTGGGTCGGCGCGGCCCAGGGACCTGATATGCGCAGGGTCAGCGGCGGCAGTTCCCCCAGAAGGAACTTGGTCACCGGCCAGTTGAAGCCCCAGCCCAGGGCCAGGGCGGCCAGCAGCAGGAGCCCCTGGCGGGGCAGACGTTCGAAACTGGAGGTGGGGAGGGACACCGGCGGCAACCCGGAAGAAAAGGGGCTACGGAGTTTACTCCTTTGCCCGCCTTCCTTGCATCGTCGCGGCCACCGGGAGCCCGGTGCAAAGTGTATGATTGCCGGTTTTCCCAGCAGAACAGCCAAGAACATGGAAGCGGAACAGCTCAACGCCATCGCCAACAAGCTTGCCGACCTGGAATCCCGGTCGGCGGAACTTCGGAGGTATCTTTGACTACGACACCAAGGAAGTCCGGCTAGTCGAAGTCTCCCGCGAACTGGAAAGTCCCGACGTCTGGGACGACGCCAAGCGCGCCCAGGACCTGGGCCGGGAAAAGAAGGCCCTGGAAGGCGTGGTGGTGACCCTGCAGGAAGTGGCCCAGGGTCTGGCCGACGGCAAGGAGCTGTTCGAGATCGCCCGTGAAGAAGGCGACTTCGACACCGTGGCCGCCGTGGCCGCCGACAACGAGGCCATCGAGGCCAAGGTGGCGGCCCTGGAATTCCGCCGCATGTTCAACAATCCCCAGGACCCGAACCCCTGCTTCCTGGAAATCCAGGCCGGCGCCGGCGGCACCGAAGCGCAGGACTGGGCCGCAATGCTGCTGCGCATGTACCTGAAGTTCGGCGAAAAGAAGGGCTTTACCGTTGAAGTGATGGAAGAATCTGAAGGCGATGTCGCCGGCATCAAGAGCGCCACCGTCAAGTTCAGCGGCGACTACGCCTACGGCACGCTGCGCACCGAAACCGGCATCCACCGCTTGGTGCGCAAATCGCCGTTCGACTCCAACGCCCGCCGCCACACCAGCTTCACTTCGGTCTTCGTCTTCCCGGAAGTCGACGACTCGATCGAAATCGACATCAACCCGGCCGACGTGCGCACCGACACCTACCGCGCCTCCGGCGCAGGCGGCCAGCACATCAACAAGACCGACTCCGCCGTGCGTCTGACCCACGTCCCGACCGGCATCGTCGTGCAATGCCAGAACGACCGTTCGCAACACCGCAACCGCGACGAAGCCTGGCAAATGCTGCGCGCCCGCCTCTACGAGTTCGAACTGCGCAAACAGCAGGCCGAACAGCAGAAGCTGGAGGATGCCAAGTCCGACATCGGCTGGGGCCACCAGATCCGCTCCTACGTCCTCGACCAGAGCCGGATCAAGGACCTGCGCACCAACCACGAGACCGGCAACACTCAGGCCGTGCTCGACGGCGACCTCGACCCCTTCATCGAGGCCAGCCTGAAACAGGGCGTGTGACCGCCAACCTGTTCGCCGGATTGCCGTCGGCCGTCACGGTCGACGAGCAATTCGCGACATTTTTGCAGCGCCCCGGCCTGCGCATCGAGCGCATCGTCTCGACCGGGCAGGCCAGCCCGGAAGGCTTCTGGTACGACCAGGACGAAGGCGAATGGGTGGTTCTGCTGCAGGGCGAAGCGAAACTGCGCTTTGCCGACGAAGCCGACGCCCGCCACCTGCGGGCCGGCGATTGCATCGACATCGCCCCGCATCGCCGGCATCGCGTCGACTGGACGCCGAGCGACCAGGTCACGGTCTGGCTGGCGGTCTTCTATCGCGCAACCGGCGTCACGCCCGGCCCGGCAACGCCGGTCACGCCTCGTCCGGCGTGAGTTCCATCGTCAGCAGCGTGACCAGGGGGCGCTCGAAACGACGCATCAGCCGGCCCCACCAGCCTCCACCCGGCTGCCGCAGGTAAGTCGGCGCCTGTTTTTCAAGCGCATCGACCATGACCCGATGATCGGCTGCAAGCGGGTCGATGAAGGTCAGCATGTCGCCCGGTTGCATCATCTTCTCGAACAAGGCCAGCAAGGCGTTCCGGTGCGCCGCCTCGTTGCTCGCCCGCAACAGGATGCCGGCACGCATCGGCGCCCCACCCGGGACGATTGCCGACACGTGCATGCTGCGAACATCGCTGGCGGCCTCGCAGTAATCGAGCGCACGCTTCACATAGACATTGAGCTGTTTCAGGAATTGATTGTCCGCGGCTTCGTTCCGGGTCTGGGGAGCGTTCTCCAGTTGCATGAGTTCGCGCAGCAGCATCAATTGCTCGTGGGTCACCGCCTCGCTGGCCTCGCCATCGACAACGGCGACGTCCATTTCCTGCTGGTGCGCCAGCATCGCAACAACGGCGAGGGGATAGTTCAACAGTTCATCTTCCGGGTTTAGCCGGCGCGCCTGCTGTTCGTCGACATAGGTGAAGAGGACCGGCCGATCGATTCCATCGACCTCGGCAGCGGAAAACGAAATTGCCACCTGACCGCTGGGATGAGCCTGCGTCTGTCCGGGCATCCATAGCGGCTGGAACCAGCCGTCGGCCTTGAACTGGTTCATGTTGCCCACATCGGGGTCGGCGAGAAGGGCGCGAAGATTGTTCAGCAGCGGATGCGTTCCGGTCATGTCGATTCCTGAAAAAATGTGAATGTCATTATCAAGTATCAATGAGCCATCGCTGGCGGTCAATCGAGTCCGCTACGCCGGCGCATTCCCGCCCCCGCAGAATCTCCCGCCCCGGCGGTTCGCCTTCCGGCCGAATCAGGCGGCAAGTGCGTGACCGAAGGTACGCAGCGCGATGCCGATGCAGGCGCCCAGCGCCGCCGGCTTCCACACCTTGGCAACGCGCGGCCCGGCCGCGATGAGCACGGCGACGCCGGGCAGGTCGAAGGGCGAAATCAGGAAACCGGCGCTGGCGTTGAGCAACTCGGCACTCATCTGACCGGCGCGGCGCATTTCGTCGACCACCCCCATCATCGCCGTGCCGCCGGCCAGGTATTTGGTCAGCGTCGGCAGGACCAGCACCCGGTCGATCGCCAGCAGGTCGAGCAAGGGCCCGACCAGCGTCGTCAGCAGGTCGATGGCGCCAAAAGTACGCAGCGCGGTGACCACCACCAGCGACAGCACCAGCATCGGAATCGCCCCGACCGCCAGCTTGAACGCCTCGGCACCGGCCCGGTTGATCACGTCGAGCACGCCCTTGGCGCTTTCTGCAACCGGGTGCGCCAGATGTTCATCGACCAGCCCCTCGTTCGCCGACAGCCCGCGCCCGAACAGGTAATACGTCGCCGCCGCCGCAGCCAGCCCACCGATCAACGACCACAGCAGGGTCAGGCCGATGTCGAGCCCCATCGTCATCATCGGCAGCGCCGCGTTGGCCTGCGACATCGCGAAAACCATCGCCAGCGTCGCCGCGACATGGCGATCCGACGCGCCGCGCTGGTCCATCATCGTCAAGGTCGCCATCGGCGCCGCAAAGCTGACGAAATTGATCTGCAGCGCCGCGAACACGCCCAACCCGGTCAGGCCGAAGGGTTTCAATACCGGCGCCAGTTTCGCCACCACCCAGTCGAGCGCGCCACGCGCTTCGAGCAGGCGCATCAGCGACAGCATCACGACCATTACCGGCAGCAGGATGAACAGTGAAAGCTCGACGGCGGAGCGGCCGGCCTTGAGGAGAATTTCGATCAGGATTTCCATGGGGCGGGATTATGGCATTGCTTGGTGGAGCACTGTTTTCCGCCCAGGCGACCGGCCAGCCACTTTGCTTTCCCCTCCACCGGGTTCCGCCGTTGACCGGCGGGCGGCTTTGGTTTTTTGACCGCTGGGTTCCGCGCCTCCGAACCAAAGCTGTCCCCGCCGCCTCAGGCGCCGAGCCCGCCGCCCCAATAACCAAGCCCCTCCGCCGCTCAGCGGCACAAAACAGCGCCCCTTTCCCTTGTCCCTCCCCCCCGAATCGGCGAAAATCCCTGCTTTCGCGCGCCACCGCGCCAAACCCCGATTTCCCCAAGGATTCCCCGATGTCCAACGCCGAACAGCAACAAGACGAGAACCACATCATCGCCGAGCGCCGCGCCAAGCTGGCCGAGCTGCGCCAGGGTGGGGTCGCCTTCCCGAACGACTTCCAGCGCGAGAACACCGCGCAGAAGCTGCACGACGGCTACGGCGAGAAATCGGCGGAAGAACTCGAAGGCCTGCCGGTCGAGGTCAAGGTCGCCGGCCGCATGATGTTGAAGCGGGTCATGGGCAAGGCCTCGTTCGCCACGCTGCAGGACGTCTCCGGCCGCATCCAGGTTTATGTCGCCCGCGACAGGGTCGGCGAAGAAAGCTACGCCGCCTTCAAGGGCTGGGACCTCGGCGACATCCTCGGCGTCGTCGGCACCTTGATGAAGACCAAGACCGGCGAGCTGACCATCGCCGCCACTGAAATCCGCCTGCTGACCAAGTCGCTGCGCCCGCTGCCGGACAAGTTCCACGGCCTCTCCGACACCGAGATGAAGTACCGCCAGCGCTACGTCGACCTGATCATGAACGAGGAAACGCGCGCTACCTTCCGTGCTCGTTCCGATATCGTCGCTGCCATCCGCAACTACATGTGCGGCCACGGCTTCATGGAAGTCGAAACGCCGATGATGCACCCGATTCCCGGCGGCGCCGCGGCCAAGCCCTTCATCACCCATCACAACGCGCTCGACATGCAGCAGTTCCTGCGCATCGCGCCGGAGTTGTACCTGAAGCGCCTGGTCGTCGGCGGTTTCGAGAAGGTCTTCGAGGTCAACCGCAACTTCCGCAACGAAGGCCTTTCGCCCCGCCACAACCCCGAATTCACGATGATGGAGTTCTACGAGGCGTACGCGAACTACCACACGCTGATGGACTTCACCGAAGGCCTGATCCGCCACGCCGCGCGCGAAGCGCTGGGCAAGGAAGTGTTCCAGTACCAGGGCCGCGAACTCGACCTTTCCAAGCCCTTCCACCGCCTGACCATCACCCAGGCGATCCAGCGCGAGCAGCCGTCGTTCACCGACGCGCAATTGGCCGACGCCGAATTCCTCAAAGCCAAGATCGTCGCCTTCGGCGAGAAGGTCAAGCCGGGCGGCCTCGGCAGCCTGCAGTTGCAACTGTTCGAAGCCTGCGCCGAAGCGCAGTGCTGGGAGCCGACCTTCATCATCGACTACCCGGTCGAAGTCAGCCCGCTGGCCCGCGCCTCCGACAGCAACCCGGAAATCACCGAACGCTTCGAGCTGTTCATCGTCGGCCGCGAGATCGCCAACGGATTCTCCGAGTTGAACGACCCGGAAGACCAGGCCGCCCGCTTCCAGGAACAGGCCAAGGCCAAGGATGCCGGCGACGAGGAAGCGATGTACTACGACGCCGACTACATCCGCGCGCTGGAATACGGTCTGCCGCCGACCGGTGGTTGCGGCATCGGCATCGACCGGCTGATCATGTTGCTCACCGACAGCCCGGCGATTCGTGATGTCATCCTCTTCCCCTCGATGCGCCCCGAGTAAACCATGGCTGCGCTTGCCATAACGGCGTTGCAACGTCGCTTGCATAGCGCTGCTATGCGGCGCGCCGTTGCGCCTTGTTCTGGCTGCGCTCGCTCATGGTTTGCGCAACGTTTGCACAAGATCGTCTGATGCAGATCCGGCAGATCCAGGTGGCTTGCGAGGCGGTTCAGGACCGGCTGACGCTGCGCGTATCGACGCAGGCCAACGAGGAGTACAGGGTGTGGATCACCCGGCGTTTCCTGCGTGAGCTGTGGCCGCACCTGGTCGGCATGCTGGCCGGGCATCTGGCGGCACGGCCGCAGGCGGTCAGTGAAACGTCCGCAGCGGCAGCGCCGACGCCGCCGAGTTTCGACCAGCCGTTCAAGGAAGACAATCCGCTCTTTCCGCTGGGCTCGTCGCCCCTGCTGGCCAGCGAAGCCAATCTTAATGCCGGTGGCGAGGGGATGGCCAAGCTGGTTTTCCGCGAAGCCCGCGAGCGCAGTTTCACCCTCAATCTCAACGCCGAGCTGATGCAGGCGCTGTGCGCCATGCTGCGCAAATCGGCCGAGCAACTGGCGTGGGGACTGCCGCTGGATTACGCTGCCGCCCCGGCAGAAAAAGCGACACTACCGGCGGACGAACCCAAGCCCGGCCTCCTCCACTAGTGGAAGCGCTGCGCCCCGCCCGGCTCGAATTCGCCGACGACGGCACCCCCTGGTCGAGCGCCTACGGCGATGTCTATCACTCGGCCCACGGCGGCCCGGCGCAGGCGCGCCACGTCTTTCTCGGCGGCAACGAACTACCACAGCGCTGGCAGGGACGCGACCGCTGCGTCATCCTCGAAACCGGCTTCGGCCTCGGGCTGAACTTCCTCGCCACCTGGCAGGCCTGGCGCGCCGACCCGCAGCGCTGCCGGCGGCTGCACTTCGTTTCCTTCGAGAAACATCCCTTCTCCGCCGCCGACCTCGCCGTCGCCCAGCGCGCCTGGCCGGAGTTCGCCGAACTGGCGGCGCAACTGCAGGCCCGCTGGCCGCTGCTGACGCCGGGCGTGCATCGCCTTTTCCTCGACGACCGGCAGGTGATCCTGACCCTGTTCTTCGGCGACGCGACGACGCAGTTGCGCCAGCTCGACGCCTCGGTCGACGCGTTTTTTCTCGACGGTTTCTCGCCGGCCAGGAACCCGGAACTATGGACGCCGGAACTGTGCCGCGCGCTGTCGCGCCTCGCCGCGCCGGGCGCCACGCTGGCCACCTGGTCGGTTGCCGGCCACGTCCGGGCGGCGCTGGAAGCCGCCGAGTTCGACCTGGAAAAACGCCCCGGCTTCGCCGGCAAGCGGCAGATGCTGCACGGCCGTTTCCGCTCGCGCCGACCCGACCGCCACCGCCCGCCGGCCGAACGGCGCGCCATCGTCATCGGCGCCGGCATCGCCGGCTGCGCCACGGCCAGCGCACTGGCCGGTGCCGGCTGGCAGGTCGAGGTGATCGACAGCGCGGCGACGCCGGCCACCGGGGCCTCCAACAACATCGCCGGCGTGTTGCGCCCCTTGCCCAGCGCCGACGACAACCGCCTGTCGCGCCTGACCCGCGCCGGCTACCTGGCTACCCGCGCCCTCCTGCAGACGCTGCCCGATGCCCGCTGGTCGCCCTGCGGCGTGCTGCATCTCGGCCGCGACGCGGCGCATGAAGCGACCCAGCGCCGCGTCGTCGAGCGCCTGCAACTGCCGCCCGAACTGTTCCAGTTCGCCGCCGCCGACGCCGTTGCCGAACGCCTCGGCCGGCCGGTGGAAACCGGCGGCTGGTGGTTCCCGCAGGGCGGCTGGGTCAATCCGGCCTCGGTCTGCCGCGCCGCGCTGGCGGCTTTTCCGCAACGTATCGCCACGCGCTACGGCGTCGCCGTCGACCGTCTGGAAAAAACGGACAACGGCTGGCGCCTGCTTGCCGCCGACGGCAGCGAGATCGCCCGCGCGCCGGTGGTGATCCTGGCCGCCGGCGCCGGCGCCACGCATTTCGCGCAGTTCGCCGGCCAGCCGCAGAAAGGCGCCCGCGGCCAGGTCAGCCACCTGCCGGCCGCCAGCATCACCCCGCTGCCGCACGTCGTTTGCCGCCACGGCTACCTGATGCCGGAGATCGACGGCATCTGCCTGACCGGCGCCACGCTGCAGCCGGGCGACGCCGATCTGGCGCTGCGTCCGGCCGACCACGCCGAAAACCTGGCCCGCCTGCAGCGCAGCCTGCCCGGCTTCGCCACCACCATCGACCCGGCGACGCTCGACGGCCGCTGCGGCCTGCGGCCGATGTCGCCCGACCGCTTGCCCATCGTCGGCCCGCTACCCGACCTCGCGGCGCTCAAGGGCCTGCCCCGCCTGCCGGCCCTGCACCGCCACCCCGGCCTGTGGTGCGTGCAGGGCTTCGGCGCGCGCGGCATCGTCTGGTCGGCGCTAATGGCCAACCTGCTGCTGTCACGCCTGGAAGGCGAGCCGCTACCGCTGGAGAACGACCTGGTGGACGCCGTCGATCCCGGTCGCTTCCTGCTCAAACCGGCCAGCCGGCTGCAGGAAGACGACGGCTTCGACGACCGCACGTGAAACCTGCATAAGCTTAGCTGCCAATGTTATTGGCAGCCCGCCGAAGGCCCGGTTAAGCTAGCCGGGCTCCTGTAAACTTCACATTTTTTCCAAACACAAAAGAGAGACACGCGGATGAAGATCGAAACCCTCGCCGTTCATGGCGGCTACAGCCCGGACCCGACGACCAAGGCAGTCGCCGTGCCGATCTACCAGACCACCTCCTACGCCTTCGACAGCACCCAGCACGGCGCCGACCTGTTCGACCTCAAGGTCGCCGGCAACATCTACACGCGGATCATGAATCCGACCCAGGACGTCCTGGAAAAGCGCGTCGCCGCGATGGAAGGCGGCGTTGCCGCGCTGGCCATGGCCTCCGGCATGGCGGCGATCACCGCGTCGATCCAGACGATCGCCGAGGCCGGTGACAACATCGTCACCTCGTCCACGCTGTACGGTGGCACCTACAACCTGTTCGCGCACACCCTGCCGCAGTACGGCATCGAAGTGCGCTTCGCCGACTACCGCGACCCGGATGCCTTCGAAAAGCTGATCGACGCCAGGACCAAGGCCGTCTTCTGCGAATCGGTCGGCAACCCGCTCGGCAACGTCACCGACTTCGAGAAGCTCGCCGAAGTCGCCCACAAGCACGGCGTCCCGGTCATCGTCGACAACACCGTGCCCTCGCCTTACCTGTGCCGCCCGTTCGAGCACGGCGCCGACATCGTCGTCCATGCGCTGACCAAGTACCTGGGCGGCCATGGCAATTCGATCGGCGGCATCATCGTCGATAGCGGCAAGTTCCCGTGGGCCGAGCACAAGGCGAAGTTCAAGCGCCTCAACGAGCCGGACGTGTCCTACCACGGCGTCGTCTACACCGAAGCGCTCGGCGCCGCCGCCTATATCGGCCGCGCCCGCGTCGTGCCACTGCGCAACATGGGCGCCGCCATCAGCCCGTTCAACGCCTTCCTGATCCTGCAGGGCATCGAGACGCTGGCACTGCGCATGGACCGCATCTGCGACAACTCGCTGAAGATTGCCGAATTCCTCAAGACGCATCCGAAGGTGAGCTGGGTCAACTACGCCGGCCTGCCCGACCACAAGGACCACGCGCTGGTCCAGAAGTACATGGGCGGCCGCGCTTCCGGCATCCTCAACTTCGGCGTCAAGGGTGGCCGTGAAGGCGGCGGCAAGTTCCAGGATGCCCTGCAACTGGTCACCCGCCTGGTCAATATCGGCGACTGCAAGACGCTCGCCTGCCACCCGGCATCGACCACGCACCGCCAGCTGTCGCCGGAAGAACTGGCCAAGGCCGGCGTGTCGGAAGACATGATCCGCCTGTCGGTCGGCATCGAGCACGTCGATGACCTGATCGCCGATCTGGATCAGGCGCTCAACGCCGCCTGAGTCACCGGCACCCCCGAGCAAGCCCGGCAACGCCGGGCTTTTTTTGCGCCCAAGCGGCGCCAAATCCACTCAACCATAATGCATTGAATTATTCATAACACAATGATTTTAAATATTTATTTTGTTTTGTTGACCTAAATCAGATGGCGCTCGCATGCCCCCGTCGAAAATCGCCCGGATCGTCCAAACGATCGTTTGACGCAGTGCAGCAAAAAAATCACAAATCAATTCGAGGGAGCGCGTATGCAACAGCAAGTCACTGAAACCAAAATCGTCATGTCCGACCCCACGGCGCTGGGTGTTTTCGGTTTGTCGATGGTCACCTTCGTCGCCGCGTCGGCCAAGATGGGCTGGACGACCGGCGTCGCCTACCTGATTCCATGGGCGCTGTTCCTCGGCTCGCTGGCTCAGATCTGGGCGTCGATGGTCGACTTCAAGAAGAACAACTATTTCGGCGCCATCGTCCTCGGCGCCTACGGCCTGTTCTGGATCGCCGTCGCCATGCACTGGGCAATCAGCCTCGGCTGGCTGGGCGAGGTTGGCGCCAATGCCGACCCGAAGCAACTCGCTTTCGCCTGCATCGGCTATTTCATCTTCTCGCTCTTCATCATGGTCGCCGCCTTCGAAGCCAACAAGGTTTTCGCCGTCATCCTGGTGCTGATCAACGTGCTGCTGCCGTCGCTGGCGCTGTCCATCCTCGGCGTGAACAAGGAACTGTTCGGGGCGCTTGCCGCCTGGTCGGAACTGGGCATTTCGCTACTTGGCTTCTACGCTGCCGGTGCCGTCTTCCTGAACAACTTCTTCGGCCGCACCCTGCTGCCGCTCGGCAAGCCGCTGGGACTGATCAGCAAGGGCGCGGCGCCGGTCGTCACCCCGCTGCCGGCCAAGGCCGCCGCCTGAACGGGCTGACCGCGAAACCGAACGGGCCGCAGATGCGGCCCGTTTTTCATTCGACTTCCTCGACCCGCAACCAGATCGCCCGTTGCTCGCGCATCTGCCCGGTGCCGACGCTGAACGAACCATCGCGCTGGCTGCCGGCTTGCTGGCCGCTGCCGCCAAGTTCGATCCATTCGCCGAGGCGGCCGCTGACCGTGGTGCTCAAGCGCTGCGTGGCAATGCTGCCGGGACGGCGCGCATCGAGTTGTTCGGCCTGCTGCGAGATGTCCAGTGTCACGCGATCGCCGGCCAGGCGCGGCGTGGCGTAGAAACCACTGCCGATATCGCGATAGACGACACCTTCGTTGACCACCGCAGCACCGGGGCCAACCGCCACCATGCGCATCGGCACCGGCAGCGAACGGCCAACCTGGATGAAGGCGCGCCCGCCCTCGACCGTCTGCACCCGTTGCGCAGCCTTTTCCTCGCGCTGGCGCTGCGTGTCCCAGACCCGGCCTTCGACCTCGACCCGGCTGTTGCTGCCGAGCACCACCTGGCCGATGGCTTCCGCCTCGCGCTGGGCGTTCATCCGCTGGCGGTCGTGGGCGACGTGGATGATCAGCCGGCGCGCCGGCTTGTCGATCGCCGCCAGCGCCCGTTTGATGTCCTCGCGGTTGCGCGGCGAAGTGCGCAGAAAGAGCTGGTTGTTCTGGCCGCTCAGCGTGCCGCCGGGTTCGACCAGCGGCAGCAGCACCGGCAGGACTTCGTCGACCGTCTTGCTCTTCAGCTCGATGACTTCCAGCTGCGCCGCAGCCACGCCGGCCCACAAGGCAACGAAAACGGCGAGCAGGAACTTCAGGGCGGGTCTCATGGCGCTCTCCTCAGGGGGCGACGATATGCGGTTCGGCGAGATAGGCACGGGAATTCATTTCGGTCAGGCGGCTCACCGTGCGCTTGAACTCGCTGGCCTGCGTGCCCTCGGTGTACAAATCATCAGCGGCGCAGTCGGCGGTGGCGATCAGCTTGACCTTGTTGTCGTAGAAAACGTCTACCAGCCAGGTGAAGCGGCGGGCTTCCGAAGCCTGGTGCACGGTCATCTTCGGGATGTGCGACAGCAGCACGGTATGGTAGCCGCGCGAGATTTCCAGGTAATCGTTCTGCGAGCGCGGGCCGCCGCACAGGGTGCGGAAATCGAACCAGATGACGCCGTTGCCGCGGCGCAGGGTGGCGATCTGGCGGTCGAGGATTTCGATCTGCCCGCCCTCCTCGCCCTCCTCGCCGGCGACCATGCGGAAATAGTCGAGCATCTTGCGCTCGGCCGCGTCATCGGCCGGATGGTGGTAAATCTCGACCTGCTCCAGCGCGCGCAGTCGGTAGTCGACACCGGCATCGACCTCGAACACGTCGAGGTGTTTCTTGAGCAGGGCGATCGCCGGCAGGAAGCTCTCCCGGTGCAGGCCGTTGGGGTAAAGCATGTCCGGCGGGTAATTCGAGGTCATGACCAGGATCACGCCATGGCTGAACAAGCCCTCGAGCAGGCGGCCGAGGATCATCGCGTCGGCGATGTCGGAGACGTGGAACTCGTCAAAACAGAGCAGCCGGACGTCCTGGGCGATCGCCGCGGCCAGCTTCAGCATCGGATCCGGCTCGCCCTTGTACTTGTCGAGATCGCGATGGATCTGCTGCATGAAGGAGTGGAAATGCAGCCGCTTCTTGCGCCGGTACGGCACCGAAGCGTAAAAGCAGTCCATCAGGAAACTCTTGCCGCGCCCGACACCGCCCCAGAAATAAACGCCGCGCGGCGGCTTCGGCGGCTTCAGCAGGCGCTTGATCGTGCTGCCCCGGTCCACCTTGAACGACAGCAGGTTGCCATAGAGCGACTGCAGGGCCTGCGCCGCCCTCCGCTGCGCCGCATCGGCGACATAACCGCGCTCGGCGAGCAGCGCATCGTAGGCGTCAAGCATGCCGGTGGCGGAGACTTTCAGTTTCTTGTGGGGCATCGTCGGTTGTCGTTGTTCTCGGGTCCGCTATTTTCGCAAATATTGACGAGGTTCTACAGCGCAATGCGCTTTACCGGAATGACCGGCTAACCGACGGCGAACTCTGCCCCCCCCTGTCATCAGCGCGTCATGGCAATCGGATTGAATCATGGTTTCGCATGTTCCCGGCGGATCGATCATGGAACTCCTCGTCACCCTGGCGGTTTTCTATCACCTGGCCGCCCTGTTCGCGTCGCTCACCGGAGTCTTCCTGGCACTGTGCCGTCTGCGGGGGATGGCGACGGAAAGGCGATTGATCCGGCCGTTGATCCTGAACGGCGAGCTCCATCTGTGGCTTTCCGGCCTGCTGATCATCGCCCTCGGTGTCGCGCTCAAGGGCATGCCCTATTTCGACAATCCCAAGCTGTGGACGAAAGTGATCCTGATCACGCTGTGGAGCCTGAATTCCTGGCTGCTCCGCCACTACAGCCGCAGCGGCCTGGACCAGCGACGCATTGCGATGTTCGCCATCTCGCTCGGTTCGCTGATTTACGGCAGTTTCCTTGGCGTCGCCAAACCGCTGGCTTACGGCGTCGCACCGTTCTGGGGCTTGCTTGCCGGCTATGCCGCCTGCCTCCTGCTGACAGGCCTGCTCCTGCAGCGATCGCGTCGCTGGCTGTCGTCCCCGGCCATCGCCTGACGGTAGACCCGCGAAAACTGCAACCGATCATTCACTGTCGCTGCCGGAACAATGAAAGAAGGCGGAATGTGCTATTCGCACATCCCGCCTTTGGCAGACGAAGCGAAACTGCTTAGAAGTGCAGCGACCGCTTGTCGCAGGCCAGGGCGGCTTCGTGCACGATTTCCGACAGCGTCGGGTGGGCGTGGCAGATGCGGCCGAGGTCTTCGGAGGCGCCGGCGAATTCCATCGTGACGACGGCTTCGGCGATCAGTTCGGAAGCGTTGTTGCCGATGATGTGCACGCCGAGGATGCGGTCGGTCTTGGCGTCGGCCAGGACCTTGACGAAGCCGCTGGCGTCGCCGTGGCCGAGCGCCCGGCCGCTGGCCAGGAACGGCACCTTGCCCGGCTTGTAGGCGATGCCTTCGGCCTTGAGCTGCTGTTCGGTCTTGCCGACCCAGGCGATTTCCGGGTGGGTGTAGACGACGCCCGGAATGGTGTTGAAGTCGCAGTGACCGGACTGGCCGGCGATCAGTTCGGCGACCATGACGCCTTCTTCGGAGGCCTTGTGCGCCAGCATCGGACCGCGCACGACATCGCCGACCGCCCAGACGTTGGGCAGATTGGTCTGGCAGTGGCCGTTGACTTCGACCTGGCCGCGCTCGTTGATTTTCAGGCCGACGGCATCACCGTTCAGACCGTCGGTGTTCGGGATGCGGCCGACCGAGACGATCAGCTTGTCGCATTCGAGCTTCTTGGCGCCGTCCTTGTCCTCGTACTCGACGGTGACGCCCTTCTTGGCGACCGAGACCTTACCCAGCTTGATGCCAGTGGTGATCTTCAGGCCCTGCTTGGTGAACAGCTTGAGCGCTTCCTTGGAGATATCCTGATCAACGAAGGGCAGGAAATCCGGGGCGGCTTCGAGGACGGTCACGTCGGTACCGAGACGGCGCCAGACGGAGCCCATTTCCAGGCCGATGACGCCGGCACCGATGACACCCAGGCGCTTCGGTGCGGCGTCGAAATCGAGCGCGCCGACGTTGTCGCAGATCACCTTGTTGTCGACCGGGATGCCATCGAGGTGGCGCGGTTTGGAGCCGGTGGCGATGATCACGTGCTTGGCCAGGACTTCTTCCTCGCCGACCTTGACCTTGTACAACTCGCCTTCCTTGCCGGCAAAGCTGGCGTGGCCGTTCAGGCCGGTGACCTTGTTCTTCTTGAACAGGCCGCGGATGCCGCCGGTCAGCTGGGTGACGATGGTGTTCTTGCGGCCGATCATAGTCGGCACGTCGATGGCAACGCCCTTGGCGGAAATGCCGTGCATGGCGAAGGAATGATTGGCTTCTTCGAATAGTTCGGAGGAGCGCAGCAGGGCCTTGGACGGAATGCAGCCGACGTTCAGGCAGGTACCGCCGAGACGCGGTTCGCCCTTCGGGTCGGCGTAGGCGTTGGATTCGGCGCAGGCAGTGTTGAAGCCGAGCTGGGCGGCGCGGATGGCGGCCACGTAGCCGCCGGGACCACCGCCGATAACGAGCACGTCAAATTGCTTGGACATGGATCAACCTTTCAGATTTCAGATGTGCAAAGGCGCCAGCGCCCGTGCGGGAACACTGGCGCCGGCGATGCTGGCTTAGACGTTGAGCAGCAGGCGGGCCGGATCTTCCAGCGCTTCCTTCATGGTCACCAGACCGAGGACGGCTTCACGGCCGTCGATGATGCGGTGATCGTAGGACATCGCCAGATAGTTCATCGGACGCACGACAACCTGACCGTTTTCGACAACGGCACGGTCCTTGGTGGCGTGGATGCCGAGGATCGCGGACTGCGGCGGGTTGATGATCGGGGTGGACATCATCGAACCGAAGATGCCGCCGTTCGAGATCGAGAAGGTGCCGCCGGTCAGTTCTTCGATCGACAGCTTGCCGTCCTTGGCCTTGGCGCCGAATTCGGCGATCTTCTTCTCGATGTCGGCGATCGACATCTGGTCGGCGTTGCGCAGGATCGGCACGACCAGGCCACGCGGCGAACCGACGGCGATACCGATATCGACGTAGCCGTGATAGACGATGTCGTTACCGTCGACCGAGGCGTTCAGGATCGGGAACTTCTGCAGCGCGGCAACGGCGGCCTTGACGAAGAAGCCCATGAAGCCGAGGCGGACGCCGTGGGTTTTCTCGAACTTCTCGCCGTACTGCTTGCGCAGGGCCATGACCGGGGCCATGTTCACTTCGTTGAACGTGGTCAGGATGGCGTTGGTCTGTTGCGACTGCAGCAGGCGCTCGGCGATACGGGCACGCAGACGGGTCATCGGCACGCGCTCTTCGGTGCGGTCACCGAGGGCGACGCCGGTCGGCGGCACCGGCAGCGAGGTGGTCGACTTGGCAGCGACGACCGGACCAGCAGCGACAGCCGGCTTGGCCTGGGCGGCAACGGCATCTTCCTTGGTGACGCGACCGCCGCGACCGGAACCGGCGACGTCGGCGGCAGCGATGCCCTTCTCGTCGAGGATCTTGCGGGCGGCCGGGCTGGCCGTGCCAGCCGGAGCGGCTGCGGCAGGCGCCGGAGCAGCGGCGGGAGCAGCAGCAGCCTTCGGTGCTTCAGCGGCCGGCGCGACGGCGCCAGCGGTGGCGGCGGTGTCGATCTTGGCGATCAGCTCGCCGGAAACGACGGTTTCGCCATCGCCCTTGATGATTTCAACGAGAACGCCAGCCGCCGGCGACGGCACTTCGAGGACGACCTTGTCGGTCTCGATGTCGATCAGGATTTCGTCGCGGCCGACCGCTTCGCCGATCTTCTTCTTCCAGGAAGCCAGCGTGCCTTCGGCGACGGATTCGGACAGTTGCGGAACTTGGACTTCAATGATGCTCATGGGTGACTCCACTCTGCTTTCGTTATTAGTAGTCGATCTTGCCCAGTGCGGACTCGACCAATGCTTTCTGCTGTTCGTTGTGCTTGGCCAGATACCCTACCGCCGGCGACGGCGAGGCGGGACGCGCAACCAGCAGCAGTTTCTGCTTGGCGTCGAGGCCGCTGTCCAGATGATGACGCGAGGCGAACCAGTACCAGGCACCCTGGTTGCGCGGTTCCTCCTGCGCCCAGACAATTTCCGTCGCCTTCGGATACTTGGCCAATTCCTTGGCCAGGGAACCCGAGGGGAACGGATAAAGCTGTTCGATACGGACGATGGCGATATCCTTGATCTGCTTCTCACGACGTGCGTTGACCAGGTCGTAATAGACCTTGCCGCAGCACAGCACAACACGCTTGACCTTTTTCGCGTCGATCTCGTCGACTTCGCCGATGACGCGCTGGAATTCGCCATTGGCCAGTTCGTCGAGCGACGACGCGGCATCCTTGTGGCGCAGCAGCGATTTCGGCGACATCACGACCAGCGGCTTGCGCTGCATGCGCACGGCTTGCCGGCGCAGCATGTGGAAAACCTGGGCGGCCGTGGTCGGGACGCAAACTTCCATGTTCATTTCGGCGGCCTGGTTCATGAAGCGCTCAAGGCGAGCCGACGAGTGCTCCGGACCCTGACCTTCGTAACCGTGCGGCAGCAGCATGACCAGACCGCAGGCGCGGCCCCACTTGGCTTCACCGGAAGTGATGAACTGGTCGATGACGACCTGGGCGCCATTGACGAAGTCGCCGAACTGGGCCTCCCAGATCACGAGTTCATAGGGGTTGGCCGAGGCGTAACCATAGTCGAAAGCCAGCACAGCTTCTTCCGACAGCACCGAGTCATAGCACTGGAAGCCAGCCTGCTTTTCCTGCAGGTTCTTCAGCGGATGGTAGGTGCCACTATCCCAACTGCTGCGATTCTGGTCATGGAAGGCGGCGTGGCGGTGGAAGAAGGTGCCGCGCCCGACGTCTTCACCGGAAATGCGCACGCCGTAACCGGAAACCAGCAAGGAAGCGTAGGCCAGGTTCTCGGCCATGCCCCAATCGACCGGCAGCTTGCCTTCGCCCATCGCCGCGCGATCCTCTACGATCTTCTTGACCCGCGAGTGCAGGGTGAAGCCTTCCGGCAGCGTCGACAGACGCTGCGCCAGACGCTGCAGCTCGGCCTTCGGCACGGTGGTGTCGCAGGTCTCGATGTAATCCTTGGCCAGGAACGGCGTCCAGTCGATCGTCATCGGGTGCTTGTAGCCGGCCAGCACCGGGTTGTAGAGCAGCTCGCCCTTGTCCAGGTGAGCGCGGTATTCGGCGATCATCTGGTCCGGACCGTCAGCCGGCAGCGTCCCTTCGGCGATCAGCTTGTCACCGTAGAGCTTGCGCGTGCCCGGATGCTTGCTGATGATCTTGTACATCAACGGCTGCGTGACCATCGGCTCGTCCTGCTCGTTGTGGCCGAGCTTGCGGAAGCAGATGATGTCGACGACGACATCCTTCTGGAAGAGCTGACGGTACTCGATGGCCAATTGGGTAACCAGCGCGACGGCTTCCGGATCGTCGCCATTGACGTGGAAGATCGGCGCATCGACCATCTTGAAGATGTCGGTGCAGTAGTGACCGGAGCGGTAGTCGCGCGGGTCGGAAGTGGTGAAGCCGACCTGGTTGTTGACGACGATGTGCAGCACGCCACCGACGCCGTAGCCGCGGGTCTGCGAGAAGTTCAGCATTTCCTGGTTGACGCCCTGACCGGCGACGGCGGCGTCGCCGTGAACCAGGATGGGCAGCACCTTGGACTTGCTGCCCTCGCCGCGCCGGACCTGGCGCGCGTAGACCGAACCGGCCACCACCGGGTTGACGATTTCCAAGTGCGACGGGTTGAAGGCCAGCGTCAGGTGGCAGGGGCCGCCCGGGGTGGCAACGTCGGACGAGTAGCCGAGGTGATACTTGACGTCGCCGGCGGTGAGATCGCTCTTCTTCTTGCCTTCGAATTCGGCGAAGAGCATCGACGGTGCCTTGCCCAGGGTATTGACCAGCACGTTCAGGCGGCCGCGGTGAGCCATGCCGACGACCACTTCGTCAACGCCATTGGCGCCGCCGGTGCGGATCGCTTCGTCCATGGCGACGATCAGCGATTCGCCACCTTCAAGCGAAAAGCGCTTTTGGCCGACGTACTTGGTATGCAGGTAACGTTCGAGGGTTTCGGCGGCGGTCAGGCGCTCGAGCAGGCGCTTTTTCTGATCGGCCGTGTAGGACGGACGGGAACGGATGCTCTCCAGCTTTTCCTGCAGCCAGCGCTTCTCGTTGTAGTCGGTCATGTACATGTACTCGACGCCGATCGTGCCGCAGTAGGTCTGCTTCAGCGTTTCGAGGATGTCGCTGAGCTTGGCGTTTTCCGGCAGGCCCTTGAGCGAACCGACGTTGAAGGTCTGCTTCAGGTCGGCATCGGTGAAACCGTAGAACGACGGCTCCAGTTCGTCGAGTTTCGGACGCGGCAGGCGCTTGAGCGGATCGAGATCAGCCCAGCGGGTACCAAGCGAACGGTAGGCAGTGACCAGTTGACCGACCGCGGATTGCTTGCGGTGTTCGGCGGAAGACGAGGCCGGCGCACTGTGCTTGAAGCCACCATCCTTCGCCAGTTCGGCAAAGGCGGCAACGACCGGCGCATGCGCCACGTCACGGGCGACGAAGCCCGGCATCTGGGCCAGGCGATCGAAATAATCCCGCCATTCCGGGGCAACGGAAGTCGGATCGTTCAGGTAGCTTTCATATACTTCTTCGACAAAGGGTGCGTTACCGCCAAAGTAAAGCGTGCTGTCGAACTTGTCATTCATCGTAGTCATAAGCGTCCCCTGTATGGGTTTTATTTTCCTGCGGCACGCATTGACGCGCACCGGTGATGCTCCGCATGTAAAAAAGGGCGGCCCGCGAGCCGCCCGTTTATTGTATTAGCCGCGCTGGGCAAGCGGTACCACGTCGCGCTTGGCTGCACCAACATACAACTGGCGCGGACGACCGATCTTGTATTCCGGATCGGAGATCATTTCTTCCCACTGCGTCATCCAGCCAACCGAGCGGGCCAGCGCGAAGATGCAGGTGAACATTTCGGTCGGGATGCCGATCGCCTTCTGGACGATGCCGGAGTAGAAGTCGACGTTCGGGTAGAGCTTCTTCTCGACGAAGTATTCGTCTTCCAGAGCGATCTTTTCCAGTTCCATCGCGAGCTTGAACAGGCGATCGTTTTCCAGACCCAGTTCCGACAGCACTTCGTTGCACACCTTGCGCATCAGCTTGGCGCGCGGGTCGAAGTTCTTGTAGACGCGGTGGCCGAAGCCCATCAGCTTGAAGGAATCGTTTTTGTCCTTGGCGCGCTTGATGTATTCACCAACGCGCGAGACGTCGCCGATTTCTTCCAGCATCTGCAGGCAGGCTTCGTTCGCGCCGCCGTGCGCCGGGCCCCACAGACAGGCGATACCGGCCGAGATACAGGCAAACGGGTTGGCGCCCGACGAACCGGCAAGGCGGACGGTCGAGGTCGAGGCATTCTGCTCGTGATCGGCGTGCAGCGTGAAAATGACGTCCAGGGCGCGGACCAGCACCGGGTTCGGCACATACTTCTCGCACGGCGAACCGAACATCATGCGCATGAAGTTGGCGGTGTAGTCGAGATCGTTGTCCGGGTACATGAAGGGCATGCCACGGTTGTACTTGTAGGCCATGGCAACGATCGTCGGCAGCTTGGCGACGATGCGGTTGAAGCTGATGTTGCGGTGTTCGGCGTCGGAGTAGTCCATCGCTTCGTGGTAGAAGGCGGACAGGGCGCCGACCACACCGACCATGACGGCCATCGGGTGAGCATCGCGACGGAAACCGTTGTAGAAACGGGTCAGCTGATCATGCACCATCGTGTGCTTCTTGATGGTGTTTTCGAACTTGACCTTCTGGGTGGCATCCGGCAATTCGCCATTCTTCAGCAGGTAGGCGACTTCGAGAAAGTTGCAGCTTTCCGCCAGTTGCTCGATCGGGTAGCCGCGATAGAGCAGTTCGCCCTTGTCGCCATCGATGAAGGTGATCTTGGAACGGCAACTCGCGGTAGACAGGAAACCGGAGTCATAGGTAAACAGCCCCGTCTTGCCGCCCAGGCTACGAATATCCACGCAATCATTGCCATGCGTCGGGGACATGATCGGGAAATCGACAGGTGCTAGTCCGTCGATGCTCAGGGTTGCCTTGCGTTCGGTCGTCATGGTTTTTCCCTTGTCAGGTGTTGGTTATCACTGCACTGCCAAATTTGGTCAATGTCACAACTTAGTGCATCAACCTTACTTAAGACTTACTCAGAGCTGCCGTAAGTTTCTGTTAACTCTCGCGTATCGCCACCAGAATCGGCAGATAGCGTGGATCCTCGCACTCCGTCTGGCCACTGATCAGGTACCAGAGATCGTGGTCTTCCATGTCGGCCATTTCCACGAACACCTGCTGCTGCTCGTCCGACAGCTTGGCGAACCCGTTATCCAGGAAACGCGTCAGCGCGATATCGAGTTCGAGCAGGGCGCGGCGGATGCAACGCCAACGCAGGCGTTCGTAGTCGGCTCTTTCCATCAGACGGCGCGGCGAACCATCAGGTCCTTGATCTTGCCGATGGCCTTGGTCGGGTTGAGACCCTTCGGGCACACGTCAACACAGTTCATGATGGTGTGGCAACGGAACAGGCGGTACGGGTCGTCGAGGTTGTCGAGACGCTCGTTGGTCGCCTGGTCGCGCGTGTCGGCGATGAAGCGGTAAGCAGCCAGCAGGCCGGCCGGGCCGACGAACTTGTCCGGATTCCACCAGAACGACGGGCACGACGTCGAGCAGCAGGCGCACAGGATGCACTCGTAGAGACCGTTCAGCTCTTCGCGGTCTTCCGGCGACTGCAGGCGTTCGCGTTCCGGCGGCGGATCGTTGTTGATCAGGTAGGGCTTGATCGAGTGGTACTGCTTGAAGAACTGGGTCATGTCGACGATCAGGTCGCGGATGACCGGCAGGCCGGGCAGCGGACGCAGCACGATCGGCTGCTTCAGTTCGTCGATGTCGGTCAGGCAGGCCAGACCGTTCTTGCCGTTGATGTTCATGGCGTCGGAACCGCAGACACCCTCGCGGCAGGAACGACGGTAGGACAGCGTGTCGTCCTTCGCCTTCAGCTTGGTCAGGGCGTCGAGCAGCTTGCGATCGGTCGGCTCGAGTTCGACCGAGATGTCCTGCATGTAGGGTGCGTCGTCCTTGTCCGGATCGTAGCGGTAGATGCTGAATTGAACCATGCGTTTGCTCATGTTCTTCTCCGTTAGTACGAACGCGTCTTCAGCGCGATGGGTTCGACGGTCAGCGGCTGCATGGTGACCGGCTTGTAGGTGATCGAGTTATCCACCGGATTGAACAGGGTGTGCTTCAGCCATTCGGCATCGTTACGACCGTTCGGGAATTCCGGGGTATCCGGGGCGTCGTCGCGGACGTGGGCGCCGCGCGATTCCTTGCGGGCCTCGGCGGAGAGCATCGTTGCCTTGGCGACTTCGATCAGGTTTTCCATTTCGAGCGCTTCGGTGCGGGCCGTGTTCCAGGCCATCGACTTGTCCTTGATCTCGAGCGCGCGGGCCGCCTTCTCGACTTCCAGGATCTTCTCGACGCCGGACTTGAGCAGGTCGCCGAAACGGAACACACCGGCGTGGTTCTGCATCGTGCGTTGCATGGCCAGACGGGTTTCGTGCACGTTGGCACCGCCCTTGCGGTTGTCGATGGCGGAAATCCGGGCCAGCGACTTCTCGGCAGCGTCCTTCGGCAGATCGCGGTGAGCCTGGCCGGTCTTGAGATCTTCGACCGCGGAGTCACCGGCCGACTTGCCGAAGACCAGCAGGTCGAGCAGCGAGTTGGTACCGAGGCGGTTGGCACCGTGCACCGAGGCGCAGGCGCATTCACCGGCGGCATAGAAGCCCGGGACGACGGTGTTGTGATCGCCGTTCTCGCTGACCACGACACGACCCGAGTAATGCGTCGGGATGCCGCCCATCTGGTAGTGACAGGTCGGCACGACCGGCAGCGGTTCCTTGATGCAATCGACGCCGGCGAATTGCAGGCCGATTTCACGGATACCCGGCAGGCGCTTCATGATGGTGTTCGGGTCGAGGTGGGTGATGTCGAGCAGGACGTAGTCCTTGTTGACGCCACAGCCGCGGCCTTCGTTGATTTCGGTGGTCATGGCGCGGGAAACCACGTCACGCGACGCCAGATCCTTGGCGTTCGGCGCGTAGCGCTCCATGAAGCGTTCCTTGTTGGCGTTACGCAGGATGCCGCCTTCGCCACGGACGCCTTCGGTGATCAGCACGCCGGCACCGGCGACGCCGGTCGGGTGGAATTGCCAGAATTCCATGTCTTCGAGCGGGATGCCGGCACGCGCCGCCATACCCAGGCCGTCACCGGTGTTGATGAAGGCGTTGGTCGAAGAGTAGAAGATACGGCCGGCACCGCCGGTCGCGAAGATGGTGGCGCGGGTGTGGAAGATGACAACCTGACCGGTCTCCATTTCCATCGCCGTGACGCCGACGACATGACCATCAGCATCGCGGATCAGGTCGAGGGCCATCCATTCAACGAAGAACTGGGTATTGGCCTTGACGTTGCGCTGGTACATAGCGTGCAGCATGGCGTGACCAGTACGGTCAGCAGCGGCACAGGAACGGCGCACCGGCTTTTCGCCGAAGTTCGACATGTGGCCGCCGAACGGACGCTGGTAGATCTTGCCGTCGTCGGTACGGTCGAACGGCATGCCGTAATGTTCAAGCTCGACCACGCACTCGTTGGCCTTGCGCACCATGAACTCGATCGCGTCCTGGTCGCCGAGCCAGTCGGAACCCTTGACGGTGTCGTACATGTGCCAGTGCCAGTGATCTTCCTCGGAGTTGCCGAGCGAGGCAGCAACGCCGCCCTGAGCGGCAACGGTATGCGAACGGGTCGGGAAGACCTTGGACAGGACGGCCGTCTTCAGGCCGGCTTCCGACAACTGGATTGCGGAACGCAGACCGGCGCCACCGGCACCGACAATGACCGCATCAAACTTCAGAACAGGAATACTCACGCTTACAGCCTCCAGAGAATCGCAGCAGCCCACGCGGCGTAACCCACCAGCGCGGCAATGGTCAGGACATGCAGGGTCAGGCGCAGGCCGACCGGTTTGATGTAGTCCATCCAGATGTCACGCACGCCGATCCAGGCGTGGTAGAACAGGCTGACGAAGAACAGGAAGGTAAAGAACTTGATGACGCCATTGGCGAAAACCGCCTGCCAGGCTTCAAAGGTGGAAGGACGAAACACCAGCAGCACGGCAGCCAGGATGACCGAATAGACAGCCATGATGACGGCAGTGGCGCGCTGTGCGACCCAGTCCTTGAGGCCGTAATGGGCGCCGACAACGATACGGTTGATCACAGCAGAACCCCCCACAGAATGATGCTCAGCGGAATGCTGACCGCGAACACGGCAGCGGCGGACTTGCGTGCCTGCGGCTTATCAACACCGACATGGACGTCCATCAGCAGGAAACGGATGCCGGCGCAGAAATGGTGCGCATAGGCCCAGATCAGACCCGCCAGAATCAGCTTGACCGGCCAGGAAGCCACCAACCCCTGAAAGACCGCAAAAGTCTCCGGCGAGGTCACGCTGGCCTGAAAGAGCCAGAGAATGACCGGCAACATCAGGAACAGCCCCGCCCCGCTCACCCGGTGGAAGATGGAAACCTTGCCCGGAAGCGGCAATTTGTAACTACGCAGCGAAGCCAGGTCCAGATTTCTTGGACGCTCCTTCTTTATCATCATCTCTGCCATGAAGATATTCCCTCGCGAAGAGTGCGGATTTCCGCTTGTATGTGGTTTGAAAAGAGCCGTAATTATACAGTCAAACGAGCCCCGATGCGCCAGTTGGCGGCCCTTGCAGCAGTTTCAGCGATCACCCCAGTTCGTTTCGGTAATAATGGTTGCGCGTGCAGTACAGGCCCTTGCGCCACTCCACCGGCCGATTGCCGTAGGTGTAGGCGGTGCGCTCGACCAGCAACAGCGGCTCGCCGCACTGCACGCCGAGCAGCGCCGCGCATTCCTCGTCGGCAGCCACGGCACGCAGATGCTCTTCGGCGCTGATCATGCGTACGCCGAAATCACTCTCCAGCAGGCTGTACAGCGAACGCTCGCCGGCACGCAACAGTTCTAGCGTCAAGCCCGGAAAAAACTCCGCCTGCAGGAAAATCTGGTCGAAGACGACCTTCTCGCCGCCAAAACGCAGCAAACGCTTGATATGCACCACCGCCCCCCCTGGCGCCAGACCGAACACCGCCGCCACCTCGGGCGGCGCATCGACCACCTGGCAATAGAAGGGTTCGCTGACCGAGGGCACGGCGATGCCGTCATTCGGCATCAGGCGCAGGAAACGATAGTAGGCACGCGGGTCGCTATGGGTGGAAACGAAGGTTCCCTTGCCCTGCCGCCGCACCAGCAGGTTCTCCGCCGCCATCTCGTCGATGGCCTTGCGCACCGTCCCCTGACTGACATTGAAGCGCTGCGCCAGCTCGCCTTCGCTGGGAATCACGTCACCCGGGCGCCACTCGCCGCGCTCGAGACAGCCGATCAGGAAATCCTTGATCTGGCGGTACAAGGGGCTGAAGGTCGGCGCGGATGCGCGGGCAGCGGAACGCAGGGTCTCTCGGGTCATGGGCCTCGATTTCAGCATAATTCAGCGCCAGCGTCCACCAAAAGTTGTCTTATATAAGACACATGAATCAATTGACACGGATAGATCGAACTTCTACCATCGCGAATTCCGCTAGCCGATCCGACGCAAGGAGAATTAGTCGGCTCCCGGAATCGACCAATAATTCAACCAAGCTGCTTTAAATTCAGGAGCGATACATGTCCAAAGCCCCCATGCGCGTCGCCGTGACCGGCGCCGCCGGTCAGATCGGTTATAGCCTGCTGTTCCGCATTGCCTCGGGTGAAATGCTCGGCAAGGACCAGCCGGTCATCCTGCAACTGCTCGACCTGCCGCAAGCCCAGAAGGCCGTGCAAGGTGTGATGATGGAACTCGACGACTGCGCCTTCCCGCTGCTCGCCGGCATGGTCGCCACCGACGACCCGAACGTCGCCTTCAAGGATGCCGACGTCTGCCTGCTGGTCGGTGCCCGTCCGCGTGGCCCCGGCATGGAACGTGCCGACCTGCTGCAAGCCAACGGCGCGATCTTCACCGTTCAGGGCAAGGCCATCGCCGAAAACGCCAAGGAAGACGTCCGCGTGCTGGTCGTCGGCAACCCCTGCAACACCAACGCCTACATCGCCCGCGCCGCGGCGATCAAGGTTGGCCGCACCAACCCGAACAACTACCACGGCATGCTGCGTCTCGACCATAACCGCGCGCTGACCCAACTGGCCCAGAAGTCCGGCCGCGCCGTCTCCTCGCTCAAGCAACTGGTCGTCTGGGGCAACCACTCGCCGTCGATGTACGCCGACTACCGCTTCGTCACCTCGAACGGCGACAGCGTCAAGGACATCATCAACGACGCCGCCTGGAACAACGACGTCTTCCTGCCGACCGTCGGCAAGCGCGGCGCCGCCATCATCGACGCCCGTGGCCTGTCGTCCGCTGCTTCGGCCGCCAACGCCGCCATCGATCACGTCCGCGACTGGGTCCTCGGCTCCGACGAATGGGTCACCATGGGTATCCCGGCCCCGGCCGACAACGGCTACGGCATCCCGGAAGGCCTGGTCTTCGGCCTGCCTTGCGAGTGCAAGAACGGTTCCTTCACCCTGATCAAGGGCCTGGAAATCGACGAATACTCCAAGGGCAAGATCGCCATCACCCTGAAGGAACTGGAAGACGAGCGCGCCGCCGTTGCCGGCATGCTGTAATCGTTTTTCGGCACCAACAGAAGGCCGCGGTAAAATACCGCGGCCTTTTTCATTTGTCCGACGATATTCCATGCGCCATCCCAAGCACGTCCTGTTCGCGGGCGAAAAGCCCTTCCCCATCCTGCCCGCCGTCGATCATTACGCGGGTTCGGAAAAGCTGATGAAAAAGGCCCTGCAACTGCAGCAGGAACTCGGGCCGATCTTCGACATCACCTGCGACTGCGAGGACGGCGCGCACGCCGGCGCCGAACGCGAACACGCCGCGATGGTGGTGGAGGTCATCAACAGCGCGGACAACCGGTTCAACCGCGTCGGCGCGCGCATTCACGACGTCACCCATGGTCACTGGCGGAGCGACCTCGAAATCCTGGTCGGCGGCGCCGGCAACCGCCTGCCCTTCATCACCCTGCCCAAACCCTGCGGCGTCGGCGATGTCCAGACGCAACTCGAGGCGCTGCGCGAGATCGAGCGCGCCGCCGGCGTCGAGCGACGGATTCCGGTGCATGTGCTGATCGAGACCCACGGCGCGCTGCGCGAAGTCTGGGAAATCGCCGCCCTGCCCGGCGTCGAATCGCTCGACTTCGGCCTGATGGATTTCGTCTCCGGCCACCACGGCGCGATCCCCGGCAGCGCGATGAAGAGCCCCGGCCAGTTCGACCATCCGCTGGTCGCCCGCGCCAAGTGCGAGATCAGCGCCGCCGCGCTGGCCAGCGGCGTCGTCCCCGCGCACAACGTCACCACCGAACTGAAGGATGTCGAATACATCCGCAACGACGCGCTGCGCGCCCGTCGCGAATTCGGCTACCTGCGCATGTGGAGCATCCACCCCAACCAGATCCTGCCGATCGTCGAAGCGATGCGCCCCGACTTCTCCGAGGTCGAAGCCGCCACGGAAATCCTGAGCGCCGCCCAGGACAAGGACTGGGGGCCGATCCAGCACGCCGACAAGCTGCACGACCGCGCCTCCTACCGCTATTACTGGGAGTTGCTCGAGCGCGCCCACGTCACTGGCATGGACCTGCCCGATACCGCCCGGCAACGCTTCTTTGCCTGAACAGCTACCCATCCTTTACCGCGACGAGCACATCGTCGTCATCGACAAGCCGCCCAACCTGCTCGTCCATCGCTCGGAAATCGACCGCCACGAGACGCGCTTCGCGATCCAGCTACTACGCGACCAGATCGGGCAGAAGGTCTGGCCGGCGCATAGACTCGATCGCGGCACTTCGGGCGTCCTGCTCTTTGGTCTTTCTGCAGAGATCGCCAGCGCGCTCGGCCGGCAATTTGCCGAAGGCACGGTCGCCAAGCGTTACCTCGCCGTCGTACGCGGCCATCCGCCGGCAAGTGGCAGCATAGACCACGCGCTGACCCGGCAGCGCGACGATTACGAATTCCAGGGCGAACGCAGCAGCCAGGAAGCGCAAGCCGCGCTGACCCACTACCGGCGGCTGGCGACGATCGAACTGCCGGTCGCCGTCGACCGCTACCCGAGCAGCCGCTACGCGCTGCTCGAACTCAACCCGGTCACCGGGCGCAAGCACCAGTTACGGCGTCACCTCAAGCACATCGCCCACCCGATCATCGGCGACGCGACCTACGGCAAGGGCCGCCACAACCGCTACTTCGCCGACGAGTTCGACTGCCACCGGCTGCTGCTGGCGTGCACCCGCCTCGCCTTCCGACACCCGGTCACACAACTGGCGATCACCATCGACGCCCCACCGGGCGGCGAATTCGCCGCCCTGCTCGGGCGCTTCGGCTGGTCGGAAGCTCAGTAGCCGATCGAGTTTTCCAACGCTTCCAGGCGCTCGATGTCGTGTTCGAGCTGCACCAGGTCACGACCCAGCGCGTCGCGTGCCGACACCATGCCGATCGCCCGCCCATCGGCGTCAATCACCGGCACATGGCGGAAGCCACCCTCGGCCATCAGCAACAAGGCGTGCGCCAGCGGCCGGTCGGCCCGGACGCATTGCGGGTCGCGCACCATCACCGCCGAGAGCGGCGTGCTGTCGGGGTCGAGCGCGCCGGCCAGCACCTTGTTGAGCGCATCGCGCTCGGTGAAGATGCCGACGGTCCGGCCGCCGTCGACGATCAGCAGGGCGCCGATCCGTTTACTCGCCATCAGGCGGCAGGCATCGCGTACCGTGGTTTCCGGTGCCGCCGTCACCAGCGGACGGTCGGCAATGATTTCAAGCAAAGGGCGTGCAGTCATTTCGGGTCTCCTCATCGTTATGGGTCCGGGACGTTATGTCGCCGGCCGGCGCCTGGCCAAGGCCAGTCTGCCGCTGCCATATTGAGATTTTATGAAGCCGACCGCAAGCCGCTCAGGGCTTCAGTTCGTAGACCACGCGGACGCGGGCGTCGGCCCGGCTCAACTCGACGAAACCAATGCCGCCCGGGCGCGCCGCCACCCATTTGAGGACATCTTCGGAGCTATCGACGCGCGGCGGCGCCTGCATGCGCCCGGTAAAAATCTGCCGCGACCAGTAGGCGTTGATTTCGGAAAGATCCTTGCCGACCAGCAAGCGGTAGAACTGCGCCCGCTGCGGGTTGGCGTCGACCAGGTCGACCGGCTGCACCTCAGTGCCATTGAAGAACTGGCGATTGCGCCCGAAAAAGATGTTGATCACTTCGTTGCGCGTCATCGCCGCCACCCCACTGCGCGCATTGACGACGACGACCAGTTCGGCGGTCGCCACGCTGCTGCCCAGGCAAAAGGCAGTCAGCAGCAGGAATCTCAGCCAGCGTCCAATCATGCGTTCAGAAAACGAAGTCCAGACTCATCGAGAAAACGTTCATCCGCCCATCCCAGTTCGCCCGGTCGTCGCGCCGGTAGGGAAAGAGCGATGCCGCCGAACCGCGCACGCCATCCCACTGTGCCTTGAGCGCCACGTTGCGGGCGAAATCCCAGCGCACCCCGGCGAAGACGGTGTCCTGATCGGAATGCGAATCCTCCATCACGTAATTCACCACCGCGCTAGCCGAACGCCCCCGGCGATGCGAACGCACCGTCGAATAGCCCAGATAGGGCGTCCAGTCGGCAAGCCGGTAACCGAACAGGAAATAGGCGGCATCCGAACTTTCAAGCGCGTGCGAACCCTGCTCGATATGGTTGAGCATCAACTGCGCCTGCACCGGCCCCCGGTCATAGACCACGCCGAACGAGTAATAGTGGGTACGAGTGCCGCGAGCCCGCAGGTAATCGGCATCGGCGGCCGACAGCGTCAGCCCTTTTTTCGCCATCACCGTCGCCACCGGCAGATCGTGCTCGAAGCGGATGTTGGCGTAGCTGCCACGCACCTGCCAGTGCCCCGACTGATATTCCAGATAGCCGCCGGCCATCGGCGAATTGCGGATGTTCCACTGTTCGTCGCCCAGCGGAATGCTGCCGCGCGACAGGCCGTAAAACGCCTTGCCGCGGACGATGCCTTCGCCGAGCGGCAGGGTCAGCGCAACATCGCCGCCATGGATGCTGTAGAAAGGCAGGTACCAGAAATAATCGCCGGGTGGCCGCACGGTCAGGAAGGAATAGCCGACCCAGCGCGAATCGGCCATCATGAAGAACTCGGTACCCAGCCGCCCGGCGCGCAGACTCAGGTTCGGCGTCGGATCGTACTTGACGAAGGCCCAGGCCAGTTGCGGATTGAAACTGCGGTGCTGGTCATAGCGACTGATCGCCTGCACCGCCACCAGCCATTGCGGCGTTGCCTGCCAGTCGGCCTGCAGACCGAGGACGCTGTCGGTCTTCGCCGTCCATTCGTCGGTTGCCCCGCGCGCCTGCGACAAGTCGCGAACGAACTCGACATCGTCGGTCGTCGTGCGCACGGCGCCCAGCGTACCGAAACCGCGAACCGTGAAATTCCCTTCGTCTTCCGCCTGGACGCCGCCAGCAGCAAACACCTGCAGGCAGGCCGCCAGGATCACGGCTCGTCGGCCGGCACCGGATCGATCACTGCGTTTCAGCATGAACATTTCTGGCGAAATCTCCCGGCCGGCTGACGGCCCGCTCGTTATCCGAGAACCCGGTGGCACGCCGCCGGACTGACCAGGCTCAAGCCTGGACGACCGTCGGCAGGGCGATCTGGTTATCGGTACTGAATTGATAATCCTTGAAGATGTGCTCGGCAGTCAGCATCTGGTAGCTGCCGTCGGCCAGCTTGTGCGTGGTGTCCTTCAGACGCCAGGTCAGTTGACCGCAGGTCCAGATTTCAAAGTTGCGCATGTGCGTACACAGACAGGTCTTGTCCATCACCTTGACCTTGCGGGCTCCCGGATGCAGCGCCACCTCGCGGTTGTAGGCGGTGATGTAGGAACACTTGCCGGCGGCGTCGAGCAGGTAACCGTAGGCTTCGCAGTTCGGCCGGATACCGTCGCCGATGCCGGGACTGGACTTGATCATGCGCATCGGGTAGCCGGTCGGCGAAATCTGGTTGACCTCGATGTCGTCCTCGGTCGCCTTGAAATATTCCTGCTTGGCCGCCGTCGGCAGACCGCATTCCTCGGCCACCGTGAAACGCGTCGCCACCTGCACGGCAGCCGCACCGGCATCAAGGAACTGCGCCGCGTCGGTACCGGTGAAGATGCCGCCGGCCGGAATCACCGGAATGTCCAGATCTTCGTTCTTCAGGTACAGCATCACCTCGGCGACGATGGTCGCCAGGTCGTACTGCGCCCAGTCCATGCCGAAGCCGAGGTGGCCGCCGGCGAGCGGGCCTTCGACGACGATGAAATCGGGCAGGCGGTTGGTGCGGGCGCTCTTCTTGAGGAAAAGTTGCAGGGCGCGCACGGAAGAAACGATGATGCCCAGCTTGGCATCGCGGAAGCGCGGGTGGTCCTCGATCAGCGCGAAGGAACCGAGGTGCAGGCCGGCCGCCAGCGTGATGCCGTCGATGCCGGCATCGAGCGCGGCCGACATGCGGACCTTGAGGGTCTCGCGCGGCGCGTTCATGGTCAGCTTTTCCATGCAGTTGATGAAGACCATGCCGCTGCCCTGCTTGCGCGTCATCGTCGCTTCGACGTGCAGACGGGTGGCTTCCTCGAGACGGCCGAGGTCGAACTTGACCGACGACTTGTCCTCGTTGTTCACGTTGTACTTGTACAGCGCGAGCTTTTCCTTGACGTGCTTGGTGTCGTAACGGCGGTCGGAAACGGTGTTGATCATTGCGTCCGAAATATGGCCGACGCCGCCGAGCCGGGCGGCCTCCAGGGCCAGATCGGCCGTCGAGATATCGACGCCCATGCCGCCGATCATGATGGGAACCAGCTCGTGCTTGCCAAATCGCAAGCGGAAGTCATCCACACGCTTCATCTTCATCCTTGGAAAAACCGTCCGTCGCGATTCATCTCCCCCTCGCTGACGGGCAAGCTCGGGATTTTACGCCAATGTCCCGGCGCCTGCTTGCCGCCATCGGATAAATCAAAGAATCGACCACTCCCGCTTGGTAAAGTTGCGACGTATTTTGCTGATCCCTCCCGTTTCCCGGAGTTCCCATGCCGCTTCTCACGCACCCACTCTGGCGGGTCGGCTTCCGCCCCTTCTTCCTTCTCGGCATGCTCGCCGGCGCCATCCTGCCGGTTGGCTGGGCACTGCTCTTCGGCGGCCACGCCGGTCTTGCCGCGAGTCCGGTCGAGCCCTTGCGCTGGCACGCACACGAGATGTTCTACGGTTTCGGCTGGGCGATCCTCGGCGGCTTCCTGCTCACCGCCACCAAGAACTGGGTCAATGTGCGCGGCCACCACGGCGGCCGGCTCATCTTCCTCAGCGTTGCCTGGCTGCTCGAACGCACCACCCTGCTGCTCGGCGCCGACTGGCCGGTGGTGCTGTGCCTGATCGGCGAACAGCTCTTCCTCGGCAGCATCGTCGCCCTGCTGCTGTGGACGCTGATCCGCCACCGCAACCAGGACAGCTACCGCGACAACCTCTTCTTCATCGTCCTGCTGCCGGTCTTCATCGTCGCCAAGACGCTGCTGCTGCATGGCGATTTCGCGGCCGGCACAGCAATGACGCTGGCCCTGTTCCGGCTCGCCTTCCTGCTCATGCTCGAACGCACGCTGACCCAGTTCATGCGCGCTGCCTTCCAGGTCGAGATCCGCCGCGACGCCCGGCTCGACCTGGCGATCAAGGGGCTCGGCCTGCTGCTGGTGGCCGCCCCCTGGCTGCCCGGCGCGCTGGCCGCCGGCCTGGCACTGGCGCTCGCCGCCCTGCTCCTGATCCGTTCGCGGAAGGCGGAGCCGAAAATCGACGTCCGGGGGGGAATCGAGCATATGCGTTCGATCGGGCACCTGTCCGTCTACCGGGCCTTCACGCGCGAGATCGTCACGGAGACGGATCACTCATGGGGGGATTTCGGGCGGAAATATCTGTCCTGGATCCTTTCGTCGCGCAAGATGGCGATGATCTTCGAGTTCGAGATCGACTTCCGGTACGACCTGCGGGATCCGGAGTTCGTCATCGAGTCCGTCGACGACGAACGGGTGGAAATCCGGATGCCCGCCTGCCGGTGCGAAACCCGCATCCGGGACATCCGCTTCTACGACGAACAGCGATCCCGCTTGCTTCCGTGGCTCCTGCCCGATCTCGTGAACGGGTTTCTCGGCGACGACTTCCGCGAGGACGACAGGAACCGGCTCGTCCGGGCGGCGCGGTCGCACGCCGAATCGCGCGCGATGGAACTCGTTCGCGATATCCAGCCCGAAGTCCTCGCGTCCGCGAAGGCGACGCTCGAGTCCCTCGCCTGCGGGTTCGGAATGCGCGTCGTCGAAATTTCGTTCGCGGAGGGCAATACGTTCGTCGTCTCGCCGGACATGGGAAAAGTGGCCGCCTGATCCCCCAAGTTCACTTCGCGCCCTCGCCTCCGACATGGGCGCGAAGCTCCTCCATCGTAACGCGCGTCAGCTCCGCCGCGGCCAGCATGCAGATCGAATACCACCCCATATCGAGGGATTGTCCGATCTCTCGGTTCTCCTCGATGCCCTGCGCGATGAAGTGTTCCTCGAACGCCACCCCGAACTCGAGATATTTC
>OFJB01000203.1_pt1 | contig 33026 bp, 30 predicted proteins | sample 1775081 | NCBI WGS metagenome assembly OFJB01 (sample SAMN08195771, study PRJEB24354) | sludge metagenome | isolation source: initial sludge from phenol fed wastewater aerobic bioreactor | place: India: Nagpur | collected 2016-06-05
ATCTCTTCACACCCCAGCAATGCCGGAACTTCTTCGAAGCCGCTGGATATGATCCAATATGATCGGATACCGCTCTAGCAGGTCCGAATTCGTGCGCCGCCCCTCCGACGCTTTGGTATGGACCATTGCGCTCTGCACTTCGTACAGCGGCTCAATGTGTCATGCCCCCAAGTATTTACTTCGCGAACAACGGCAGCAGAAATTGAAACCAGAAGCGCTCGCCATCCGGCCGCGCTTCAGTCGCGAATTCGTGCTGCCATTTGACTGCAAATGCACCCGCAGGCGTGCCGTAGGAAATTTGGGGTCCGATGGCAATGCCTTGCTGGCGAAAGCCGTCCTGAAACACGACATCGTTTACCCGATCATCTGTGACCTGCTTGATTATATAGCCGCCGACACCCGCCGCAAAAGCGGGAAGCGCATCGATCGGATGGTAATTAAACCCCCAGTCCATAAAAAAGAGCGAGCCCGATTGATAATCGGTGTCGTCGTTGTTGGCATGAAACTCCAAGCCAATGCTGCTGGAAATCTCCCATTTGGGTATTGGGAGCCACGTCATATTCACGATGGGGTCGAACGAAAAATAGCCGCTGGAGATCGCCCCGCCGGTGGGAACGTAGATATCCACCCCAAAATACCCAAAAAATGTTCGGTCGGCATTCGACCAACCCAGCAAAAGCGGCTGCAAGGTGATATCACCAACGCCAAAATCGGCGTTGGATCCCGCAATCGTGCCGATATCCACGTTCATGAACGGGATAACTACGCCAGACGCCACCTGAAAGGGTCCCAGATCAACGCCCCAGTTGTGAAAAAACCGTGACGCATTGACCGCAACATTCGCTTCGAACCCCGGCACCGCGCTGCTGCCATCGACGCCGGAAAACGCATTTGCGGTGTAATACACCGAATAGTTCTGCAACCAAGTTTCGCCAGGCGCCGGCATCGCGCCAGCCATGACCGTATTTACTCCGATTGGATACGCAATATTACCATTTTCGGTGGCTTGAGCATACCCCGCCGAAACACAAAGACTACAAGACAATAAAAGTGCCCGATAGATGAGTGACATAGTCGACCCTCCCCCCTGTTATTTTCCTTTGGCTGCGAACGTTACGCGCGCAGCGTGCATCATTTTCACCGTCAATACGTACAAGGCGTACGTGCAAGGCAGATTGAAAAGCGCTACGCGGATCGCCTATTCTTGCCATCCAATGCCCTTCGGCCCGCCGTCCGGCCCGGTCTGAGCAAAAACCCTCCTGCACGGAGTGCGAGCACGACGCGCCTCCGCTGCATCTATTTTTGGCGAGATCACCGCTCCCGGCCTTTGTGAGGGCCGGGAGCGACAAATGGAGCCGAAAGCTGCTTCGACGCTCCAGCTTGCCGCTCTGACGGCGCGCAATCCGACTCGCGCGGGCTGCTGACGTGCAAGCCCGCGCGCCTCGGGCCATGTAATGAGGATTAGCTCCAGCCTACGAATTCAGCGAAGTTCAGATGGTTTTCCAGCCATTCCTTCGAGGGTAATGCCCCCCACTGATTCAGAACCTGGTAATTAGAAAGGTTCTCGCCGGGGTCAACAATTCCGGGAACGTGATCCTCATTCGAAAGGAACTCCATTTCCGCGCAGCATTCGACAACGACACCCGTTGGATCAATGTAGTAGGAGAACAGATTGTCGCCGGGTCCATGTCGTCCGGGACCCCACGAGATCCGCCGGTCACGCTGGCTGAGAATGTCTCCGAGCCTTTGAAATTCGGCCATCGACGCAAATTCCCAGCTGATATGGTGAATGCCCGACTCGCCCTTGAGAATGGCCACCGTGTGATGCCGCGTGTCGCCCGCCCGATACCAGACAAGCTCCCGCCCTTCCGTCCTGTCGCTCAGGCGCAAGCCGAGTACAGATTCCAATTGATCCCCGACCTTCGCAGGATCACGCGCCTTTAGATTCACGTGATCAATGAAACGGGGTTGGATGCCGGAACCTTGATGCCGAATGGGATGAGTTTTCGGCATCGGGGAATGAACTTCAAGGATATGTCCCTCGACCGTCTTGAGCGTCACCGAAGACTCAATGACCGGCAAAGATGGCTCACGCGAAACGATGGTCATTCCATGGGCGGCGGCCCGTTCGGCGACTGCGTGGACCTCTTCACTCGAATATGCTTCAAGTCCTACGGACTTGATCTCGTTCTTTCCGGCTTTGTACAAGACATATTCGGCATATCGCCGGTTTGCTGTGAATATGGCGCGCTGGCCAGTGTTTTCAACGAGCCGAAGGCCGATGACGGACAAGGCTTCCTCGACGCAATCGTCAAAATTGACCACATTCATGGCAACATAGCCAAGGCGGCAGATATCGTGTTTCATGGACGCGTCTCCCAGAGAGCAGATGTTCTTTTCAGGCTTCGTCGACGACAGTATTTCGAAGGATGCCCAGGCCTTCGATCTCGACCTCGCACACGTCTCCCTGCTTCATGAAGATCGAGGGGGTGCGGGCCCAGCCGATACCAGCAGGCGTGCCGGTGGCGATCACATCACCGGGCTTCAGGGTCATGACGCCGCTGAGGATCTCAATCAATTGGTCTACGGGAAACAACAATTGAGAGGTGCTGGAATCCTGCATCACCTGACCATTGAGGCGCGTTTGAACCTTAAGGCCCATGGCGCCGGCAGGGAGCTCATCGGCGGTCACGAGTGCCGGCCCGAGGGCGCCGGTTTTGTCAAAGTTCTTTCCCAGAGTCCATTGCTCGCCCTTGAACTGATAGTCCCGGAAGGAGCCATCGTTGAAATTGGTATAGCCGGCCACATAGGAGAGCGCCTCGGATCGGGGGACGTTTTTGCAGTCTTTCCCGATCACGACTGCAAGCTCGGCTTCCCAGTCGAGTTGCTCTGACGCGCGCGAGCGCAGGATCGGCTTGTTGTGAGCCACCAGGCTGGAGGAAAAGCGCGGAAAGAACGTCGGAAAATTCGGCCGACCGTACGGGCTCTCGTCAGCGTGATCGGCATAGTTCAGGCCGACGCAGATGATCTTCTCGCCATTGGGAATGACGGGTAGATAATCCAAGGTGGCCGGATCAAGCTCGCGATCGGAGATCTTGAAGCCGCCACCAGCCGAAAGGCTTCCACCTCGCAGGGCGCCAAGGATGCTGGGGATGTCCGTCTCAAACCACTTGCCGTTTCGTTCGACGGCAACTCGTTCCACCTTGTTATCAAGATATGTGGCCAGTTTCATCTCGTTATCTCTTGAGCGTCATGGTCATTTGAACGAGCCGCCATGGGTCGCATGTCAGTGCCCCATGGCAGGGCTGTCCGGCGTTGATCAAATCAAAGGAGAGATCCGCTCCTCGACGCCCAGCAACGCCTTGCCGTACATCTCGTAGCCGACCGCCGGCAGGACGATTGCATGCCGCGCAGCCACAGCGCTGTCGCGCCAGATACGCTGCAGCGGAGAGCTGGTGGCGAAGCCGCCGGCGCCGTGGGCGTAGAGCAGGATCTCAATGGCCCGGGTCACCTTCTCCGCGACCAGTCCGACTTCTGCGCGAATGCGAGCGCGTGTGACGAAATCAAGCTTTTCTCCCGCCGTGCTGGCGCGATCGACTTCATCGGCGGCGCGGTAGGCATGAAGATGGGCCGTTTCGATCAGAAGAGCAGCCTCCGCAATCTGGAGCTGGAAGGCTACCGAATTGGCTTGGCAGGTGTAGGTCGTATAGGTGATCGCGCGTTTGGCGGCCCTTTCCTTGACGAAGTTGAGTGCGGCGCGCGCCAGCCCAAGCTGAGGACCGATCAAGATGAGGGAAAGAAGCGGCACAAACGCACAGCGATAAAATGGCTCGAGAGCGAGATGCTCATTGCCGTATTTTTCATCCAGAGCGTCGGCGACGGACAGAACACAATAGTCGGGGACGAACAAATCCGCGCCGACAATGCAATTCGAGCCGGATGCCGCCATTCCCGCCACAAACCAGGTGTCTTCAATCATGTCCCGATTGACGGGAATGAGGGCCAGACCCTGATCGATTGTCTGGCCGGCCTCGTCAACGATGGGCATGCCGACAACGGCCCAATCCGCGTGCCAAGAGGCGGAATTATAGTACCATTTGCCGTTGACCCTGTAGCCGCCCTCAACGCGGCGGACCTGGGCGCTGGGGGTGAGTACGCCGGAAACGCGCGCATTGGGGTTCGCGCCCCAAATTGCGTTTTGTGCCCGCTCGGGGAAGAGGCTTGCCAGCCATGCGCAGCCGGCGGTGAGGTTAACGACCCAAGAGGTTCCGCCATCGGCCTCGGCGATGATGGCGGAAAGGTCCAACATGGTGCGCGTGCTGGTTTCCAGCCCGCCATAACGCTTCGGGACCGCAACCTTGAACAAGCCGGCCTCTTCGATTGCGCTGATGACAGGGTCGACGACCTTACGCTCCTTCTCGCTTTGAGCGGCGTGCTCCCGGATCATAGGCTGCAGGGCGCGCGCTCGTGCGAGTAGCGCATCAACCTCTGACCGATTATCGCGGGTTCCGAGAGTTGTTTTTGCGTTCACGCTTTCCTCCTTTTTATTGCTCTGACTGATCTTGGCTGGCGTTGCAGTCATTTGTTGTTTGTTAGCTTGTCATGACCACCGAATTGGCGCGCGCAATAGATGAGGGGCGGCTCCTCGCCGCTCTCGTAGGCATTCACCTTGCCGACGGCCAGGGTGTGGTCGCCTGCACCGATCTCTTCGAAGAGCTCGCATTCGAGATAAGCCGCCGTTCCTGCGAGCTTCGGCAGCCCGGCGCTCCAATCCCAGTTCACACCGGAAAAGCGGGTTTCAGGCTTGCCTGCGAAGCCCATTGCGACATCGGCTTGGGTTTGGCTGAGAATGTTGATGGAAAAGCGACGCTCACTTTGAATATTGGTGAGCAAGCTGTTGCCATTGATCAACGCGATCGAAACCAAGGGTGGGTCGAGCGACAACGCAACAAAGGACGAGATCGTCGCGCCCCAAGGACCTTCCGGCGTGTTTGTGCAGACGACCGTAACTGGCACCGGGATCTTTGCCAGAAGTTCTTTGTATTGCCCTTGAACCATCACGCGCTCCAATTTTTCCGCGGACAAAATGCATCGGCCCACGGAATCGTGTTGTGTTCGATAAAGTGAAAATCGGCTTTGAGAGCTATACTCGTATTGCTACATACATCGGCGTTGCTGCGTGGATTACAGCAGTCTCTATTGTATAGTGGCGATTTGATTGCCGTCCTGGGCACGTTTCAGCGCCCGCACCGTGCACGGGAGCGGAAGTCGGTCGGCAGGGGCTTTCCTGCGGCGCGGTGAAAGCTGCCGTCTTTCGGCATGTTCAATCCCTCCCCATTCCAGCGGCGCGGTTGCGGGAAACCTCGTGTCGCCGGTTATTGAAATCGATTTGTGGCTTGAAAATATATTTTGTCAACCGAAATGTTTGTGGGAGACTGCACCGCGGCGATGGATCGGCAGCCGATGGGCGAAGGCCGGCAGGCGGGCGCAACGCTGTCGTCGCATCAACGCTGGGAGGCCGATTCGGCCATAGCCCAGTTGGAAAGGCTGCATGACGGATCCGATCGGCCCGGTCGGCGAAGGCGGAATGAGGTGGTGGCTGTTCGGTTGTGCTCCTCGAAGGTGAGGCACGTGTGTGATGGATTGGGACGCCGCGCGCTTCGCATGTGCGCATGTGGTGTGGCTGGAACAGGGGTTTTGCCATTGCCGGCCAACCGTGATCGCGGGGCGGGGCGAGGGCTGCATCGGAGCCGGAATGACATGCTTGTAGAACAGACTGCGGCGAAAACTGAGAACAGGACGGTCAGCGTCTACAAACAAATCAAGTCGAATATTCTCGTTGGAAAGCTCATCCCTGGTGAAAGGGTGCTCATTTCCAAGGTGTGCGACGAGCTTGGTGTCAGTCTCGGCGCCGTGCGCGAGGCCCTTTCTCGGCTGGTGTCGGACGGACTGGTGGTGTCAATTCCGCAGAAGGGGTTCCAAGTCGCGCCGCTTTCCCGTCAGGATCTGGAAGATATCACCATCGTTCGAATTGATGTGGAATGCCTTTGCCTGGAGCGCGCGCTGGAACATGGCAATCTGAAGTGGGAGTCTGGCATACTTTCCGCTGAGCATGAGCTCTCGCGCTATGCGATTGAGGACTCGGAGAGTTTTGGCCGGATTAATCCGCAATGGGCCGAAGCCCATGAGCGTTTTCATTTTTCGCTTGTCTCTCAATGCGGAAGCCCGTGGCTTCTCAATCTTCGCGCCAATCTTTACGCGCAGTCGGAGCGCTACCGCCTGTTGTCGGTGCCGCTGGAGCACAAGCGTCGGGCCGTCGTAAAGGAGCATAGAGATCTCGCCGCAGCAGCAATCAACCGGGACCAGTCTCGTGTGAAAGCGCTAATTTCCGAGCATTTTCAGAGAACAACACAGCTCCTTCTCGATGCAGACTTTTTCTAGGCAGTGTGGACGGATTTGATCAGGGTGAAGCTGAAGGCGAGCGCAACGATAGCGGCGAAGCCGCGTTCGGTCTTCTCGCAGCGCAAGGCGATCCGCTTCAAGCGCTAGGGCTTGCCGAAGGGAGCTATATACGCGATTGACCCACTCGCAACGCCAGATCGGTTCCAAAGAAAAAGCCCGGCACTTGGCCGGGCTTTTGCGACGACGTAGACCACCGCTGTGCGAGATGCCGAGCAAACTGGTCGCCTGGCTGGGCTGGCAGGAAGCCTGGGAGCGGACGACGGGGCAACGACCCTACAGGTTCAAGAATATGGGCCTGACCGTCTATCTTGGAAAACGTCACGAGGCGATCGAGCCTCAGTTTCTCCGACTGGAATGGCCCGGCATCACAAAGTGGGAGGGGCCGGAGGTTTCGTTTCAAAGCCCAAGCGCGGGTCATCCCCATTGGCAGATCGATTTAATGCGCAGCCTGGCTCAAGACCGTCCGGCCGATTTCCAACCCGATCCAGTGGAGATTGTTGGAGATTTCGAGACCGCACCACAGGAGCCTACGGTCGATGACATGGTTCGGCGGCTCTCGGTCGAGCCCATGCATTTGCCAAGCGCAGCACCTTGGTGGCTTCCCGCGCCGTCGGGCGATGTCGGTCGCCACATGAACGCGCCGAGCGATCTTCCGGCGCTAAGCCGGTGGCTCAACCACAGCCTTCTTTATCTGCGACAGGAACTCGCACGGTGCGTGGTACATGCCTAGCCGCGCGCCGCGCTTGCTCTAAGGCAACGCCACGGAAGCGGACGTCTATAGTGTTGGCAATGGGGCACCTACATGGCGCCGCCTTCGACACCAGTGCCGCAATCAAATGATCTGGCGGCTTCTCGGCGCTTCGGCTCGGGTTGCGGCGCCGAACGGCCGACGTCCTTGGATGTCTGGATGAGGCAGGACAATGGATTGGGATCGCGTCAATGTCTGGACAAATACGCTCTACACCTTGATCCATTCCCTCCGGCTCGCCCGAGCGGACGGGTTCGGGGATCTTTCGGACCTGCATGACAGCATCGTCAGTGCCGGGAGCTGGATCACACCGGAATGCTCTTTCAATTCTCCTTTGCGGAAGGTCCCCTTCGGCGCCGGCAAGGCGCGATTTCGGCGAGCTCCGAACAAGCACTTTGAAGACATCGCCAAGCAGCTCGTGAAGATGCTGGTTCAGGACCTCACCGTTATTTTTGACGAGATGATGGCTGAATCAATGGCAGAGCACGGATTCGCCGCGCTTGACTTTCCTCAGGCGAAGATCGAGAAGCTGGCGACCAAGCTCGACAAGGACCGTTTTGACTGGGCACGGAAGGGATGTCTTGAACTCGTTGCCGTGCGCAACGCCCTGACCCACGGCAATGGGCGATGGAACGAACAATCCATCGCGATTGTGAAAGATATCCTCGATCCAGCGCCGAAGAGCGGGCAATCGCTGGCGGTGGGCGTGCCCATGCTGTTTCGGTACCGTAAGGCGATCCGCACATTCCTGAATGAGACGCGTGTGGGCGCCGCGCAGCGTGCGGCCGCACCTCTCAACGGTGCGCGGCGGCCTGTGCCGAAGGCTCAGTGACGTAGAGCAACTGCGCACCTTGGCTCCATGCCTCGAGGCCGAGCATGACCGCCATGCCGTCGATCCGACTTCTCGACCGGGCGATAATCCGATCCTGCCTCGATCGATCCAGAGTTCCAGGTCCGCCCTCCGTACGTTCTCGCCCGAAGAGGCGCCGCACGTGGCTCGCAAGCGTGGCCTTCGATTGTCTTATCTGCGTGGCGATCGAGAACGCAATCTCCTCGGGGTGATCCTCACTAAGCTCCGTTGGCTCGGAGCAGACATAGCTGCGGCGGCTGTCATATACGATGCGGTGCGTTCCGGGCGATCCATGCTGAGCCACGACACCGCGTGCGATCTCGGAAGGCTTCAACAGCAGCGACGTATTCAACACCGCTCCATCTTGGAAGGCGCGCTCATAGGCTTTCCAATCCGAGAACCTGGGCGCGACGTAGTAGGCGTCCGCACCGCTCGATTCGAATTCGGTCAGCCCCTGGAATTGATGGCCAGACGTGTCGATGGCGAATCGCCAAAACGGGCGATCAAGGCTGGGAATGGACTGTGATGGGGACGTTCGGCGAAATCGCTCAAGTTCGTCCCCCAACTTGAACTGCAGGACGACCACACGTCCACGATCTTTAAAGCCGACGTCAAACCCGAGCTCTTCCTCGTGGAGTAGGTTGGGCAGGAAAGGCGTTGGCCGAAGTCCGACTCCTTCCAAGGCCGCTTGGACCTCCCGGGTCACTCCAAAGCCGTATGAGAATTCCGAGAGACGCTCGTGGAGATTGATCATGGCGAGGCCAAGCAATTTAGCAGCACTGGACTGTCACTACAGGAACCAGACCATTCTTCCGCGCCGAGGATAGAAAATTTCACCCAGCTCGCAATCTGCTCCTGAAATGAAAGATATCCTCGGGCGAGGATGGCGTCCTGCGCGCCCCGGAACGAAGCTCCCTCCCTCCAATGTCACGGAACTCCGTCTCCATCATAATCCTCTACGAGCGATTTGGCGTGCCGCGGGTGGGGGATTGAGATCTGCCAAGCAGCCTCGTCACCCTGGCGGGACTCTCGTCGACCGTCACGAGTGGAACGTACGCTTGCTCTAGAGTGCGACACGGCTGCCCCTAGAGCGCTTACTGCCTGCTTACCGGAACAACCAAGCTGCTGCCAGTAAGCAGAAAACGCCCCGAAGGGCGCTTGCTAAGTATCTCATATTCTTTGAGAAATCTGGAGCGGGCGAAGGGATTCGAACCCTCGACCCCAACCTTGGCAAGGTTGCATATATACTACGCCAGAGTATCCGGAAATGCTAAAAGATACTATAATTACAGTATGTTAGCTTGACGTCACTGCCTTGTCAACGCTAGGATTATCCGACCGCTTCCGTTCACGGTGGTGCGCATGTGGTGCGCATTTTCTGTCGGCAATCGGCTCGAACGAGGTGGGAAAATGGGCAAACGCAATAGTGTTCTCCTGACCAAGCGCGTCGTCGACGCAATCGAAGCTGATGGCACGCGCTTCCGTATCTGGGACAAGGATCTGCCCGGGTTCGGAGTCCGCGTTGAGCTGTCCGGCGCAAAGTTCTTCATTGCGAAGTACCGGACGAACGGTGGGGGGCGCTCGGCGGGCCAACGCGTGCTGACGATAGGTCGCTATGGGCCATTGACGGTCGACGAGGCGCGCAAGTTGGCGAAGGCCAAGCTCGGTAGCGCGGCCTCAGGTGCTGACCCTTCGGCGGAGCTCAAGGCGAAGCGTCGCGAGATGAAGATGACCGCGCTCATCGACCTCTACGAGAAGGAGGGCTGCGTCATCCAGCGTGGCAAGCGGCAGGGGGTGCCGATGAAGCCGCGCACCAAGCAATACACGCTCGGCCGGCTTCGCAACCATGTTGTGCCGCTTCTCGGCCAAAGACGTGTTCCGGAAATCAATGCCGGCGACATCGAACGCTTCGTCGCCGACGTCACCGCCGGGAAGACCGCCCGGGACGAGAAGGTGGGTCCGCGGAAGCGGATCATCGTCCGGGGTGGAGCCGGAGCCGCCCGAAAGGTGGTCCGAGATCTCTCTGCGGTATTCAGCTTCGCCATGCGCCACGAGGTCGTGCACCGCAATCCCTGCGACAAGGCTGCGGTCCGCAAGACCGACAACCAGAACGAGGTGTTCCTTTCCCTTGCGGACGTCGTTCGGCTTGGGGTCGCGCTCCTCGAGCTTGAGAGCGAGGGGGTTAACCCGAAGGCCGTGAACATCGCGCGTCTCTGGGCGCTCACTGGCTGCCGTCGGAACGAGATCGCAGCTCTCAAGAAGACCGAGGTCAATCTCGTGGAGGCGCAGTTCGAGTTCGAAGATTCCAAGAACGGGAAGTCGAAGCGCCCGTTGGGTGCCGCAGCTGTGGACCTTCTGCAGCGCCTTATGGCGGAGGCGGACGGAAACGACAGCGAGTTTGTGTTCCCGGCCGAGCGCGGGGATAGTCACTATCAGGGCACCAAGAGTGTCTGGCAGAGGGCCGTTGTCAGAGCCGGGCTGACGGATGTCACGCCGCATACGCTGCGCCATACGATCGGTTCCACAGCTATCTCCGCCGGTGAGACGATGGCGATGACGGGAGCGATCCTCGGACACGCTAATCCTCGGTCGACGGCGATGTATGCGCATGTGCAGCGCGATCCGTCCAGGCGTGCTGCAAATCGGGTCAGTAAGAAGATCGCCGACGCCCTGGCGGGCAGCGCGGCGGACTGTGATGCGAACCCACCCCCGCAGAACGTCAGCCGTGATGATGAAGAACTCGTCCAGGCTCTGCTGCAGCGGCTGGCCAAAGCTGACAGTGGTGCCGCGATCCTTCGCACAGTGATCACCAACCTGACCACGACATTTTAGCGAAATCAGCCGATCACGTAGCCCCACTGGCGGTGGAGGCGGGACTTTGTTCGGCGTTGGCGGTTTGCAGTTGGCCCGACTGGGGACCAGCGGAGAGCTTCGGACTTCTTGCCCCGGCAACGGCGTTGGCTAGCTTGCGGGATTGCCGGTAACGGCGGGCCAAGATCCGGTGTTCGATTGGGCCAGGACATGTCTCTGCGTTCCACATTCTTGGAGCGGATCGACTTCGCCTTCAGCGTCGCCATGATTTCCGCAATCGCAATCCATCGAGATCGCATCACCCTTGATGGAACGAGGCCAGCGCCTCCTTGACATGTGAAATTGCTCTGGCGAGTTCGAACTTAATGTCGCTACCAGGTATCCGAACCGGCCGAATCCCAACCGCTTCCAACTTCGCGTTGATCGCGGCGTCCTTCGCCTTCTGCTTGCCTCGCGCATGGTGGGCGCCGTCGCAAAAGAGGGCAACGCGTTCCTTTGGGAAATAGAGGTCCGCTTCCGTGATCAAACCTGCGCTATGGCGAAATTCGACATCCTGCCAAAGGTGATACAAAGACGGAAACGTGGCGCCATCATCCATGATCAGCATCTGGCTCTCAGGGAACAGTTTTTCTTTCGCGAGCGCCTGAATCAGGAACAGCTCGATGGGCGTCTCCGCTCCCCATACACGGCGCGCCTCGACCTTCTTAAAGGGCGTAAAGAGGAGCTTTTTGCGATGTCGCTCGTACCTCGCTTTCATCTCAGGCGATGGCATGCGCATGTCCATCGTCACGACCTCGTCATCGTCGGGAACCTCCGTCGCCAAGAAATACTGGTCGACCACCAGTCCGATTTCGTCGAGGAAACCTTCTCGTTGCCCATCAAGGTATCCAGGCAAGTTTCCGTAGAGGTTCCACTCCCCTGAAAATGGATCATAGCCCGCATATATCGGCTCGGTTTCGAGCCACTTGCTGACATCAAGCCCGGCGACCAGTTCGATGGTGTTGTGCGCTACCTCGCTCCGCCTCGAAGCGGGGATCAACGTGACGGCGAAAGGTCTGATCTGCAGAACCCCGTCCACCTCACCTGCGGCGATACAACTGAGGACGACCGAAACCAGCTGAAACGTCGTCCCGCGCTTTCGAAAGAGCTCGACTTCGCCATTGCTGGGCTTGTCATGCAGGGTTCCGCCTGCCGCTTCATCCATTGCCCTGGTCACCGGCTGAACACCACCGAGGTCGAGCATCGCGACGCGGATCAGTTCAGGGACCGACGTCCAATCCAGTGCGAGCGGCAGCTTCGGCAGGGTCCGGTATGCGGTATCGGCGAGCAAGGGGGCGGGTCGGTTCTCGATCATGTTCTCTCGAAGGTTAAGCTTTGCCAGCCGTCATCTGACGAATTTGCCAATCGGCTCCGTTCAGCCTCAGTCATCCGGATGCTCGGCATCGAGCGTGGCTTTCGCCTCCACTTCGCTTATCGAAGCGCACTCACTGATAAGCATGGTCAAGATCGATTCAAGCCCGGAGTAGTCGTATCCTGCCTCAAGCTTCTTCTGGCCTAGGAACCGGCGCGCGATCTCCTGCTTGCCATCGATAACGCCTTGGTAGCAATCGCGCTTTTGATCGTAGCTTGTCCAGCGCACGACCGGCTCCGGGCCGGCATCAAGGTAGCACTCAATGGCCGCGGCCTTGCCGTTGATGTCGGCAGGCTGCATGCCTGTCGGCCCCATAGTGCGAAATTGCCGGAACGCGGGGCGGTCGGGGAGCTTGACGATCCGCAGGTTCTCAAGGCGGTTCAGTCGAGTCGATCGTTCCCAGTTGTACACGCCCTCCGCATCGTTATCGAAAATGACGACGACCTTGTTTTGGATGCGGATGCTGATGAGACCGCGCACGAAGTTGTGGAGATTGCCGGTCCCGGAGAATGGATAGTTCTCACGCATGTCAATGAAGTCGAAGAAGTCGGCAATATCAGGCGCAAGCAGCTCGAGCCCATGCCTGATGATCTGCACGTCGGAGGTGCCCTCTGTAACGATGAGGAAGCGATTCGGCTGACGGACGGCCGCTTCGAAACGCTCTCTCGGCGCCCAACCGCCGTCCGCGACGTCGGCGAACTGCCAAGTGACGGGCAAGTCCCTGGCACTTGGATTGTCGGCGAGGAGCCGGATGATGGTATAGGCACTGAGCCCGCTGATTTCACCGTCGCTATGAGGATAAGATTGCAGGCGATCTTTATCGCCCGGTCCGGTCAAGACATGCTCGGCGAAGAAGCGGTCGAAATCCTCGCTTCCGAGGCCTGCCTGGAAGTCCGCCGATCGAACATCCGCTGAGGACATCAGCGCCTTCAGTTCATCGAAGTCGAGATCGTGGTTTGCAGAGCCGATTTCACTCAGCGCCTCGAACTCGGCTCGGCAGTATTCGTCGGTGTGGCCCAGCAATAGGAGGCGGCGGGCCACGGTCCGCAGGGGTGCGGAGAACCCTCGCTTCATCTCTGTGATCAGCCGATAGCTGAAGTTCTCCGAGCGCCGGATGAGCGGCCGATCCACACTTTCCGGATCATCTTTGTCTTCCGCGTAGAAATACGGGATCTCGGTGAGGTCACTGGGGCGAAACAGGGCACCGTGGTCTTGAAAGCCGGCGTTCTTACCCCAGTCGAGCTGAACGCGACCAAGCGTCAGGTAAATCATTGATCCCAAGCGGTGGCACTCCGGGCTTCTGGGGGAAACAACGATACTCTTAGATCGGCCGCCGGCCTTGAGCGAAAATCGCTCGACCGCGCCAGTCGGTGGGGTCTACACAGCGATCGCTCTTAATGCCTTGTCCATCGAGAAGTGTCCTGTCGTCCCGTTCTCGAAGGTCACGCCGAAGCATCTCGTGGTGTAGCCCGGACCACGATCATGAGTGGGATAGAAGGATGCGGGAGGCGACGGCAATTCCAAGTTCGTCTTGGCGCAATAATCTTCGTAAGCCGCGCGAACGTCCGCCAGATCTTCCTCGGCAAATTCTTGATTCAGCTCTCGACTGTCCAAAATCTTGGGGAAATGGTCTTTGGCAGCTCTCACCGTCGAAAAGGTTCGCCCTGTTCTGAGAGGCACGGACTTTGCCATCGCTTCCTCCTCGCATGACTGGCAGGATCAAACACGCGGCGTGATCCGCGCAGCCGTTCGAATATCGGCGATCTGTGTTCCGAGGGCCTGCAGGTTTTGACGCATGTCGTTGAACACAGGTTGCTCGTCATCAGGATCGCTGATCGTGACGATGGCCGTGAAAGGTACGCCTTCCTCGGGCATGACCTCGCCGGCTCGAGTCAAGTAGTCGACAAACAACCGCCAGTTCGAGGATGGGCCGACGCCTTGCGGGAACGTCTTGGCCAGAACCTTGACCGGGCTCCACTTCAGATCGTGTTCGATCAGTTCTGCTTCGACGGCCGGGGCTTCCCGTTTCGTTGGCAGATAGAGTGGCTCAAGCCGCCCTTTCCACCCACCACCCGACTGCTCCTGCTGGAGCGTCGCGTTGACGTTGACGCGTACGAATTCTGAGCCGAACCGCGCATCCAGCGGTGGCGTGGAGACGAGCGTGATTTTCGCTCGGCCTCGGCACTTTCCGCCTGGACCGACCAAGGATGCGGGCCATGGAAACCGGAAATTGATCTGCTGGTCGCGCCGGATGCGCGATGCGAAGACGAGCGTGATCGCATGGTCGCCGGATTCGAGAATGCGGTCCGCCGATGGCGGCATGCCGAAGCCGACCATGTGGCGGGCGATCGGTGCGAGCGCTGTCGCCTGCAATGGCACCGGCACCTCGGCGTGGTGGACAAGCAAACCGATCAGGGTCTCACGCGAAACCTCCCCCTCGATCGCGTGGTCGAGGACAGCGGCAGTTTTTGCGGCCAGTGGCGAGGCGTAGCTTGTCCCGCATCCGTCGACGATGGTTCCATCGGGCAGAATCGAGAACAGCCCGTGCCCCAGCACCGAATGCTGCGAACCGGCGCCGCCGATGTGGGCGAGATCGGGCTTCACCCCGGCGCGCAGGCCAGGCCCGCGCCGACTGAAACGGGTCGGCGCGAACGGGACGCAACCGTCATGTCCGGGCGGATTGAGGGCGGCAACGGCGACATTGCGCGCGCTTTCGGCTGGTGTCAGCAAGCCATCATTGCGCGCCTTGACGAGGCTCGCGAGCGCAGCGGTCGGGTCTGTAGGCCACTCGGTCCGCAGATCCTGGGGCTGGATATTGCCAGCCGAAATGAACACCACGGCATTGTTCGCCTCAGCAATCTGATCGAGCCGCGCGGCGTGAGGGCTGTACCGATCCGGGACGGCCGGTTGAAGGATATTGAGGCTCATGTTGAACACGCGCACCCCGTGGCGGGCGTGTGCATCCGAGACGGCTGATTCCATCTCGTCGAAAAACTGCGGCAGCCCGTCAGGATAGTATGAGGCGAAGGCACCTGCCTTTCGCTCGTTCGGGAAGACGGCAAGATCCACCAGCTCTGCTCCGTCCGGCTCCGGGCAGATCTCGGCGCCGTTCAGCGCGGCGCCGACCGCGGCCAGCCCGCCGATGAACGTGCCATGGGCCAAATCGACGTCTTCGTCGGCCAAAATGTCCCAGCGCTCGATCACCCAATCCGCAAGCGCCTCGCTGATACCGCCATCGATGATGCCCATGCGGGGATGTGCGCGCCGGCTGTCACGGACCGGAATGGCCACGTCTTTTGGACGAACGCGTGTGCTTGGCATGGACGGCCTGTTCGCCCGCACGACGATGCCGGGCAGTTCAATGCGCCGCACGAGCGGATGATTGTCGAGAAAGGTGAGAAGTCGCGCGTGACGATCGACGTCCGGATTGAACACGGCCAATTCGCGCCGACGCTCGCCGGCCGGCGTCTCATTCAACCGTAGGACCGGCTGATCGCTGGATTGATCGAGCCGGACGGAGAGGATCGGCTGCTTGTTGCGATGACTAGGCAGCCGCTCAACGGAGAGTCCACGCTCCAACGCATTGAAACCTGAGACGAAACTCTCCACGAGGCGACGATGACCGGCATCGAGGCGATCCCAGTCCGAACGCGGCGGCGGTGCGTCGAACAATTCGACCTGGTAGCCACTGCCGGTCATCGGGTTCGAGAGCCACGCGACGGCCTCCTCGACGGAAAAATTGCGACGGTCAGCCGGCCCGTAGAGCTCGACACGATCGATCGCGCCGGTCTCGCTCTTGCGCGCAGACGGATACGGCTCATCCTTTTGCTTCTGTTCGTTGAAGCGCATCTGCGTGTGCGTTTCAGCCCTTGCGATCTCGGCCGCGACTTCCCGCAACCGGCTCGGCCGGGCCTCGACGATCATGACGCCGAGATCGCCGCCGCCCACGACAGGCGTCCGATTGTAACGAAAAAGGCTCGCGACAGGCCGATGGCTTTTTGCCCATGCTTCGCGGCGCAATATGACCTTCACATAGCCGACGTCCCCCTGCGGCTGCGCGCTCAGCACACCGGATATCGTGTCGAGCTGAGCCAGTAGGGCATTTCGGTGCGCCACAAACTCGGCATCGCGGTGCGCAAAGAAATCCTTGCGCCCTCCACCGCCACCAGCATCGCGGGCCTCTTCGTAATTTTCCGGATTGAGAACGATCTGGATCGGGCTAGCCATTCGCCACCTCGCCGTCACCGGGCTTGGTCGCCCGACCGAGCTGACGGCTCACCGTCGATTTGTCTTTGCCGGCGATCTCACCGATGTCGGCCATGGAGAAGCCAAGGATCGGATCGTCCCGCATCGCACGAAACAACGTGCTCGAATCGTCGAACAGCAGCGCGCGACGCTCACCTTGAACGCGGGCGGCGTTCAAGGTCGCGAATTGGCGCAAGGTATCGAGCAGTCCACGCCGGTTCTCCTCTCGAACGGTGGTGGCCTTCTTATAGGTGCGCACCAGGGACTCGATCTCCGCGCCGGTCGAGCCTTCAGTGAACCAGGCAATCAACTTCAAATGACTGTCCGGCGCCTTCACCGGCGGCATGAAATCCGCGGCGATCGCCTTTCGCATCTCGAAGTCCGGCTTGGGGATTTCCAGCTGAACCTCGAACCGGCGCCAGACGGCCGTGTCGAGCAGCTTGGGATGATTGGTGATCCCAATCGTGAAACCAATATCACGGCGCGCGTCGAGGTTCTGCAGGAGCGCGTTCACGACGCGCTTGATCTCCCCCACCTCCTGGGGGTCATCGCGGACCTTGGCGATCGCGTCGAACTCGTCGAGCAAGAGCATGCAGCGATGCCGGTTCGCGAACGTGAACAGATTGCCGATATTGCGCGCCGTCGTGCCCAGGAAGGACGACACGAGACCGTCCAACTTGACCAGAACGACCGGCAGATCGAGCTGCTGAGCCATCCACAACGCCAACCGGGTCTTGCCGGTGCCGGGCGCTCCGTAAATGAGGCAGGTCTTCGACGGCCGGATATCGATCTCTAAAAGGGCCTCGAAGTTCGCCCATTCCTCGATGATGGTCCCAATGGCCTGGCTGACCGTCGGGTTGAAGAGCGGCGCGGCCGGCTGAATATCCGCCGGGAAGATCACCTCTGCCAGCGCCGCGGCCGTCTCGCGGTCGACCGGAACGGGCGTGTTGCGGGTCAGGACCTCGCCGGGAAACTGCGCCTTCGAACGCTCGATACGGCTGGGTGAAAGCTCCTTCGTGCGATCCGCCGTCGTCAGGATGCTCGTCAGCGCGCTCGCCTGCTTTGCCTCCCCCTCCTTGGCCAAGGCGTCGCGCAAACGCTCGATTTGCTTGCGCAGCGCCGGCGACGCGTCAGCTATCGCCGCCCGGCAAAGCGCCTGCACGATTGAGAAATGATCCATGTGCATCCCATGCGCGCATGTTGCATAACCGTGCGCCTAAATGCATATAATCCAATAATTGATGCAGATCAAGATAAATTGTTGCGCTTATTTGTCATTTTGATGCACAGGCGGCAGCTCCATGCACGGCCAAGCGTAGAGCGGCGCCTGCGAATGCGGCGGGTTTTACGATCGGCGCGAGACCGCCATAGATCCGGCCGGCCTGCGCCAACAACTCGCGATGGATTGCATGCTCGAACCGACCGATGACGAGGGCCGCTTTGTCCTGGGGCGGCGCATGGTGAAAAGCCTCGCCAATGGCCGTGGGGCGGCGCTCGTCGCGGCGCGTGGGCACAGAGGCGCCTTGCAATCGTCACGCGCCAGATTTTGCACCGAGGTTGTAGAGAGGGGTGGCGCGAGCTTTTAGCTGCATTCGGTATTACGCTGCCGACTCGGGCGCTGTGCCATTGGAAGGCTTGTGGGGAAGCGGCCGGGCCGCATTGGGGGGGATGATGGCCATTCATGAAGACCGGCGAAATCCGACGTTGCCGCTGCGGCATCTCTCGGTCCGCGTGCCGTGGCACGACGCAGGGTGGGATGGGACGGTCTGTCGCCATCCACGCGAGAATTCGAGCTGTCTGGCACTCAATCGAATCGGCGCGGTTCGCAACGACGTCGCCGAAGCGGCGCACGCGGGAGAATATCTAGATCGTCTTCCGTTCGATGAGACGCCTCCGTGCTTTGCCGAGCGCGTGAATTTTCTGTCGCCCAGGCCGCAGCGCCGCATCACCCGGCACGCTTACTCCCAAACCAGTGACCATCACCGGCATATATCGGACACCCAATTCATGCATCCCGCGTTCTCGGCCGCGGCGACGCCGTTTGGCTGGCTTCTCAAGGAACGGGCTTGGGGTGAGAGGTGGCGCAAGGGCGAGATCGACCCCCAGTCCGTTGTCGAGCGCTATGGAATCGATGCGAGGCCGGATTATGAACCGACGGAGCCGGAGTGGCTGAGCGGGCGTCCATGGATTCAGGGTGAGGCCAACCAGAAGGCGCTACTCGATGCATTCTTCAGTGCCGTTCAACCACAGCGAAGCCTCGTCTTTGTCTATGCGAAGCGGACACCACTGATCGACGATGATCAGTGGATGATCGTGGGGGTCGGCCGCGTCACGTCGATCGGTAAGCTGCAGGAATGGGATTACGACGGCGCGACCGATGGCGCGCTGCGCTCCTATCTGTGGGAGCGCTCGGTCTGTCACAGCATCAGGCCGGACGGCGATGACGGCGTGCTGCTTCCTTACCATGATCTGCTGGCTCGCTGTGACGCCGAAGACAGCCTCGATCCGCGCGATTGCATCGCCTTTGTGCCGGAGGAGTATCGCTCCGAATTCTCGTATGCGAGTGAGCATGTCGGGGCTGGGAGCGCGATCGCCGCCCTGCTGTCGGTGAAGCAGGCGCTGGGCACATATGCGGAGCGGTTCGGAGGCACCTGGACCTCCCAACTACGGTGGATCGATCACCGTCTGGGCGAACTTTGGCACCTGCGCGGCCCTTATCCCGGCCTCGGCTCGGTTCTAAGCGCCATGGGTATCGAGCATGGCTATCAACTTGCCCATCATTGCTGGGAAAAGGCCGGGGAGAACGCTGATCCCTGGCCCGTACTCGCGTCGCTCGTTCGCGATCCGAAGGAGCTTCCCGGAGATCTCAAGGCGCAGGTCAAGGGATTTGCGCAGACATGGAACTACTACACGAGCGACCGAGGCAAACGGCGGCTGGAGTTCGCGAAGCTGCTGGCGCGCTTCGATCTCAGTTTCAATCAGGTGGTGCGCTGGTGGGATCAGGCGGCGCGCAACGCGGCGGGCCTTCATGTGGGGGATGAGGAGATTCCGGACGCCACCATCTTGAAGAATCCGTATGCCATCTACGAATGCGACCGGCTGCAGCCGGAGCCGATCGCGTTCCGCACGATCGACCACGGCGCATTTCCCGAGAAGCCGATTGCGAACATGCACCCGGTTCCCGCTCCTTCGGCGATGGTTGGGCCGGTTGACGGCCGGCGGCTGCGTGCGGCGGCCACAGCCGTCCTCGAAGGTGCCGCGCTGGAAGGGCATACGCTGCTTGCTCGCGAGGAGATCATCTCGCGGCTGCGCAAGCTGAATCTGAGTCCGTTGCTGCCGGCAACTGAGGATCAATTCGAGATTCACGCGGGCCAGCTTGCACCTGCCCTCTGTGGATGTTCGCTTGAGAACGGCAAGGCGGCGTTCCAACTCGACCGACTTGCGGTCACCCGCGAGTTGATCGCGGATACGGTCCAGAAGCGTGTGACCCGGGGCAGGCGACATACCATTGAGATCGATTGGCGCGATGAGCTCGATCGCGAATTCAAAGCCGTACCAGCCCCAAGGAACTCGTTGGAGGATCGAGGCCGCCGCGAAAAGGCGGCGGCGCTGGAGGAGCTGGCCTCGAGCCGGTTTTCGGTCCTCATCGGAGCGGCTGGGACCGGAAAGACAACGTTGCTGAGGTTCCTCGCCAATGCCGCGCCGATCAAGCAACGGGGCTTGCTGCTTCTCGCGCCGACGGGCAAAGCGCGCGTCCGCCTGCAGCAGTCGTCGGGTCTTGAGGCACGCACGCTTGCACAGTTCCTGCGTCCGCTGCGTTACGACGAGCGAACGCAGGGCTATCGTGTCATTGGCGATGTCGAGCGTCTCTCGGGCCACAAAACCGTAATCGTCGACGAAGCCTCGATGTTGACCGAGGAGCAATTCGCGGCACTGCTGGACGCATTGAGCGGGGTGGACCGCATCATCCTCGTGGGAGACCCAAGTCAGCTTCCGCCCATCGGGGCCGGCCGGCCATTCGTCGACATTGTCAAGCTGCTGGCGCCTGAGACTTTTCCCGCCGGCAAGCCCCGCGTCGCTAGGGGATATGCGGAACTAACAATCGGCAGCCGGCAGAAGGGCGATCACCGCCAGGATCTGGAACTGGCGGAGTTGTTCAGCGGACGGCCGACAGGTCCGGCTGGAGACGAAATCATCTCCAAGCTGGTGGGCGGCGAGTGCGGGCCGCATCTGCGGATTTGCTCGTGGTCCTCGCCTTCGCAACTGGCCTCCCTGTTCCCCGCGGTGGTCGCCGAGGAACTGGGCATCGACACTCGCGACGTCGAGAAATCATTCGCTTTGCGGGCCCTCGGAGGAACTGAAAGCAACGGCTATGTCTATTTCAATTTCCGGTCCTCCGGCACCGCAGCTGATCGTTGGCAAGTGCTTTCGCCGCTGAAGGGAGAAGCCGCGGGCACGATGATCCTGAACCGGCTGATCCAATCGGGCTTCCGCGGCGAAACTCGGAAGCGTGCGCAAAATGACGATCGGCGCTACGCGAAGGTGGCAGCGCCGATGGGAAGTGACGGGATTATCTACGGCGACAAGGTCATCAACGTGGGTAACCATCGGCGCCGGTGGGTTTATCCCGATCCCGATAGGGACGGGAAAGAGGCCCTAAAGTATGTGGCGAACGGTGAGATCGGCATCGTCACCGGGCCATTCCGGAAAAAGGGAAGCCGGATCAGCCTGGACCAGCTCAAGGTGTCGCTCTCGTCACAGCCGGGCTTCGAGTACACCTTCTGGCCGAGCGATCTAGATGAGGACGGGCGGCTCCTTGAGCTCGCCTATGCGTTGACCGTGCACAAAGCCCAAGGAAGCGAGTTCGACACGGTCTTCGTCGTAGTTCCGAATCCGTGCCGCATCCTCTCGCGCGAGTTACTCTATACGGCGTTGACCCGTCAGAGTGCGCGGCTGGTCCTCCTCTGTCAGGGCGATCCACACAAACTACTCGATTATCGGTTCATGTCGGATACCGCGCGGAGGCTGACCAACATCTTCGGGCCGCCCGAGCCGATCCAGGTAGCGGACCGCGTTTACGACAAAAAGCATATTCAGCGGTCGCGCCGTGGCGAACTGATGATCTCCAAGTCTGAGGTGATCATCGCCGACGATCTCGCCGCGGCTGGGATCAACTATGCCTATGAGCAGCCATTGATCGGGCACGATGGCACGCGCCGCTATCCGGACTTCACGATCGAGGACGCAGACACGGGCGAGACATGGTTCTGGGAGCATTTGGGCATGCTCGGCGACGTCGAATACGATCGAAAATGGGCTGCCAAGCTCGCTTGGTATCGTGGCAACGAGATTCTGCCGGATGAAGAAGGCGGTGGTCCGAATGGCACATTGTTGACCACGACAGAGATCGAAGGGATCGATCGCGCGCAGATCGCGCGTCACATCAAGAAGATAAAGAGTGGCGGCTAGGGCTTGCAGTGCAGGGAGACCCCGCAGCGCTCCACGTTTAGCGTGAGAGTGCGGACGGGGTCTCGGTGACAAGTTGGAGGGCGAGAACGGTTCACCCGAACGGCTTGCGAAAGACCGAATTGCTGCCGCCGAAGATCCCCTTCGTATTGCCCGGATCGAGGAACCGGAGCGCCTTGCGGACCTCGGAGTTCTCACCCCCCGCAACCGCGTTGGCGAGCTTGCGCAGTTCGGAATTGTCACCGCCGAGGATACCTTGCCGCGCAATGTCCTTGGGGCTGATACCCGTGACGGCGCGGAACACCTGCGTCACGATGTTGTGCTCGTCCTTGGCCGCTTCGAAATTGTTGCCGATCCATCCGATCGGCGCCAACGCGACCCGCAGCACCTGGTTGCCGACGTCCTTCTTGCAGGAGCTGTCGAGATCAGACTTGGCCTGGTCGAACTCGACCTCGGTCTGCGACCGGAACCGAGCCAGTTCCTCGCTGGCCAGCATCCGATAGGTCTCATTGATCAGATTCTGCAGATCCTGCCCGTCGACCGAGGCGATCATGTCCTTGAACCAGGCGTCGAACGCCTGATCCATATCCTTGAGTCCGTACTTGGCCAACTTGGGCGCCACCTCCTTGTCGAAGAGGGGACGTGCCTGCTCGCGCTTGGCCTTGATCCATGCGTCGCGAAAGGCCTCGTCCGCGACCATCGTCGGGATGCTGCCCTCCAGATTGGCGAACTTGGTGCGAACCTGTTGGCGCTGATCGGCGAACTGATCCCGGAGCTTGATGCAGGGGTCGAGAAAATCGAACGCACCCGCCGCAAACGCAGGAGAAGTGCTGATGGTGGCCAGCCCGAGAGCCATGGCCAGGAGAAGCTTCTTCATGATTTGATGCCTTCTAAGAGCCGGAGGGGTGAGGCGGCGGGTGCGAGCCCCGCCACCGATCGGTTCAGCCGAAGGGCTTGCGGAATACCGAGTTCGGGCCGCCGAAAATGCCGTGGCGCTCGATGTCGCGAACGCTGATGCCGGTGACGCCGCGCAGCACCTTCGCCACTTCGCCAGACTCCCGGGCGGCAGCCTTGATATTCCCATCGACAATGTTCACCGGGACGAGAAGCACCCGCATCAGCGCTCCATTGGGCCCGAAAGGCCGTTCCGCGATGAGCAGTTCGTGGGCCACAACGCCAATGCCGGCGCAAGCCAGTGCCGCCGGCGGAACGCTCAGGCTCGCCTGGCACAGCACGACCGCGCTCCCGGCGCGAGCGGACTGCGTCCAGCCGGCAAGGGCGCCGGCAACGACCAGCGCGCCCGCGAGTGCCTTTAGGTAGCCGGCCCGGCGGCAGGTCACGACTTCGGGGATTCGGGACATGACGAATGCTTCCTTGTCATTCGAGGCTGCCGCTGGTCTGAACGACGACAAAGGCCGTCGGCCCCACCGGTCAGCCCTTAGCGTCCCGAGGCCGTGTTCGACCGCAACGGCTTTCGAAAGACACACGTTCGCCAGCCACCCCACGCGAAAACGCGCGTTCACGAAGAGGTCATTGGGGAGTTCCGTGTTCACAAGCGGTCATTGCGCGTGAACATGCCGGCACCCAGATTTGTGCAGCTAGAGGTGTTCCGCTGGGGCTACCGATGTTCGACCTGCCGCATACGCAGAAATTTCGGCTGATCGTGAAACGCTACGAGCGCGATCGAGCGGCCTCAGATGGAGACTCGACGCTCTCTCCCAGGAGGCTGGCAGAGAATGAATGCGGCATCTCCCGCACCTCCGGACACATTCTGGCGAATGGCGGCAGTATCAAAGATCCGGGAAAGCTGACGCAGTTCGAAAACGTCTTTCGTATGAAAGTTTTCGCGGAACCGGGCTCGAGCAGCTACCAGAGCCATTGGGCCGACGTGAAGAATACGGTGGACAAGACACGTGCCGAACCGCGGTTCAGCCGGGAACTCGTGCCAGCGGCCTATGGCCACTGGTCGGCGATCGCCCTTGACGAGAATCGGTCCGATGCGGACCGGATCCTTGTCGGGCGAATGGCTGAGTTCGTGCTCTACCATTTTGCCCGCACGCCGAAGGACAAGCTCCTGACGGGTTTGCCGGAGCGAGTGGATCCCGAGGCGGCCAAGATTCGGGGACGTGAAGTGATCGACAGCCTGGTCGGCATTCTGTCCGCCCACCCGACGCCGCCAGATGGCCTATTCGAGCAGGGCAGCAAGATTGCGCAGGAGCAGGGGTACAGAATGCTCCGCATTCGGCTGCACGGCGACTATACCGGCTGGCGCTATGCCCATGCCGTAGACTGGCGCTTTTCCGATGCCCCCAGGGACACCGAGAGAACGCGGGTTCTCGAGGATGCGTACCGAACCGGCCAGGCGCAAGACCTGATGTGGCTTCACGAAGAGCTTGAGGGCTCCGACGTCGGCCATCCGAATAGTGCCTTCGTCCTAGCGACTCATGCCGGGGACTGGTTGCGCGCGGGCGAGTATGGCGCCAGGTTGTTGCAGGCGTTCCCGGCGCTTCTCACCGAACGCGTCAAGGACCTGTCTGCTCTTCTTGACGACCGCACGGTCTGGCCGGGTGTTGCCGCGATGATGGTGCACCGCTGGCTCGATATCCCAGCTGGATGTCGCGCGGTGCTGGAGGCCCCCAGCGCCCAGTATGACCCCGCCATGGCGCTTATCCGGCGGATGGTGCCTGCCGTAGAGGCCGGCGCGTCGTATCTTTCCGCCCTCAAGACAGGAGAGTAACCATGATCCGCGTTGCAACCGTTTTGGCTTTCCTCGCCCTATTGACCGCTGCTGTTCCACTTCTTTCCAGTGGACGCAGCGCGGGCGGCGGTGTCGCCACAGATTCCGCGGAACGGATTCAATTTGCAAAATCCGATTGGCGCGTCACCGGGTGACGGCGATATTACGTAGTTGGTGCGCCAAGCCACAGCGCAATGATGTCGCCAAAGCCCCAAGCGAGGGTGCCGACGACACTCGATACCGTCAGGTAGATCTTCTCCTTGTGGCTCCAGTCGAGCATCGCCGCCACCGCATTGCGGATCCTGGCCAGGTCGAGCGCCGTTTCTTCGGCCGGGTCCGCGGCCTTTGGAAGCTCGGCCTCCAGGGCGGCTTCCGCGGTCCCGCGGCCCATGAACAGGATGAAGAACGTGAGGGCGACCGCAACGGCGCCGCCTCGCCCACCATCGGCCGCGACGCCCCACAGAACGGCATAGGCGATGCCGCCGATCGACATGGCAATCGCCGCGATCATCGTGATCACGAGCTTGCCCGTGCCTTCCGAGGGACGGGCTGCGCTGCCCCTACCCGCCACCGGGATCCTCCTCGTCATCCGCCGCAGGCGTCGCGGCGCGGTAGCCTGCGGCCAGTTCCGCGATCCTCTCCTCGAGCGCGTGCGGATGACGCGAGAAGATCAACGCGACAACGTCGGCGCCGTCGCGGCTGACGAGAAAAATGCCGCGCCAGGGCGCGACAGTGAGATGGTGATAGCCGTCGAAATGCTCGCGCCCCTGCTTGAATTCGGGCAGCGAGTGAAAGGCGCGCTCCTCCATCAGCCGGGCGATCTCGTCCGTGAATACGGTGAGCGCCTTCAGATCTGCCAGGGCCGCGCTGACCCGCGCTTCAGCGCCCTTCACGGTCCTCGATGCCTGCTTGAAGGCTATAATGCAGTCGGCAATCGCTTGCCGGAGCGGGGCCGCGAATGAGACTTCATCTTCGACAAGCACCGCGCCCGGATCGCCTTTCGGCCCTCCCACCATGCCCCTCCCTCATAGCCCAATATTGCCCGCGCGGGCGCTACTTCTTTTCCGGTGCCATCAGCTTGCGCGCCTCGGCAAGCTCGATGTCCATCTTCTTGCGCCAGTCGGCCGACGTCATGGGCTCAGAGAGCTTGAGCAGGCCCTTCCCAAATTGGTCCTTCTTCAGCCGCAGGAAGGCTGCGGTAACCTCGTCAACCTCCTCGGCGCCATCGTCCTCCAGCTCGATCTCGAAGCGGTTCCGTCCGGTTCTGCGCACGCGCAACTCCATGTGCGCAGCTGCCCCCACCATCGCGCCTGCCAGCAGGACAACCGACTGACCCGGCGCGAACTGAAGGGCGGCACCGGCCAGATGGTCGGTCACATCACCCAGCCGGTCGCGCAGAGACTTCTTCAGCGTCGCAGTCACGGATCCGCCCTTCGTATTGACCGTCACATCGGCGGCCGCGGCAATGTCACCGGTAATGGCGGTTCGCAACGCTGTGTCGGGCATCTCAGCTTCCTCACGTCTTTCCTGGATCTCCCCTATCACAAAGTTCCAGAAAGTTCCAGAATCAAGTGTCGCCATCTCTGCCAGCACCAGACAACAAACGCTTTCAAAGGCCCTTTGCGATCGTCCATCCACTCGCAACCTAGGAACGCGAGAATGCCAGCAAGCGGGAGAGGACGTGGTCGTCGGGCGCACCGAAAGCCCCCGGTAGCGTGCCCGTGTTTCGCCTGCATCGACCAGGTTCGCGCGGCCCCCAGCTGATTGACGGCCATCCAAACTGCCTTGAGAACAGATCGCCAACTAGGCGTGAAGTCGGCCGTTACCGTTTGGGTTGGGCTGGATGGCCACTAAGCGATGTCTGAAGCAGATGGCGATTTTACCGGGATGATAGGTGCTCGGGTTCGAGTTCGCGACGAATTCACACCGCGTCGCTGAGACCGGGTATCTTCGTTGGAAAGAAAGCCTACGACGACGGATCAGGTGGAAACCGATGCCCTTTGTTGACGAGCACGAAAAAGATGAGTCTGGACGTATTCGCGAACACCATCTCGTCATCGCGATGGCAAAGCATGTCTTCACGCATCCGGATCATGGCCTTGTCTTCGTCCGGGAGGCAGCCTCGCGAGAGGACATGGCCGCTTATGACCTGACCCCTTTGCTCCTTTATGGGCTGTCCGTTCCAGGCACCCCGCTTCGATGGGTCATGCTCGCACCACTCGATCGCCCGGCATCGATCTTGAGCGTTCTCAACGAGGCCTGGAGGCGCGCCGACGGCTTACGCGGTCGTCCCGATGTGTTGAAGGTGAGCCGCCATGTCGCCGCATCTGCGGCGCCCTTGCCCGAAATCCTGGCGGCGTCAGAGGTCCGGCTCGTCATCGCGGACCGCGGCGACAAGGAATTCTCCGCATCCGTGCGCCGGTGTCAGGAGGACGCAATGTGGATGAGCCTGCCTCGCAGGTGGATCACACCAAACACGACACTGGACCAGCTTAACCGCTGCATCACGGATGGCCACAATCAATCCTTTCGGTCCCCGCCGTCACGCCCGAATGCCAAATTGGACTGGTGGCGGAGCCTGTCCCATCGCTCGGTCGATCTACGTCAGATCGATGGGATCGAATGGCGTGCCGGAGTGTGGCTCCATGCCTGGGAGAAGGGGGTGGCCCCGGCCGGGCGCCGGAATTTCCATACGGATACAATTGACGGCGCAGTCTGGCTGCTGGCAACGCCTCCGATCCTGGATGACGATGAGTTCCAAGAGACCATGTCCCAGGATCACGAAACAGATGATCTCCCGGAAATCGCCCGGGCATTGGTGAGATGCTGGCCGACACCGCTCGGCGAACTGAGTCGCTGCATCGGCTCCACGGCGCGCGCGCTCGAATGGTTTCTCGACCGCAAAGCGGCTTTGGACCACCAACAGCGCAATCGGTTGTGCGAGTTCTTGGGTCTCGAACCGGATCCCGATTTCCGGACTTACGACTCCCGTGCCCCATGCGTCCTGATCGCACGGAAGGCGACCGCCGCAAAGGAAGCGTATGAGTTGCTGTCACATGGTGGGGACCTCGTCCTCTCGATCGAGGTTCTTCCCGTCAGTGGCCTGCCAAACCCGAGTTGGCGATACGTGGTGTTTCAGGCATATGGAGCGGCGCTGAACATCATGCTTGTGGCGCGCGGGTCCGCTGTTGATGCGAAGTTGACGGATGATCTTTTTGTCAATTTTCAGGGTACAAAGCTTGTACGATCGGCTTTATATCGCGATATAGTTCGCTCATGCGCTAAATCATGTGAAGATAGTCGAACAAATATTTCTGGAATGAAAAAATTCAATGATCGACATCTGAATTCCTTTGCGGCGATTGCGTCTGAGCTCTAGGCGGGCTGACCACTTGAGGTTGGTGCCCCATAGGACCATTTTGGCGTCGAGGATGATGCATTCCCCGTCGCGCCGGGGCAGAACGCGGAGGCGTCACATAGCCGTCCCTGTCGGTCGACCAGAGGTTACACACGATGTGCTTCCGTCGGCCCTCGAGAGCGCCACCGTCTATCTTCTCAAGATAGCGGTTGGCTTCGTACTCCCGCCGCCAGATTTCTCCGTCCGACATCACGACTCTCCGGGTGCGCCCAGCTGCGGGGTCCCACGCCGAGCGCGCAGATGCTATCATCCCAGAACCGCTGCAAGGCCGTTCTATTCGGCCAGGGACCGACACTTCTGCTCGTCCTCATCCCGCTCGCTATCGTAGCGCTGAAGGTCGAAAATGTCGGCTCTCTGCTCATCGCTACACCAAATGGAGTATCTTAATGCCGCGATTTTTTCGCTGGCAGATAGCCAGCGCACTTGTCGCGAGTGGCGTCGTCAATCGTGAAGTCGGCCGGGGAACGCCCGCCGAGTTCACGCCGGGGGCACCGCATCCAGAGGTTTGCTCGCGCGGGATCCGTGTAGCGGCTGTGGGCGAGAGCCTCCAGTTCTCCCACAGCCTTTTGCTTCCGGCGGAGCATTCGCTCCTCGAGCCTGAGCTGGTCCGCTTTTCGTTCGAGAGCACGGATGGCGTCGCGAAAGCCAATTTCGCTCCGTGCAGACTCTAGTGGCGATTGGCCATTCAGAGTCGTGTTGCCCTTGGTTAGCCAGGTTTCGCAACTTTCGCCCAGGTCCCGCGCCGCGATCTCGCTGAGCCGGATCACCCGAACTTCCGCATCGGCCTTCTCCTTCTCCCGCTTCTCCCGTTGTCTGTCTTCCGCCTCGCGGCGCTTCTGCTGGAGCGCCCGCTCGAGCTCGCCTTTACATGGCAATCCAAGAAGCTCCAGGTCCTCACGAGGTGAAAAGCGGATGCGGGCGCGGATGTTGGAGAGTTGGTGGCAAAGTGCCCTCCATTCTGCATCGGCGCCACTGATTGCATCGGCGATGGAATGGCCCCGGCCCGGAAGTTCGGCAAGGATCCATGCATCGAACAAGAATTTGTGCATCTCCTCCTCAGGCAGGCTGACAAGCTGCTCTGACACGATGGCCCGCACCTCAGCCAAGCGCTTCGCTGGGCGCACCCGGAGTTCCTCCGCTTCGTGAACTTTCTGCTGCAACAGACCCGACGCCTTCCAGATCTCCGACGGAGCAGAATGCACAAAGCCAAGCCGTTCAAGTTCGCGAAGATAGCTTTCAATGGATCTTGCGGGGGTGGCGAAAGGCACGCCTGCTTCCTTCAGCGCCTTGGCGATATCGTCGGAGACAGAACGAAAGAGCGGCTCGATCCAACTCCGCCGCACCAGGGCGGCGACGGCCGTGCGCGTTCTGAAAGGTTGGGATTTGGATTGCAGCAAACCGACGACGATAGCGCCTTGCCACTCAGCGATCGGGACCGTGAAACACCCGCTCCCGTCGACGGGGAGATCGATAAGAGCGTCCAAACCGTCCCGGCGCAGGATAGTCTCGTACTCTCCTACGCCTTTTTCTCGCGCCGGCAGGCGGTGCCGATAATTTCGACGGAGCTCTTCGATGGTCTCTTGCTGATCCTTGGCACGTTGGCGAGCTCGTTCCGACAGGCGATCCCGGGCGGCGGGCTCGTGCGGATTGTGAAGCCAGATCCTCGGTGCGCCATAGAGGATGTCGTCTCCTAGCTCATCTAGTGTTCGATCCCGGTAGGCAGAGAGATCGATCTCGATCGCCCCGATGTTCATGGCCCGAATGCGCGCGATCTTTACGCTATCGCAGGGATGGGTGACCTTGAATTCTACGATGAGGCGCCGATCCCGCAGGACCAAAACGACATCTGGCACGATCGATCCATCCTTGGTTTCGAGAACTGCCCCGTCGAATGTGAGCTTGGTTGCCCGGACGACGACTTCGGTATCGTTCGCGTTCGAAATGCGGAGCTCGGGAAGCACCATCTCCAGCCGCTCATCAAGGACTTTCTTCGCGAACTTGTGCAGCGCGGTCTCGCCCGCGGAGGCGCATGAGGTGCCGTTGCGATTAGAGTGGTGCGCAAAGTGATGTGCCTGCACCTCGCCCTTCTTCGCAACCATTCGTCGGCCGCAACCCGGGCACACGCAATTGCAGGCAAGGCCCGATGGCACATCGTCGATATGTTGAAGGGAGCCGTCGTCAGCTTCGGCAACCAGGACACCGCCTTGCTCCGTACAATCGAACAGTTGTCCGAGCCGTATGCGTGTCATGCGTGCACCATCACGGATAGGCAGAATCAGCTCATCTCATTGGTTTCATCGTAGGCAGCTTGTCTCGCCAACCGCGGATCGTCGCCGGCATTTTCGCCCTCGTCGCGGCTCTTACTTCTGGAGGGCACCATCTTGGCCGATATGCTCGACCTGCCGGGACCGTGGCCACCGGCGGATCTATTGACTGCATTCCGGCGGGAACCCGGGACCAAAGCCTGCAGCTGGCAGAGACCTATGGTGATTTGCTGTTGAGCTCGTAGCCACTCGCATCTTCGCTCATTGCGGTCAGCCGATTCAGTGTCGACGTGCGCTTGGCGTCGCGCTCCGCTCTAAAAGACAGGACGTCGGCCAGCCGCAATCGTCGATGGCTGCCGACCTTCTGCGCCGGCAGGTCGCCTGCGTCGACCAGTCGGACGAGATACTGACGTGACACGTTCAGGAGGTCGGCGGCGTCCTGGGTAGATAGCACCTCGTCGTCGGACATGACCGCGACGGGATGACCTTCGGCGATAAGCTCAGCAGCCCGATGGATGATCGCTGTCAGCGCGGCGGGAACCTCGACTCGCTCCCCTTGGGCATCCACGACGGCGACCGCCCTGTGCGGATTTGCCGGCGTCGACGAAAGCAGGGCGGCGACGCGCGCAGCCGCCATCCGCTCGCGGACCGGTATGGTCTTCGCAGTGTCGGGGGGCATTCTGCCGGGCGAGGGGCGGGCTGAAGCGCTCATGGTTCCAATATGGCGATTAAACGCTATAAACGCAACCGCCACCTCGCGCGCCCCCTCTCGCTCCCCCGATCGGAGCACAACGGAGCACCCGGTCAGCACCCGTAGCACTGCAGCACCGCAGCACATATCGCCCCCTCTTAACCCGAAGCAATGTCAGCGATTTTTACCACGCCATTGCTTCATACAGGACAACAAGTCACCCGTTTATGACTCATATGAGTCATATTCCCGCCGCTTCCGCGCTGGATATGCGAGGTAGATGACTCGCAATATTATAACTAAGTCATTGAATTAACTAATATTATGTTGGAGTATATGGCCATCGATGGATGGCGATTGAGGAAATCATGGCGACGCTGAAGGGCAAGTCGATCCGCTCCAAGGATGTGGAACTGAGAGACACGTTCTGGCCCGACGCCGAAGACCGGATCTGGGATCGCAACCGATTCAACGGCTACACGACCGTGCCGAAGACGATGCCGCTCCTCATGCGCGCCCTCGACGAGCTGTCGAAGGGCAAGCCGCTGGGCGCGACCTATTTCGCGCTGTGGTGTGCGACCTGGGACAATGGGTTCGTTCGGCTCGGCCGGACGCCGGATCTCGCCTACGCCTCAGGCTTCACAGGGCCGCGAGGCGCACGTGGATGGCAGGAACGGGTGAAGTTGCTCGAAGCGTTCGGCTTTGTCGAGATTCGCCCGACGGGCGACCAGAAGCTCGGATTGGCCTTCCTACCCAATCCCAACGTAGTGCTGCTGCGGCTATGGGCCCGCAAACGCTCTCACAAGGGCGGGTCGATTGAGCCCCCCGAGCTCGCCGGTTTGCAGGACGCAACCATCAGCGCCTTTCTCGAGCGGGCGATCGACATCTCTGCAAACGACGTCCTCGACGAGCATAAGGCTCTGGCCGCTGCCGCGAAGGGCGAAGAGACCGAGAGGGCAAAGCCCGCGAAGGCGAAAAAGCCCGCTGTCGGGAAAACGCCTCGGTCGAGCCGAAAGAAGGGCGAAGGATCCTGAATGCTGGTCGCGGTCCTCGATGCCGATGTGCTCTTCCCGATGGTTCTGCGCGACACGCTGTTGCGGGCGGCCGCTGCCGGCTGCTTCCGAATGCACTGGTCGGATCGCATTCTCGATGAGGTGACACGCAACCTCGTCGAGGACTACGGAATGTCGCCTGACAAGGCCACAGCGCTTCGCACGGTCATGGACGAGGCGTTTCCGGACGCCAATGTCGGCGGGTGGGAGGACATCGAGCCAGATATGCCGAACCATCCGAAGGATCGCCATGTCGCGGCAGCCGCCGTTGCGATCGGCGCGGCGACTATCGTGACGTCGAACATCCACGACTTCGCACAGCTCCCGCAAGGGATCATCGCGATGCGGCCGGATCAATTTCTCGGTGAGCTCTTCGGGACGAAGCGGGATGAACTGCTTGGTGCGCTCAAGGCGCAGGTCGCCGCCTACCGGCGACCAAGCATGAGCATCCGCGAACTGCTCGAACGTCTGGGCAAGATTGCTCCCGAGTTCGCGCGCGAAGCTATACACGCGTTGGAACGGGATACCGACACAGCCGCGACATGGCAAGAATGATTGTTGTGCTGGGAGGGGGGGGGACATGGCCGCTCCGACGATACGAAAACTCGAGATCAAGGGGTTCCGCGGAATCCGGTCCTTGGCGTGGTTACCGCACCCGCGGTTGAATGTCGTTCTGGGTGCTGCCGACGGCGGCAAGTCGACAATCCTGGAGGCGCTGGCCCTGCTGTTCTCGACATCGCCGAGCCAGGGGCTCTCGGAGTTCGACTATCATCTTCGTGACCTGCGCTCAGGCTTGGCCTGCCCCCTGAAAAGTGGTCCTCCGTGAAGTAGGCTTTTGAGCCTTTGGAGGATGGCGCTATGGCGCAGAGGA
>OFJB01000204.1_pt1 | contig 33001 bp, 27 predicted proteins | sample 1775081 | NCBI WGS metagenome assembly OFJB01 (sample SAMN08195771, study PRJEB24354) | sludge metagenome | isolation source: initial sludge from phenol fed wastewater aerobic bioreactor | place: India: Nagpur | collected 2016-06-05
TCGAGCCCCACCGGGGGGCGGCCGTTGCCAGGCTTCGGGTAGTGCGGCTCGATCACCGCACACAGTTCCTGCCACGGCACGATCTCGTTCATCGTCGCCAGGAACACGTCGCGTTTGGTCGGGCGGCGGTATTGCTCGAATCCGAAGGCAATTAATCCTCTGCTTAAGCTAAACGCCCTCGGCCCGCCGGAAGTATGGCACATTGCAAGAATAAGCAAATTAAGCATCAGAGAGACACTTCAACGACTAAGAGATGCAGGACTTGATTCTCTGCCCGGTGCCGGAGCCGAAATATTAAACGACAGAGTAAGAAAGCTCATCTCTCCCGCCAAACCTGGAGCCGATGCATGGATATCTGTTATGAAAGAGGCCCATAGTATGGGATTCGGTTCTACCGCCACAATGGTATACGGACATATTGAAACAGTTGAGGAGAGAGTGGAGCACCTTATCAAACTGAGAGATTTGCAATCCCAAAAACCTGATAACATGCCAGGATTCAGAGCATTCATCTGTTGGCCTATGCAGGTAAAAGGGACCAGATTGGCCGAAATATATAAAATCGAACCGCTCACACCTGTTGAAAACCTAAAGATGGTAGCCATTAGCAGACTCGTTCTGGATAATATCAGGCATATTCAGGTCTCCTGGCTTACAATTGGCAGAGAGCTGGCAAAAGTAGCCCTTCACTGTGGTGCAGATGATATGGGGTCAATAATGATCGAAGAGAATGTCGTCTCATCTGCCGGAGCCTCCTACCGCTCAGGAGAGGAGGAGATCAAACAGGCAATCAGGGAAGCAGGGTTTGATCCGTGGTTGAGGAATCAGGACTATACCCCGTATCTTCGTCGGGATTTGGAGTAAAAGAGGCCTCTACTGCAAGTTTATCGCACCTCTCGTTCTCCGGGTGACCTGCGTGTCCCTTAATCCATACAAACTTCACCCTGAATCTGGAAAGAAGAGGTAACAGACGCATCCAAAGGTCGGGATTCTTTGTTTTTGCAAAGTTCCTGGCCCTCCATTTCATGAGCCACCCCTCATTTATCGCTTTTACAACATAGGAGGAGTCGGTATGCACAACAACCTCACAACCAGGCTTTTTAACTGTCTCAAGAGCAACAATAACTGCCAAAAGCTCCATTCTGTTGTTGGTTGTCAGCTTATAGCCGTGAGAGATCTCTTTATAGTGCTTGCCCGACTTTAATATAACTCCAAAACCGCCTGGCCCCGGATTTCCCCTGGAAGAGCCGTCGGTAAAAACATTAATCAACATTGTTTGAGGATGATTTTTCCAGAGCCTTAAGAGGATTTGCAGTCATCTCATCATATTGGATTCTGTTTCTGTAAATATCACAAGCTCTGTATATTGCACAAAGCATAGAGTCCGGCTTGGCAACTCCTTTTCCCACAAGATCAAATGCAGTTCCGTGGTCGGGAGATGTCCTGACTACGGGCAAACCTGCAGTATAGTTTACTCCGGATTCAAATGCCAGAGCTTTGAACGGAATGAGTCCCTGATCATGATAAATGGCAAGTACCGCATCAAATTTTTTCATCAGATCACTTGCAAAAAAGCCATCGGGAGAATATGTACCGAATGCATAAATACCATCCTTATTAAACTCATTTATTGCCGGATTGATAATCTCAGACTCCTCTTTACCCAGCAGACCGTCATCTCCGTTATGGGGATTAAGAGAGAGTACGGCAATTCTTGGTCTGACAACCATAAAATCTCTCTTAAGAGAGTTTAACATCAATCCAAGTTTCCTTACTATCAGATCCTTAGTTAAGGCAGAAGGCACATCTTTAATTGGAAGATGCGCTGTAACAAGTCCTACTTTGAGAATATCAGAGACAAGAAACATCAACGGGTTTTCAACTCCGAACTCCTCTGCAAGATATTCTGTATGACCTGTAAATTTGAAAGACTCGCTGTTAACACTTGACTTATTGAATGGGGCCGTAACAATGGCACCTAATTTACCAGCCTTAGCATCTTTTACAGCCGCCTCAAGCGATAAAATAGCCCCCTTTGCCCCGTCGGCGCTCTGTCTTCCCGGTTCAAGAGTCAGATTATCAGGAACACAATTAATGATATTGATCCTTTTTGGATGAGCATCATTAATAGATGTTATTACATTTGTTGATATTGATTCCATCTCCGGAAGGCTCTTCTTGTAGTATCCGAAGAGTTTGGAAGATCCGTAAATTACAGGGGTGCAGATATCAAAAATCCGGTTATCGGAGAGGGCTTTAATAATAACCTCATAACCAATACTATTACTGTCGCCCTGAGTGATTCCCAATACTATTTTATTGTTCATTGCTGAATTCTTTCAAAATTTTTGCAAGATAACAATTTTCAGGAAGATTCTTATATTTGTATTATGTCAGATTTTCTAGATAACGACATTAAATTTCTTCCCGGAGTCGGGCCTAAAAGGGCGGAATTATTAGCCAGGGAGTTAAATATCAAAACATTTAATGATCTGCTCTATCTCTTTCCGTTCCGATACCTCGACCGAAGTAAGATATATACCATATCGGAACTTGAATCAACTTCCAGCTATATTCAGCTGAGGGGAAAAATCACCCATATAACACTACTTGGCGACAAGAACAGTAATAAACGATTGGTTGCAACACTTGCGGATCCAACAGGGGTAGTGGATCTCGTCTTTTTTAAAGGAATACGCTGGTATCAGAGCACTCTTAAGCCTTATAAGGAGTACATCGTGTTCGGAAAACCATCAATCTTCAACAACTCCCTTAACATAGTCCACCCCGAGGTGGAGGGTGTAACAGAGGAGCCTCCCTTCTACTCAGGATCAATGATGGGAGTATATCCAGGCACGGAAAAACTACGCAGTAACGGACTTGGCAACAAACAGATAGCAAAATTAATCTCTCATCTTATTAAGAATTTTCTACCATCACTGGAGGAGAGGCTACCTGAGTATATTACTACGGCGGAGGGGTTGATGCCTTTGCGTGCTGCCTTACTAAACATTCATTTTCCAACAGGATTAAAAGAGCTCGCGGCAGCTCAATATCGTTTAAAATTCGAAGAGCTGTTTCTTTTGCAACTCTCCCTGCTAAGCCAGAAAAACAAACGAAAATCACTTAGCGGAGGATTGAAATTTAACAAAATAGGCAACTATTTCAATACAGCATTTGCCAATCTGCCCTTCGAATTGACAGGAGCTCAAAAAAGGGTCCTGAAGGAGATACGTACCGATATGGTTAGCGGCAGGCAGATGAACAGACTTTTACAGGGGGATGTAGGCAGCGGAAAGACTATGGTCGCTGTGCTTGCAGCACTGATTGCGGCAGATAACGGGTATCAGTCCTGCATTATGGCTCCCACCGAAGTTTTGGCAAATCAACACTTTAACGGAATTCAAAAGATACTTAAGGGAACAGGTATTGAGAGCCGTTTACTCACCGGTAGTACTAAAACACGAGAGAGGAGAGAGATATACGAGGGTATTTCGACTGGTAAAATAGATATCCTTTTTGGCACCCATGCAGTTATCGAAGATAAGGTTCAGTTTCAAAAACCCGGGTTTGTGGTTATAGACGAACAACATAGGTTTGGTGTCGAACAAAGGGCAAAACTTTGGAGCAGGTCGGAAATAACACCTCATGTACTTGTTATGACTGCAACACCAATTCCGAGAACTCTTGCTATGACTCTCTACGGAGATCTTGATGTATCTGTAATAGATGAGTTGCCTCCCGGACGTAAGCCTGTTGTAACACTTCATGCAACAGAGGTTCAGCGCTCAAAGATTTACTCATTTATGAGGGAGCAGATAGGCAACGGAAGGCAGATATTTGTAGTTTATCCGCTTATTAAAGAGTCGGAAAAGCTGGATTACAAAAATCTCGAAGAGGGTTATCAACATATTATAGAAGCATTTCCGGCCCCGCAATATGTGACTGCCGTTGTACACGGGCAGCAAAAAAATGAAGATAAGGCCTACGATATGAAGCTTTTTGCCGACGGCAAGGCGAACATTTTGGTATCTACATCCGTTATTGAAGTAGGAGTAGATGTTCCAAATGCATCAGTGATGCTCATCGAGAGCGCAGAGAGATTCGGACTCTCTCAGCTGCACCAGTTAAGAGGAAGAGTGGGAAGAGGCTCGGAAAAATCATACTGTATTTTGATGACGGGATATAAATTGAGCAAGGAATCAAAACAGAGGATAGAGCTTATGTGCTCAACCAATGACGGATTTGAACTGGCAGAAGCCGATTTGCGAATGAGAGGGCCGGGCGATATCGAGGGGACAAAGCAGAGCGGACTCATCTTCGATCTTAAGATATCCAACCTCTCAACCGACGGGCAGATCATGGAGAAGAGCAGGCAACTTGCAGAGAGAATTCTGGCATCCGACCCGGCCCTCCAAAATGCAGAGAACAACAGACTCAAAGATTTGATCAATAAATTGAGAAACGAATACAGGGATTATTCACAAATAAGTTAACAGAGATATGAAATACATAGGTGCACACGTTAGTGCAAACGGAGGAGTTGAAAATGCTCCGGAAAATGCTTTCAACATAGGAGCAAATGCATTTGCACTCTTCACAAAAAACCAAAGACAGTGGGTATCTGCCCCGCTCTCAAAAAAGAGTATAGATCTGTTCAAGGAGCGTTGCGAAAAGTATGGGTTTAAACCATTTCAGATATTACCTCACGACAGTTATCTTATAAATCTTGGCCATCCCGAAGATGAGGGCCTCGGTAAATCGAGAGCAGCTTTTCTTGACGAGATGCAGAGATGCGAGCAACTTGGTCTTGACAGACTCAACTTTCACCCCGGCAGCCATCTGAACAAAATCAGTATAGATGAATGTCTGGCAAAAATTTCTGCCTCAATAAATCTGGCTCTGGATAAAACATCGGGTGTTACTGCGGTGATTGAAAATACGGCCGGCCAGGGGTCCAATCTGGGATTCACATTCGAGCAGATAGCCCAAATAATTGATAAAGTAGAGGACAAAAGCAGAGTTGGGGTATGCATAGATACCTGCCACTCCTTTGCTGCAGGGTATGACCTCTCGAATGTAAAGGGATTCACCGAAGCGTTTGAACATTTTGACCGGGTCGTTGGTTTTAAATATTTGAGAGGTATGCACCTTAACGATGCAAAAAAGGGTCTGAACTCCAGAGTTGACAGGCACGACAGTATCGGTAAGGGGCTGCTTGGAGAAGATACATTTAAAATATTAATGAAAGACCCTCGCTTCGACAATATACCGCTTATTCTCGAAACTCCGGATGATACTATATGGAAAGAGGAGATAGAGAGGCTTCGGAGCTGGGCTTAAAAACCGGCATTATGAGAAAAATTTTATTACTTATTCTGCTATTAACTCCAAATATTATGGATTCACAGAGTCGAAAACCACTTACAGAGGAGGAGAAGAGAGTAATAATTTACAAAGGAACCGAGGCTCCTTTTTCTGGAAAGTACTATAATTTTAATGAAGAGGGCACATACTTGTGCCGTCAGTGCGGCGCTCCGCTTTACAAGTCGGGCGACAAGTTTGATTCAGGTTGTGGGTGGCCAAGTTTCGATGACGAAATACCGGGAGCTATTAAAAGAGTTCCGGACAAAGATGGTGTAAGAACAGAGATCACCTGCGCAAAATGTGGAGCACACCTTGGACATGTTTTTACCGGAGAGATGTTTACTCCAAAAAACACAAGGCACTGTGTAAACAGCGTTTCGCTTGAATTCGCTCCGCTGGTTATTAAAAAGTATGCCTATTTTGCAGGTGGATGTTTCTGGGGAGTTGAGCATCTTATGCAGCAACAGAAAGGGGTTATATCCGTTGAGAGCGGATACTCCGGAGGATCGACAAAAAACCCGACCTACCAGGAGGTTTGCACAGGAGAGACTGGCCATGCAGAGTGTGTAAGAGTAGAGTACGACTCACAAGTCACCGATTTTGAAACACTTGCAAAACTATTTTTTGAAATACACGATCCTACTCAGCTGAACAGACAAGGTCCCGATGTTGGAACGCAGTACCGGTCAGAGATATTTTATTCATCTGCGCAGGAGCAGGCGATAGCACTAAAGCTGATTGAGAAACTGAAACAGAAAGGATACAAGGTAGTTACCAAGGTTACCAAAGCAGGAGAATTCTACCCTGCAGAGAGCTATCATCAGGATTACTATTTGAAGAAGGGCACTCAACCTTATTGTCACGTCTACACCAAACGATTCTGAGTTGCAAGTCTTTCGAAACGGTCTCCGGTGTGTCTGAGAAAGAGTTTTTTCCCTTCGCACAGATAATATTTTCCACTTTTATCTCCGGCACCCTCCGGGTATCTGTGTTTTGGACATCCGCCTTTACATGCAAAATAGAATTCACAGGAGAGACACTCTTCGGGAAGAGAGTCTCTTTTATTTATTCCAAACTCTAACTGATCGGCAGAATTTATTGCTCGCGAGATTCTAACCTCTTTTATATTTCCCGCAGGTTTATAATCTCTCACGTAGTGATCACAGCGGAATATATCCCCGTTCTTCTCAACAACAGGTACATCGCCGCAAACTGTTGCAAAAGAGCAGAGCCTTACGGGATATTGCGCATAACATGCCAATATGGTTTCGAACCTTTGAACAAAAATGGTCCCGATATCGTTTTTATGCCAGACATCAAAAATATCTGCCATAAACTTACCATAACCGTCAGGAGCGGGATTCCAGGGGGCCGGATTAACAACACCCATCTCTCCCTCAACAAAATCGGCTGCCGGTAAAAACTGCATATGAATTGATCCGGCGTCCTTTAAGAATTGATATATCTCTCTACCCTTATCCTGAGAGTGATCTGTCACAACGGTGAGAGTATTAAACGATACACCTGCTTTTTTAAGATTAGCCAATCCTCTCATAGCAGCTTTAAAGCTCCCTTTACCCCCTTTCCCTTTCCTGTAATAGTCATGAATATATTCAGGACCATCGATAGATATTCCCACCAAAAAATTGTTGGTGGCAAAGAAGTGGGCCCACTCATAGTTTATCAATGTACCGTTTGTTTGAATCGTATTGATTATATTTTTATATCCTGAGTGTTTGGCTTGAAAGGCTAAAACCTTTCTGAAAAAATTGATCCCGGCAAGAAGGGGCTCTCCGCCATGCCAGCAAAACACAATTTCAGAGGTTCTGCTACCAACTATGTAATCGAATATCAACTCCTCAACAATATCATCGGACATTATCTCTTCTGCCGTAATGGTCTTCGAACAGTCCGAAGATTTATAGTAACAATAATCGCAGTTAAGATTACATCTGTCCCCTACCGGCTTAATTATTAGCGAAAATTCGTGTCCTGCCGATAATTTAAGCGCGTCGGAAAAGTTCAGATTTTTTGAGAACATATTTAATATTTTAAGTTTAGTATATGGTTATCTATTTTTGTTAAATTCGCGCCCTGAATAACAACTCATATGAAAGATCTTACTCAAGGCAACGAGGGGAAAAATATTCTGTCATTCGCAATCCCCATGCTCATCGGCAATGTTTTTCAACAACTGTACAACATTGTTGACAGTATAGTTGTAGGCAAATATGTAGGCTCAGTTGCCCTTGCCGCTGTAGGAGCCAGTTTCCCTATTCTTTTCACGCTCTCCGCATTAATAGGTGGAATTACCATTGGCAGTTCCGTTCTTGTATCACAATACTTTGGGGCTAAAAATTATGAAAAGGTTAAAATAACCTCTGATACTGTTACGCTAATCCTTCTCATAAGCTAAACAATCAGCTCAACACTCCTCTCCATCCTCTTTTTTGTATTGAGCAAGCAGATATTCACACTGCTCTCAATCCCCGATGAAGTTTTACCCGATGCAGTAAAATATTTTAACATAATAGTCCTTTTTACTACTGTTCCAACATTCATGATGTTTGGAATCTCAGCTATAATGAGGGGAGTAGGAAACTCAAAAACCCCTATTTACTTTATTGTAGCATCGGTATTCCTCAATACAATTCTCGACGTCGTTTTTGTAGTCGGCTTCAACTGGGGAATCGAGGGAGCTGCGTGGGCGACGGTTATATCCGCAGCCGGTTCATGGTTTGCAGCTTGGTACTACCTCAATCGGTGGGAATCACTGATCAGGTTTAACCTCAATTTCCGAAAGTGGAGATTCGACTCCGACAACTTCCGTCTCTCTTTAAAAATCGGTCTGCCATCAGGTATCCAGCAGACTCTTGTAGGGGTTGGGTCTATGGCTCTGGTGAGAATAGTCTCACCATTTGGAGTTGCGACACTTGCTGCATATACTGCGGCAGGTCGCGTTGACATGTTTGTATCTATGCCGGCAATGAATCTTGCTGCGGCACTATCTTCATTTGTAGGTCAAAATCTTGGAGCAAAAAGATATGACAGAATTCATAACGGATTAAAATCAACTCTTGTCTACTCCACAGCAATCTGTATATTTCTGTCGATTATCGTAGTCCTTTTCGGAAAAGAGATTATGGGTCTCTTTGTCGAGCATGGCACTCCATACTTCAACGAGGTAATAAATATCGGAAGGGAGTATCTGGTAATCGTAACATCATTTTACATTCTCTTCTCAACGATGTTCGTATTTAACGGAGTTACCAGAGGCGCCGGAGCTACTTTCGTACCGATGCTTACAACTACCTTGTCTCTATGGGTCGTTCGTATTCCTCTTGCTTACACTCTTTCAAAACACTTTGGGACAACAGGCATCTGGTGGTCTATCCCGATAGCTTGGTCTGTGGGACTTGCAGGTGCGTATCTTTACTATCAGTCGGGCATCTGGAAGAGACACGCCGTTAAAGATATTTAAACATATTCCAGACCCAATTGGCCAGGAGAGCAACAACCATTACAAAGATATAAATTTTTCTTTTAACAAAGTGACATTCAAGAAAATTCCACGCAGAATAGAGAGTTTGTCGCCTTGTTACAATATCAAAAACAAGCCATGGTGTAACAATTATAATACCAAGTAATAATATAACACCTAAAGGATTATACCATAATGCACCCACCAGTGATCCGTTCAAAAGTGTAACTATTGCTCTGGAACTCCCGCAGGCCGGGCAAGGAGCACCAGTTAACGCACGAAAAAGACAAACCTCAACATTTGTGTATGAAGTTTGATTTTCTCCGTATGACAAGTCCCGAGTCATTTGAAAGATGACCCAGGCAAAACCAACCACAAGAAGAGTGACCAGATAGGTGTATAATCTTTTAGCAGGCAAGATTAGTATATGATCTGCTGAAGAAGAATCATATTCTTCTCTTTTGCAACTCTCATAATAAGAAACCAGTCTACTATTGTCCAGATACCAAGCCCTCCGCAAGTAAGCAGCTTAAGTATACCAAGACCTACATCCCCTACAAAGAATCTATCTATGCCGAAATGGCCGACCAGAAGGGATAAAATAAGACATACCACAGGATCCTTAAACTGCATAGATTGCAGAATGAACCATTTAGAATCGTCTGTAGCAATAAGCTTTTCTCTGATTTGATACAAATGGTAACTTTCGAAATGCTTACCATTAGTCATGATAAACATATCAACTTTTTGTGAATCCATAATTTAAGTTTTAGGTTATAATTTTATTATAAAATCACCACGCCGATTTTAAGCCAACTGTTTTATTAAAAACCGGCTTTTCGGAAGTGGAGTCATAATCCTGAACAAAATACCCTATTCTTTCGAATTGTACCGCTACACCCGACTTATCGTCCAGAATGTGTTCATCAACATAACCCTTCACAATTTTAAGAGATTCGGGATTTAGATAGTTTTTATAATCCTCACCTTCGGGAACCGAATCCATCTCCGGCAGAGTAAATAATCTGTCGAACATACGGATTTCGGCCTCTTTTACGCTGCCCGTCTCGAGCCAGTGAATTGTACCCTTTACAGAGCGCCACTCACCACTTCCAGGACGACTGGATGGATCATATGAGCATCTGATCTCTACGATCTTACCTTTATCATCCTTAACAACCTCCTCACATTTAATAATATAAGAATACTTCAGCCTAACTTCACCACCAGGCTGGAGCCTGAAATACTTCTTTGGAGGATTCTCCATAAAATCGTCCCTCTCAATATATAACTCTCTTCCGAAAACAATCTCCCTGCTTCCTGCCTCAGGCTGTTCCGGATTCAAAGGGGCAGAGAATACCTCCTTTTGATCCTCAGGATAATTCGTAATCACGAGTTTTACAGGATCGAGGACTGCCATATATCTATTGGATCTTTTATTTAGATCCTCCCTCAGGCACCACTCAAGTAAAGAGAGATCTATAATATTGTCACGCTTTGCCACACCAACCTTTTCGGCAAATAGTCTGAGACTCTCAGGGGTATAACCTCTCCTGCGAAGTCCGCAAATAGTAGGCATTCTCGGATCATCCCACCCTCCGACATAATTATTTCTCACCAGCTCCAACAACTTCCTCTTACTCATCACAGTATAGGTAAGGTTAAGGCGGGCAAACTCATATTGATGCGAAGGGAATATCTCAAGCTTATCAATGAACCAATCATAAAGAGGCCTGTGAACATCAAATTCCAGAGTGCAGATGGAGGGTGTTATATTCTCAATAGAGTCACATTGCCCGTGAGCGTAGTCATACATAGGATATATGCACCATTTATCACCTGTTCTGTGGTGATCGGCGAAAATTATTCTGTATAGAATAGGATCGCGCATAAGCATATTAGGGTGTGCCATATCGATCTTAGCTCTAAGCACCTTCTCCCCCTCTTTGAACTTGCCATCTCTCATTTGAGTAAAAAGCGACAGATTCTCCTCAACACTTCTCTCTCTGAAAGGACTGTTTGTACCAGGCTGGCTTACAGTTCCCCTGCCCGCACGAATCTCCTCCTGGGATTGATCATCAACATAGGCGAGCCCTTTTTTGATTAGAGTGCACGCCCATTCGTAAAGCTGTTCAAAATAGTCGGAAGCGTAGAGCTCTGCAGCCCACTCGAAACCAAGCCATTTGACATCCTCTTTAATTGAGTCTACATATTCCGTATCCTCTTTCACAGGGTTGGTATCATCGAAACGAAGGTTGGTTTTTCCACCGTATCTCTTGGCAAGGCCAAAATTGAGGCAGATACTCTTTGCGTGCCCAATGTGAAGATATCCGTTTGGTTCCGGAGGGAATCTGGTAAGAATCGTTTTATATTTTCCGTTCTTAAGATCCTCTTCGATAATCTCTTCAAGAAAGTTCAATGATTTAGCCTCTTCGTTTTTCAAAATCTCTTCCATACTATTTGACAATTAACTTGCAAATATACCAATTCTTGCAATCAAATGTATAAATTTGCACCATAAAGATCTTTAATTATGGTACAATCAATGACCGGATACGGTAAATCCGAAACTCTTCACGAAAACAACAAACTTACTATAGAGCTGAGGTCGGTGAACGGTAAGGGTTCCGACGTAAATATTAAAACGCAGGTACTACCCAGGGAGCGAGAGTATGAGGTTAAGCAGATGATTTCACAATCTCTGCAAAGAGGGACAATCGACCTTTTTGCCACAATTGAATACTCACAGGAAAATAACTTCAGAAGAATCAACAAGGGTATCTTCGGGGCATATCTTGAGCAGATACGCGACCTTGCTCAATCTCACTCAATGGAGCTAAACGATGGAGAGATTCTATCTGCCGTACTCAGGAATCAGGATATATATGAACAATCTGCAAAAGAGGCGGACGACTCATTCTGGCTTACATTTAAAGCAGGAGTTGAGCAGGCGCTGGTTGCAATCAACAACTTCCGTTCACAGGAGGGTGCCAGACTCGCTGCAGAACTTGCCGAAAGAGTAAATAACATTACAGCACTGCTTAAGCAGGTAGAGGAGTATGAGGGTGAAAGGATCAATCTGCTTAAACAGAGGATCACAAACAGACTCGATGAGCTCAAAACCGGAGCCGATCCAAACAGGCTTGAGCAAGAACTCATATATTACATTGAAAAACTCGATATTACTGAGGAAAAGGTACGATTGGAACAACATTGTAAATATTTTATAGATACAATGTCGAACGAGCCTAATCCAGGCAAAAAGCTTGGTTTTATTGCCCAGGAGATGGGAAGAGAGATTAACACATTGGGATCAAAAGCTAACCACGCCTCAATTCAAAAATATGTGGTTCAAATGAAGGATGAGCTTGAGAAGATAAAGGAGCAATCTCTCAACATTCTCTAATTTCAATACGATGAGATTCACCTTTCCAGGAGATATTTTTTCCAGAACAATATATCCTCTGAAGATGAGTGGATAGCCTGCTTTGCCCGATAACCGTGCATTCCTCCGGGATATAGCATCAATTCAAAGTGTTTGTTTTCATTTATCAGAACATCTATCAGCTGAATTGTGTTCTGCATATGAACATTATCATCACCCGTTCCGTGTGTCAACTTTAACATTGAACCTTTATCGGGGGTGTAGCCGGCGATCTTGTTCAAAACGGCAGACTCCCGATACCCCTCCGGATTGTTTTGAGGGGTGTCCATATATCTCTCTGTATAGTGCGAATCGTATAATCTCCAGTCATATACTCCTCCACCGGCAACTCCACATCTGAAATATGCAGATCCGTCTGTCAAAGCCAGTGCTGTCATAGTTCCTCCGTAACTGAATCCGTTTATTCCGATCCTGGCAGCATCAATATAAGGCAGCTCTCTCAAATACTCGACCCACTCTATAAAATCGGAGAGCTCATATTTGCCCAACGATCTGTAAACGAAGTTCTGCCCCTCTTTACCACAGTGACCCGATGCTCTGTTATCGACATTTACCTGTATGATCCCTTCGGCATTGATCTGTTGCGATAATTGAGAGGGAGTCTTCCAGATATCCATAACGTTAGAAGAGTTTGGACCACCGTAAATATTAAATATTACAGGATACTTTTTGCCTTTATCAAAATTTTGAGGATATGTGATTGTCCCAGGAAGCTTGTATCCATCTTTGGTTGTGATATATACTAATTGAGGCAGAGATAATCTGCTCCAGTCGTAAGAGTCATTTTTTGAATTTTCGATCTCACGGATAAGCGGTGTTTTACCAGTCAGACTGACAACAACAAGTCTGTCGGGCGAAACCAGATTTGATACTATCGCAGCATAATTTCTTTTATCCGGTGAGAGCGACACCGATTTATAGTTATACTCTCCTGTACTTACCTGACTTGTTGATATCTTTGAATAATTTTTGCTCCATTTGGTTCTAAAAACATCGTTTCTGACACTGCTCTTACCTCTTGAAGTAAACCACAACTCTCCGGCATTTTCATCAAGAGAGACGATTTTTGTTCCCCAATTCATACCCTCCGTAATCTTCTTAAGAGAGCTCCCATCAAACGACAAATACCAGATATTCTCCCACATATCCCTGTCTCTAACCATATACACACCCTTCGAACCGAACTCTATCTGCTCAACCCATTCAACCCAACTCTTTTGACTCTCTTCATATATTTTGCTTATTCTTCCGCTCTCCGGAGTAACCCTGTAGAGAATGAGAGTATCCTGATCTCTGTTCATCCACTGAATTATACACTCTGACCCTCCAGGCATCCAATATGGTGTTCCGAAATATTGATCTTTTGAAGAGTCAAAGTCGGCCCAAACTGTTTTAGCATTCTCACAATTGACAAATCCGAGCTTTACCGAAGGATTAGGATCTCCGGCTTTAGGATAATGAGTTTCGGTAAAAGAGCCGTGCTGGCCGCTATAATTCATTATTGGATACAACGGTACCTGAGTATCGTCGAAACGGTAATAAAGAATTGTTTTACTATCGGGACTCCACCAGAATGCAGAGTAGTTTGTGGCCCTGCCGAAAATCTCCTCATAATATACCCAGGATGCCCTTCCATTAAGTATAAGTTTTGTCCCGTCAAATGTCAGCCTGGTCTCCTTAGCCGTCTCTATATCAATTGAGTATAAATCGTTTTCTCTTGTAAAAGCCACCCTCCTTCTGTCGGGAGAGAGTGCAGGATTACACTCCGGTGAAGGTGTATTTGTAAGCCTCTTCTCAACTTTGCCTGAGACAAAATAGATATCCCCCTCTTTCAACACAACCTGACTCTCAAGATTTTCGTCAATTGCATATGGAGTGAATTCCAATGTCTTTATATTTAACTTCTTATACTCTTTTTTAAATCCGCTTATTTTTTGCAGAACAATATTGTTTTCATCTACCCAGCTATATGGAGATGAAATTGATTTTACAGGTTGTTGCGAATATATCTGCACAACCGGAAGAAGTAAGAGAAGTGTAATTGAACTGGCTTTTTTCATATTTTTCGCTCTATTTAAAAAACTTATTGTCAAAATTAACAAAATAAACCATATCGGTAGCCCTTGTTACTGCAGTATAAAGCCATCTGAGGTCATCCAAATTGATTTCATCCCTCCAAAATGGGTTATCTATAAACACACACCGCCACTGCCCCCCTTGCGATTTGTGGCAGGTAACCGCCGAAGCAAATTTTATCTGCAATGCATTGAAATATAGATCCTCTCTTACCGCCGAAATTCTCTTTCTCTTCGACTTGATATTTGAGTAGTCCTCCATAATTTCAAAAAAGAGCCTCTTCTGCTCCTCCGTTCCAAGTGATGGCCCCTCGCTCTTAAGCGTATCGAGAATTATTTTAGCCTTAATCTCTATATCATTGTAATCAGGGAATCTTAAAGTTGCTTCGGCAAATGAGAGTCCGTATCGATCTTCATACCCTGATATCCTCATCAGCTCTGCAACATCTCCATTGGCTATAAAATCTATATCAGAGGCCTCCTCAACAAATTGATAGCAGTTCTTTACAACCATCACTTTATCGCCCCTCCCCAGCCTCTCCTCTCTGTACTGAATTTTAGCTCTTATACCCTCATTGTATCTGTTCGCCCTTTTATTGGAACGGCATAAAACAAGAGTCTCTCCCTCTCCATATTTGTCATATGCATCGGAGATGGCCTCGATCAGATCTCCTCCCCCTATTCTCTTCACATCGCTGTACCCCGAAAGCTCAAGTTTGGGAAAATCGGTAATATTTCCTGAAATCATCTCTCTTATCAATGTAGCATTATGCAGAATTCCGCTCTCCGAAGCTTGCCTAACAACAGTAGTGAGAGTGGAGCGCTTAACTCGTCCATAACCATTCAGGACACTCTCATCCAGGGCATCGGAGAGTGTTGTCCCGACAGGAGGCAGCTGTGCAGGGTCTCCTAAAAGAATTAGTTTATTATTTGGTTTTGCAGATACAAATTCCGCAAGATCGTCCAGAAGTCTGCCGGAGCCGAACATAGATGCGTCATTACCCCCGTTTGATATGAGCGAGGCCTCATCTACAATGAAAATTGTATCGCTGTTCTGGTTTATATTCAAAGAGAATACTCCAAGACCATCCTTTGAGTTTTTCTGACGGTAAATATGTTTATGTATAGTATAGGCTTTTGAACCTGCATATCCCGACAAAACCTTTGCAGCCCGACCTGTTGGAGCAAGAAGCACGAAACGGCGTCCAAATTCGTTAAGAGCCCTTACCAGCGAGGATATTGCAGATGTCTTTCCTGTTCCAGCATAGCCATCCAAAAGAAATATCTCATAATCAGGAGATAGCAAAAACTCTGATAGTGCCTCAAAAAGTTTGCTCTGGCATTGAGTAGGTTCAAAACCGAGACCATCTACAAGTTTTTTTAATATAAAATCCTCTAATGCCATTTTTCAGTACTATTTTTTTCTGAATGTACCGAATACCAGCAACAGCGTGAATATCTCCATACGACCCAGAAGCATCTCAAATGAGAGAAGAAACTTACCTGCTATTGGTATGGATGAGTAGTTTCCAAGAGAACCTACACTTCCGAATCCCGGGCCCACATTACCAATACAGGCGGCTGAGCCTGTAATCGATTCAACAACCGGAACCCCCATAGCACTTAAAAGTAAGGCAGATCCAAAAAGTATTATAAGATAGAATATTATGAATAGATTCACCGAGTATACTATTTCGCTATCAATGACAGAATTTCCTATTTTTACAGGGATTACCGCGTTGGGATGAGCCTGACGCTGGAATTGTGTCTTTAGAGATTTAAAGAATATCCACACCCTGTCGGCCTTCATACCTCCCGAAGTTGAACCTGAACAGGCACACTGAATAGTAAAAAATGTTATTACCATCATTGCAAATCCAGGCCATACCGATGAATCTGCACTACCAAATCCTGTTGTGGTTCCACAAGATATAACCTGAAAATATGCATGCCTCAGAGCTATAGGCCACTCCTGAACACCTCCGAAAAATCTGATATCGGCAGCAACTAATAAACCTCCGACCAGAATTGAGATAACATAATATCTTATTACCGGAGATTTGAACAAACTCATGGATTTACCTGTGATAAAAAGAAAAAGTAACCCGAAGTGCATCCCAGATATCAGCATAAAAATCATAATCACCAGCTCTATTGGAAACGAATTGTAATAAGACACAGATAGATTCTTTGTGCTGAATCCTCCTGTGGCAACAGTTGAGAATGTATGATTTACCGCATCGAAGAGGTTCATTCCTGCAAGCATAAGGAACACAGTCTGTGAAATTGTCAGAATCATATAGACAACTATAATTACCCTTATCGTCTGCTGTGCTTTAAATTTGAAATTCTCCTGAGAAAGAGAGGATATCTCGAGTCTGCTGATTCTCATCCGGAATGAGTTGATAGTTGGAAGAAACAGCAGCATAAACAGAACAACCCCAATACCTCCCAACCAGTGTGTAGAGGAACGCCAAAAGAGCAGACCGTTAGGAAGAGCCTCAACATTCTGTAATACAGTAGCTCCGGTGGTCGTATAACCTGAGACAGCCTCAAACCAGGCATTTATTATAGAAAATTCCCCTCCATAAAGTATATAGGGCATCATCCCGAACAGGCAGGAGAATACCCATGCAAAAACCACAATTACCAAACCCTCCTTCGCATTTACATCGGAGTTCCCTTTACCTACAAAAATCAGCGGGAAGCTGGCTACAACAGTTGTTATTATACCTGATAATATGAGTGGAGAAAAAGAGTTGTCAAAATCGTAAATCGCAGATACTCCTGCAGATATAAACATAAATACAGCATTGAGAAATAGTGCAATGCCAACATATCTGGCAACAATCTTAAGTCTCATAGCTAATATTTTTTTGAGAGTTTCTTATTCTCATCGAGAATGCTCTTTACATCGGAATTAAGCTCCTGAATTTCATCATCGTTGTCAAACTGTACATTATAACTCTTCTTATAAATCTTATACTTTTTAATACCATTCATTATCATCAATACCGGTGTAATAAAGTATAAATTTACAAAGTAATTAAACAGAATGACCAGCAACAGGCCTGCAGCAACAGCGATAATTCCGGGCATTATACTCCTGTAAAAGCCCTCCTGAAGTGCCTTCGAATTATCTAAAAGCGCCTGTTGAGTTATCGTGCTTAGCTCTTTTTTGAAATATTTCAGATTCTTATATGCTGGTTGAAGACTTTCAAAGTACCATTTTGTTCTCTCTGCTCTACTGAGTCTTGTTATTTCCGGAGCCTGATTTATTATTTTAATATAATTTGAGTAGGCAGCTGATAGGGAATCTGCTATTTTGACCTCCGAATCGGTAGTGAAACGACTTCTGATGGTAGTGATATAGACGGCAAATCTGTTATCATGTATAATCTCCTTATTTTCAATAATTGAATCCTGCAATACTCTGCTGACAAGTGCAAAATTATACTCGTCCGTAAGTTCAAGCAGATGTCTGGAGGTACTGATACTGTTTATATTATCCTGCATCAGACCGGAGATATGGTGTCTCATCCTGTTAAATTCAAAAATTGCAACAATACTTGACATGAACAGTATTGCACCAATAATAACGAATCCGAGAGATATCTTTTTACGAATTCCCATAGTTTAAGAAATTTGCGACAAAGATATAAGTTAAAATGTAATCCGATTACAATTTCGTTAAGATTTACATCCATAAAAAAAGGCTGTCCAAAAAAGACAGCCTCCTCATGAAAATTAAACTTTATGAATTACTTTACTGTATCCATGTGAGCGATCATTTCAAGAACCTTGTTTGAGTAGCCCCACTCGTTATCATACCATGAAACAACTTTTACAAAGTTAGGATTGAGTGAAATACCGGCCTCAGCATCGAAGATCGATGTTCTTGGATCGGTGATGAAATCAGATGAAACAACTGCCTCTTCGGTGTATCCGAGAACGCCTTTGAGTTCATTCTCAGAAGCCTTTTTCATAGCAGCTTTGATCTCTTCGTAAGTGGCTGCTTTCTCAATACGGCAAGTAAGGTCAACTACAGAAACATTCACAGTAGGAACCCTGAATGCCATTCCTGTAAGTTTACCTTTCATCTCAGGAAGAACCTTACCTACTGCTTTAGCAGCACCTGTAGATGAAGGGATAATATTTGCAGCTGCAGCACGTCCGCCTCTCCAGTCTTTTGCAGATGGAGCATCAACAGTCTTTTGAGTATTTGTAGTTGCGTGAACTGTAGTCATAAGACCTTCAACGATACCGAAGTTTTCGTTAAGAACTTTTACGATAGGAGCCAAACAGTTTGTTGTGCAAGATGCGTTTGAAACCATAGTTTCACCGGCATACTTCTTATGGTTAACACCATAAACAAACATTGGAGTATCATCTTTCGAAGGGGCAGACATAATAACTCTTTTTGCACCTGCATCGAGGTGAGCCTGACACTTCTCAGCTGTTAGGAAGAGACCTGTAGATTCAACAACATACTCAGCACCAACTTCGTTCCATTTAAGATCGGCAGGATTTTTCTCTGCTGTAACTCTGATTACGTTTCCGTTTACAACGAGCTTGCCATCCTTAACCTCTACGGTACCGTTAAAACGACCGTGAACTGTGTCATATTTCAACATGTATGCCATGTAATCAACATCGATAAGGTCGTTGATTGCAACCACCTGAATGTCGTCCCTTTGTTGAGCTGCGCGGAATACGAGCCTTCCGATACGGCCAAAGCCGTTGATACCTACTTTAATTTTTGCCATTGTAATATAATATTTTTGTTAGACAATTCCAAATAAATCTGCTGCAAAGATATAAAAAATTTACTACCTTCGCACAGATATGGAGAGAAAAAGGAAAATACTTGTCACCAACGATGATGGTGTAAAGGCCAAAGGGATAGGGGCTCTCACAGAGATGATGCGAGAGTTCGGCGATGTTACTGTTGTTGCGCCATTTGAAGCTATGTCGGGTATGTCGGCAGCGCTTACAATTGGTAAGCCACTCCGTCTTACGGAGCTTAAAAGCGAAGAGGGGCTGAGGGTTTATGCCTGCAGCGGCACCCCGGCAGACTGTGTAAAGATGGCCATGAATCAACTCTTTACAGACGAAGCTCCCGATATTATCGTATCGGGGATAAATCACGGTTCGAACGCATCTATTGCAGCGCTCTATTCAGGAACTCTGGGGGCTGCTGCCGAAGGAACAGTATACGGCATACCATCTGTGGGATTTTCACTGGCCTCTCACAGCCCAAAAGCCGATTTCTCGGCTGTAATTGAGCTTGGAAAAGTTATTCTTAATAAATATTTTGCCCAACCGGCTAAACCCGGAGTCTTTCTAAACATCAACTTCCCTGCTGTAGCTCTGGAAGATATAAAGGGAATAGCATTTTCTCACCAGGGAAAAGGGCAGTGGATCAAAGAGTTTGAAGAGAGAACAGATCCATACGGTTTCAATTATTACTGGATGACCGGTGAGTTTTTCAATCTTGAACCTGAAGATGAATCTGCCGATCACAATCTCCTTGAAAAGAGTTATGTAAGTATTGTACCCCATAGGATAGATACTACCGATTACTCAGAACTTGAGAGATTATCTTCACTCTGGAACTTGTAAATATATGAAGTACTACATCATTGCCGGAGAGGCTTCAGGCGATCTTCACGGCTCAAATCTTATTAAGGGTCTTAAACAGGCCGATCCCGATGCCTCTTTCAGAGTGTGGGGTGGCGACCTTATGGAGATGGAGGCGGGTTCGCTTGTCAGGCATTACAGGGATACCGCGCTTATAGGATTCCTTGAGGTAGTGACTCATCTGAACAAGATTCTATCCAATCTTGCTTTATGCAAAAAGGATATAGCCGATTTTAATCCGGATGTTGTAATTCTTATCGATTACCCCGGATTCAATTTTAAAATTGCATCTTTTGCCCGAAAAAGGGGGTTTAAGGTATTTTACTACATCTCACCAAAGGTGTGGGCGTGGAAAGAGAGCAGAATCAAGAATATTAAAAGAGATGTCGATCTGCTTTTCATTATATTTCCATTTGAGATCGAATATTTCCGGAAGAGGGGTATAAAAGCCATATACAATGGGAATCCTCTGATGGACAGTATCTCCTCTCACCCATTCAACGAAATAACCAGAGAGGAATTTCTTAACAGGTATAATCTGCCCGACAAACCCTATATTGCTTTATTGGCAGGGAGTCGGAAAGGGGAGATTGAATATATGATGCCTCGTCTTATAGAGGTGGAAAAGAGACTTCCTCAATACCGATTCATTCTGGCTGCGGCTCCATCGATGGAGATATCTTTTTACGAAAAGTACCTCGAGGGATCTTCAATTAGTGTGATTAAAGGTGACACCTACTCCATCTTAAAGCATGCACACTCTGCGGTTGTCAATTCGGGAACAGCAAGCCTTGAAGCGGCCATTATAGGCACACCACAGGTTGTATGTTACGGTGGCAGTGAGATATCTTACCAGATTGCAAAAAGGTTGGTAAAGGTTAAATATATCAGCCTTGCCAATCTTATTCTTGACAAGCAGGCATTTACGGAATTGATTCAGCACGACTGTACTCCATCGAGAATTGTTGAGGAGCTTCATAAAACCTTTTCGGGAAGGCGTCGTGAAAAAATGCTCTCCGACTATGTAAAACTAAGAGAGAGATTGGGTGGAGAGGGAGCATCTTATAAAGTAGCAAAATCTATGGTAGAGGAGTTAAAATTCATAAATAAGAACATATTTTACACCACATATTACAGTAGTCCAATAGGTAATCTCAGGATTGTCTGCGACAAGGAGGCTCTTGTATCTGTCTCATATGTGGATTCGCTTCCTGAGCACAAAAAAATTAAGGGCGATGACAATCCTCTGCTTCACGAGACTGTCAGACAGCTGGATGAATATTTCAACGAAAAGAGAAAGAGCTTCGACCTTCCTATCAAGTTCCAGGGAACCGATTTTCAGAACAGGGTATGGAGAGAACTTGCAAATATTCCATATGGTCATGTAAAGAGTTACGGAGAGGTTGCAAAGCTGGTTAACTCGGAGAATGCCGGTAGGGCCGTCGGTTTAGCCTGCAAAATGAATCCGGTTATAATAATATTACCATGTCACCGTGTAGTTGGTGCAAATCATGAACTTACAGGTTTTGCCCTTGGAGTTGACAAAAAACTCTTTTTACTGAATCACGAAAAAGCTTACATTTACAGCGATAAAAATATCTTTTCCGATGAAAATTAAATGCTATAAGTATCACGGAGCAGGCAACGATTTTGTAATTGCCGACAATCGTGACGGAAGCATTTCTCTCAACCAGGCCCAGATTCGGCATATTTGCGACCGCAGATTCGGTATTGGAGCGGATGGTTTTATGCTGCTCAACAAATCAGAAGAGAAGAGCTTCTCGATGGTATATTTCAACTCCGACGGATTTGAGGGTAGTATGTGTGGTAACGGAGGCAGATGTATAACTGCATTCGCAGACAAGTGCGGAATTTCCGACTTTGAGTTCTCTGCAACTGATGGTCCGCATTCAGCCTCTATTCTCAACAGAGAGGGTAAAGTAACAACTGTAAGCCTGAAGATGAAGGATGTATCCGATGTCACTATCTATCCCGACAATAAAATGTTTATCAACACAGGCTCACCACATCTGATCATATTTCCAGACAATTTTGATGATACAGATGTTGATAAAGAGGGGCGATACTGGAGACACCACTCCTCATTCCCTGAGGGAACCAATGTGAATTTTGTAAAAATTGAAAAGGGGAAACTTTTTGTAAGGACTTTTGAGCGAGGGGTGGAAGCTGAAACTCTTGCATGCGGAACAGGTGTTACTGCATCTGTACTTGCATTTGAAACACTATCAAGAAATAATTTCTTCAAAGGCGATATAATAAAAGTAGAGCGCAATGGAGCTTATTCTACTGATGTTGATGTGCTGGGAGGCCACCTGAATGTGAAATTCAGAAAAGTTCAATCCGGATTCGAAGATATATGGCTTACAGGTCCGGCTCAATTCGTCTTTGAGTGTAATTTTGAATTTTAAAATGAAAACGGCAATATTTCCGGGATCTTTTGATCCTTTCACTATAGGCCATATGGATGTGCTTGTATCGGCGCTGAAACTTTTCGATAAGGTTATAATTGCCGTAGGCAATAATGCTCAAAAGAGAGGATATTTTTCAGTCGAACAAAGAATTGAAATTATAAAAATGGCTGTAGGCAAAATGGAGCGTGTGGAGATCACCTCATACAGCGGATTAACTGTAGAGTTCTGCAAAAAAATGGGTGTAAAATTCATTATCAGAGGATTAAGAACCACCACCGATTTCGAATTGGAAACCGTTATATCCCAGGCCAATGCGAGGATATCTCCCGAGATTCTTACAATTTTCATTCCTGCAGGAAATGACTCATCCTTTATCTCTTCAACTGTTGTAAGAGATGTCATTGAAAACGGAGGCGATGCCTCACCATTTTTACCGGAAGGGGTAGATTTAAATAGCATAATCTGATATATTTCAGTCAACTATGAAAAGATTACTGATTTTTTTGGTTCTGGCAACAGCGCTTCCGGTATCCCTTATATCGCAAGAGCAGATGGTAGCACGTGACACCAATCTACTTAAGATAAACTCGTTTATAAATCAAATAATCGATCAGACTACTCCTGTACCTGACTCACTTAATGCTATAAGCGACTATCTTATAGAGATGAGCAAAGATTCGTTGATGAAGAGGTATGTGGCCCGATTGTTATTTGAAAAATTCTATAACTCCCCCGTTATGGGAATGGAGAGTTCTGCGATCTATCTGGCACAAAAATACTTTTTAAGCGGCCGGCTTAAGGCTTTCAGTGAATCGCAGCTTGCCGACCTCAATCTATATGTTGAGTTCAATAAAAATACACTGCTTGGAATGAAGGCTCCTCCGCTCAGGATGGAGAGCAGCAAAGGAGACTCTATATCACTCGGAGATATTCTTGGAGAGTACACCCTTATCTATTTTTACGACGACGAGTGCTCGGTCTGCAGGGCCGAAGCTCCAAAAATGAAAAAGGTGTTAAGAGAAATAGAGGATACGGAGATCTCTGTCTTTGCAGTATATGTTGAGCAGTCCAGGGATAGGTGGCTGGCAGATATTTCAAAAAATTTTCCGGCTGATTCACTTGGAAATCATAAATGGTATTTTGTCAGAGATCCTGAATTTACCAGTGACTATCAAAGACTATACGGAGTGACCGGAACACCTAAGCTATTTCTGTTGGATAGAAGCGGAACAATTGTCGGAAGAGGTTTGAATACAGAATCACTTTCAGACCTTCTTAACACACTCATTAACGGTGATATTGAACAGCGGGCAAGGTTAATGATGTTTATCCATAACTATCTTAATGGAGTAAACTTCGACAATCCGGAGAGCATAGATTCTGCGTTTTCGGCACTATACGAAAGGTCAAAGGGGGAGAAAGAGCTTTTCAGAGCATTATTCAACGAGATATATCTGTATTTGAAATACTCGGCAGATGCAAAGATGCAGAGAGCCTCCATAAAGATGGCAAAGGACTATATTGTGAATAAACCCCAATTATGGGATAGCACATTTGTTGCAAAAACAGAGAAAAGTATACGACTGGCTCAGATTAATCAGGTTGGAGAGAGGGCTACCGATCTTACTCTGAGATCACTTACCGGGAAAAAGATGAGACTCTCTAAAATTAAAAGTGAAAAGAGTATCCTGATATTCTTTGATATTGCATGCCCCATCTGCGCAGAAGAGCTGAAACAATTTTCGGACAGATACGATTACTACATTAAAAAGGGAGTAACTCCTATAGCTGTTTATACAGGAAGTAATACCAAAGCTCTTATCTCATTTGTGAAAGAGAAGAATCTTCGCATAGGCATATATTACGACCGCGAAGGAGATGCTGCTATTTACGACAAATATGATATATCATCTGTTCCGGCAATATATCTGCTTGGAAGAGATAAAACTATTGAAGCTAAAGATATAAATCACAAAACCCTCGATAATTTACTCAAATGATTACAGGAAAGTACAAAGAGCTGTACGATGAGCTCCTTAAAACAATACCATCGGGAAGAGTATATCACGATCCTCTCAGCACGCTCGCTTTTGGTACCGATGCCTCTTTTTACAGACTTATCCCAAAGCTGGTAATATTTGCCAACAGTGAAGAGGAGGTTTGCACAATAAACAGATTAGCACATAAATATAACATTGCAGTCACATACAGAGCGGCTGGAACCTCTCTATCCGGTCAGGCGATTTCCGACTCAATTCTTGTATTTGCTACTCATGGCTGGGAGAAACATCAGGTTCTGGACAACGGACTCAAGATCAGGCTTCAGCCCGGAGTCAGAGGGTACAGAGCAAACGGATATCTCCTGAAGTACGGAAGAAAAATCGGACCCGATCCGGCGTCGATCGACAGCGCTATGATTGGTGGTATTGCGGCTAATAATGCGAGTGGAATGTGCTGCGGAACTTCCGAAAACTCATATAAAACTGTCTCAGACATCCGATTAGTAATTGCAGACGGAACTGTACTGGATACCTCCAGCGAACAGAGCAGGAGAGATTTTCTCAATAGCCATTCACATATAATCGAAGGTCTGGAATCACTATCATCTGAGGTGAATGCAAATATTGAGCTAAGTGAGAAGATCCGAAGGAAATTCAAAATGAAAAACACTACCGGGTATAGTCTCAATGCACTTACAGACTATAACGATGGATTTGAGATACTTAAACACCTGATAATCGGTTCTGAAGGGACATTGGGTTTCATCTCCGACATCACATATAACACAGTTATAGAGCACCCAGAAAAGGCTCTTGCTCTCATTATTTTCAAATCGGTAGAGGATGCCTGTAACGCAGTAATAAACCTCAAAAAGATGCCGGTATCGGCAGTTGAGATTATGGACAGGGCTAACATCCGCTCTGTTGAAGATTATAAAGGTGTTCCTGAATATCTCAAAACAATAGGGGATAGCGCCTGTGCCTTGCTTGTTGAGTCAAGAGCTGCAAACAGACCCGATCTGGACAAAAATCTTGTGCAGATCAAACAGAGTATATCTGATATCCCCGTAGAGCTACCTTATGAATTTACATATGACAAAAAGGAGCAGGCGATATTGTGGAAGATTCGTAAAGAGTCCTTCCCAACAGTAGCCGGGATGAGGAAATCGGGCAACACTCCAATAATAGAGGATATCTGCTTCCCTGTTCCTAAACTTGCAGAGGCAACTCTTGCTCTCCAGAAACTTTTTATTAAGCACGGTTATGACGACGCTGTAATTTTCGGTCACGCACTTGAAGGCAATCTTCACTTCGTTTTCAACCAGGACTTTGGCGTGGAGAGTGAAGTTAAGAGATACGAGGAGTTCATGGACGATGTCGCTTCACTGGTAGTCGATGTATACGACGGATCGCTTAAGGCTGAGCACGGAACAGGAAGAAATATGGCTCCCTATGTTGAGAAAGAGTGGGGAAAAGAGGCTTACGAGTTGATGAAAAAGATAAAAAATCTGCTCGATCCGGGGAACATTCTCAACCCAGGAGTAATTCTGAATGATGACAAAAAGGTACACATTAAGAACCTTAAGCCTGTTCCGGCAATCAGGGAGGTTGCAGATAAGTGTATGGAGTGCGGATTTTGTGAAGGTGTATGCGTATCCGAAGGATTCACACTCTCTCCTCGTCAGAGGGTTGCAACATACAGAGAGATAGAGCGGCTTAAAAAGACAGGTCAGGAACCACACCTTGCCGCCGAAATGTACAAACGCTACCAGTATATGGCTCTCGATAGCTGCGCAACCGACAGTCTTTGCTATGTAAAATGTCCGCTAAAGGTAGATACCGGAAAGCTTGTTAAGGAGCTAAGACATGAAGCACACTCCGATTTTCAGGAGAGGATCGCGGCAAAGATCGCGGCAAATATGAGTTTTGTAACAGCCTTTTTAAGATTCGCACTTAAAGCTGTTCATTTTATACGTCTGATCTTCGGCAAAAAAATATTTGGTGCTGTTGCAGGTATGGTTCGCAAGATTTCGTTCGGGACTATCCCACCTTGGCACCAATACTTCCCTTCGGGCTCTTCCAAAACATGGAAAAATCAAAAAATATCCGAAAAGGCCGGAAGTGCAGATAATCTGAAGGTAGTTTACTTTCCATCCTGTATAACCAGAAGTATGGGTATATCCAAGGAGTACTCAGAACAAGGCCAGCTCACTGAGGTTGTAGAGGTTCTATTAAAGAGGGCCGGATATGAAATTATATATCCTGAAAATCTTAACTCTTTATGTTGTGGAATGGCTTTCAGCAGCAAAGGTTTTACAAAGGCGGGAATGGAGTCTTCACAAAAACTTGAGAGAGCTCTTACATCTGCCTCACAGAATGGAAAATACCCTGTGCTTTGCGATATGAGTCCTTGTCTCTATACCATGAAATCCAACTTTGGAGAGAGATTAAAACTTTATGAACCTGCCGAATTCACTGTCAAATTTCTCTCCGATAAACTAAAATTCAACAAACTTGAGAGAAGAGTTGCAGTGTTTGCCGTTTGCAGTGCTAAAAAAATGGAGGTAGATAACTATTTGGTTGAGATAGCAAACAAATGTGCAACCGAGGTTGTTGTTAACGACACCAACTGCTGTGGTTTTGCAGGCGACAGAGGATTCCTGCTTCCGGAACTGAACAAACACGGTCTCAGATTCCTAAGGGAGCAGAGCAAAGATTGCAGCGAGGGGTATGCAACAAGCAGAACTTGCGAAATAGGACTTTCGCACCATAGTGGAATATCTTATAAATCAATTATATATCTTGCCGAAGAGGCTAGCAGATAGTATATGTATAAAAGTTTAAAAGAGTTTGCGGATGCCCTTGAAAAGAGAGGGGAGTTAATAAGAATCAAAGAGTTTGTAGACCCAATTTACGAAATATCCGAAATTACAGACAGAGTCAGTAAACAGCCCGGAGGTGGAAAAGCTCTTCTATTTGAGAATACGGGGACAGCTTTCCCTGTGCTTACAAATATGATGGGTTCAGAGAAGAGGATTGCGCTTGCACTGGGTGTGGAATCGCTTGACAATGTAGGTGAGTTTATAGACGATCTCTTTAAGGAGCTGATGACAGGCAGGCCTACTCTTATGGATAAACTTAAAATGCTGCCTGTACTAAAAGAGGCTTCCCAGTGGTTTCCAAAGAGGCATAAGGGACACGCACCTTGCCAGGATATTGTCCTTTACAAACCCGATATCACAAGGTTACCTGTGCTTAAATGCTGGCCGTATGACGGCGGGCGCTTCGTCACGCTTCCTCTTGTTCATACAAATGACCCGGCAACCGGAATGAGAAACGTCGGAATGTACCGTATGCAGGTATTTACCGAAGATACTACCGGAATGCACTGGCACAGACATAAAACCGGCGCCCGCCACTTCCACGACAGTAAAACCGATAAATTTCCGGTAGCAGTTTGCCTTGGAGGCGATCCAGTATATACCTATGCTGCCACCGCTCCCCTACCCGACGGAATTGATGAGTATCTGCTCGCCGGATTCCTGAGAAACAAACCTGTACAGCTCACAGAGTGTCTTACTCAGGACATTATGATTCCGGCCGATTGCGACATCGTAATTGAGGGTTACGTGGACAAAAAGGAACCCTTTGTTGTGGAGGGACCATTTGGCGATCACACCGGCTTTTATTCACTGGCCGATATGTATCCTACATTTCATATCACATGTATTACACACCGAAAAGAGGCAATTTACCCTGCAACACTGGTTGGCATTCCACCGCAGGAGGATAAATATATTGCTCTTGCAACCGAAAAGATATTTGCCTCACCTATTAAACTGGCAATGGTTCCTGAAATGACCGATTTCTACATACCGGAAGAGGGTGTAGGACACAATCTGGCCATTGTAAAAATAAAGAAGAGCTATCCCGGTCAGGCAATAAAGGTTGCTCACTCATTATGGGGCGCCGGTCAGATGATGTTCAATAAAATAATGATTGTCACCGATGCCGATATAGATATAAGAGAGTGGAGTCAGATATTTGGGCTGATAAATAGTAATTATATTCCCCAGAGAGACACTCACTTTAGCAGAGGACCGCTGGATGTGCTTGATCACTCTGCACCCCAGCCAGGATACGGGGGAAAACTACTGCTTGACCTTACAAACAAAAGCCCCGAAGAGATTGGAAACGGACCTCTCTCTATGACAAATCTGAACCCAATCAACTTCACTCACGATAAGAACGATTGCAGTGCAATAATAAATATTATTCTGGACAAAGAGGCCGATACAAAAGATCTGTACTACGCTCTATGGCTTTGGGGAAGTAACTGCGATCCTGTAAGAGACTCCTCATTTAAAAACGGGAAATTGATTCTGGATGCAACAACCAAAGTGAAAGATGAAAAGGGACTTATAAGAGATTGGCCCGAAGTCGCAGTCAGCTCTTTAGAGACTATTGAGGCTGTTGATCGTAAGTGGGAAACGCTAGGAATTGGTGAGTTTATTGCCTCACCCTCCCGTAAATTCGCATCACTAGTAAAAGGGCAAGGCCCAGAAATAGGAAAATAGCAAATTGAGCTACCCTTCCGATATAGTCTCCATATTTGACAAATATTGTGATCTTATCGTTCAGGTTGAGCTCTCCCCTCAAATAGGCTTCACTCCACCAACTGCTCTGCTGAACTATGTCTCCCCTTTGGTCGATGATGGCAGAGATTCCGGTATTGGCACTTCTTGCAATTGAACGTCGTGTCTCGATAGCCCTCAACTGAGCATATCTGAGATGCTGACGGTATCCCGGAGTATCACCCCACCATCCGTCATTTGTGATTATGCTCATCATATTGGCACCCTTAAGTACATAATCACGGTAGAAATCTCCGAATACCGACTCGTAGCAGATCGCAGCACCGGTAATCAATCCGCTGTTTTGAGGCGACTCAAAGACCTCTCTCTCCTCCTGTTTGGCTAAACTCCCGCTTATACCCCCCAAATTGACAGAGAGGGATGAGAGGAAGGGCAGATATTTGGGATATGGAAGCATCTCCACCATCACAACAAGTTTGGACTTATGGTAAATATCCACAACCCCTGTACTATCCATATAAATTGCACTGTTAAAAGCGTCGTACCATGTACCGTCTCCGCTCTTTCTGGCAGTGTAGTTTGGGCGTTGCTCCAGCGATGATCCGTTCTCAGTATAGAAATTATAAGTGGTAGCCCCAAAGAGCATAGAGCTATTCGGATAGCTCCGTAGAAAATCCTGAAATATTAAAACAGTCGAATTCTTTTCAGGCATATTCTCCACCACATAGGAGGTAAATGTTTCAGGAGCAACAATCAGTTTTGTATTTTTGGTCACCCCTCTGGATGCAATTTCCAGGAGCTTTATATCCTGCTCATATTGACTCATTCCTCCGAATTTATCGGCATAGGGATCAATATTGGGCTGAAGTACGACAACCTCGACACCGTTTTTTCTCTCCTTGTACCGATCATACATTATTTGAGAATATACAAACGGTGTATGAATTACAATAAGAGTTAAAATAAAAAGAATCAACTCTCTTTTGGTTTTACCCCTTTTGACAGGAGCTCTCTCCGGTTTTGAGATTGATTTTCCGGCTGCCGAAACCCATCTCTCAACTCTTGAGACTATTCCTGTAAATTCGAATATCATAATATTTGTAACCAATATCCACAACGAACCACCAAGAACTCCGGTATATTCGTACCATTGAATATTTTTATGGGTTGTAGCAAGTCCGTTCCCAAGAGTGAGCCATGGCCACGAAATTTCGGCATTGTAATAAAAGTGCTCCCAGGCAAGCCATGCCACAATCAAGAAGCTGTATCCAAGTGCCTTACCGGCTCTTTTTCGGAACCATAGCGAAGCAGAGTATACAATGGTCATCTGCATGGAATTCAATAATATGGCAGCGACAGCTCCCGCAAAGGTTGCTTTGTATATCCAGTAAGTAGAGAGCAGGTTCCATAGAAAAAACATCGAATAGTAGAGAAGCCAGCCCCTTTTTATCCCTCTCTTTTCAATAATCGAGGTTAGCTGAAACAGCGGAACCAGAGCCATCAACATCAGCAAGCCTGTATGCTGAACCAGGTATGGCAGTGATAAAATGATTCCTCCAAGCAGGATAAGCATTATTACTGTTATATTCTGTTTTTTTGCCATATTTTACTATTTTTGTGACTCAACTACAAAGATAGTATTCAATCAGATGATTCAAAACTTTATTCTGGGCCTGATTGTGGGGATGGGCTCATCAATTCCTTTAGGACCTTTGGGTGTAATGTGTGTCCAAAAGACGCTTAGTAAAGGCCGTAATTCAGGACTTTTGACGGGAATGGGTGCCGCTCTGACGGATACCATTTTTGCGTCACTTGCCATATTGAGCCTCGCCGTCATAAAGGAGTTTGTTGAGGAGTATGAAACCGGAGTACTTCTGTTCGGAGGTTTTGTAGTTGCATTAATAGGTCTTAAAATTTATTTGACAAATCCTGTAAAAGAGATCCGCAGCTCAAGCAATGGGAAAAATAAGAGGCACTTTGAAGATTTCATTTCTGGATTTATTATGACAATAACTAATCCAGGAGCTGTTTTTCTCATCTTAGGCCTATTTGCCTTCACCGGCATTGATATTAATGCCGACTCTAAAAGATGGGAAATCACAACAGCCCTTTGGGGTGTATTTACAGGGAGTACCCTTTGGTGGTTTATACTAAGTACCTCAATAAATCTTTTCAGGACCAAATTTCGTCTGCGCCAGCTAATTATGATAAATAAAATTGCAGGCATAACAATTGTAGTATTAGGAATGATTACATTTATAGAGGGAATCTGGCGTATTTTAAAGGTCTATATTTTTAAAGGCTGATTTTTTTCTACATTTGCACTCACTTTCCACGGGGATGTTTTGGTTTTGACAGCAGGTTGGATCGGAGAGTAAGCACGCAGAGCGTCGTGAGGCCGGCTCTATAATCCCGGGCACAAGCCGTAACTGGCAACAATAACTATGCACTCGCTGCGTAATTAAGCCAAGCTTAATCGCTTAATCGGACCGGCTAGGTCCGGTACCGACGAGTATCCCGCCTGAGTTTCCACCTGTTATCACAGGCATATGGGGTATCATTCAAACAGGTTGCCGGCGGTTACACCCTTAAATCCGCCCTAAGACGAAGGGGATAAGCTTCGGATGGCCTGCCTATCGGCAGCCCGTTGACGAAAATCAAAGGTAGGATAAGCGTGTAGAAAGCTTTTGGATGGCTTGTTTGGACGGCGGTTCGAGTCCGCCCATCTCCACAAAGAGGGCCGGCTGAAATTCAGCCGGCCTACTATTTTCTATCAAGCGGAAGAGAGAAAGTTAGTCTCTCCTATGCAAAATATTTAAAGCTCTTAATGATTGTGGGAGCATGTATGCCCACCCTCTCCATGAGATGAGCATCCGGCACCCGAATCTGACAAATCTCCATTTAGATATCTGTAAAGAGCCTCCTCTACTCCTCCTGAACACCCTCTTATGACCTCAATGCCGGAAGCATTTAGTTTGCTGAGCGCACCGTTGCCCATATTACCGGCAATCATAACCGTCACCCCCATCTTGGCCAAAAGTGAAGCTATCTCACTTTTACATCCGCAACCTTGCGGTGAGTCTACTCTCTCCCTGCCAATGACTACCCTGTTATTATCTGTTTCGAAAACCGTATAATACTCACAATGACCAAAATGATCATCAATTGAGTCCATTTTTGTTGGTACTGCTATTTTCATGATTTAATGTTATTTATTTTTTCAATAAGTTCTATAATTGAATATCTGACTTGCGGAATTACCATTGTAACCCCTATATCCGATAGCTCCTCTGCAGCTTTAATACCGAAGTTCCCGGCAACAACTGTTTTTATTAAGCTCCCCTTTATAAATTCGGCACAGGCTTTTCCTGCATCTTTTTGCAAATCTTTAAAACGATTCTCCATAAATACAGGGAACCTCTCCCCACGGTTCAAAACAGCAAATCGGCTGCAACGTGCAAAGTTTGAGTCAACCTGTGTATAAGGATATTGATCTACTGTCGCTGCGACTACTATATTATCGGTCATACTGCAAAGTGGGCAGATTTTATCATCCTCCGTTTCACGATTACTAACCACTTTGAGATTGCCGGAAAAACTTGCTCCGCAAATAGAACAACGTCTCCACATGATTCTATCCGACGAATTCTCAAATACCAGTGATCGGCCTTCGACTATGGCCTTTGCTATCTTCCTTCGTGCATTCTCATAGATTCTTGTAAAGGTGGGTCTGGAGATTGACATTTTCTCTGAGGCCCGAGCCTGAGTCAAAAAAAGATAATCGCTTAATCTTATTGCCTCATATTCATCGCTGTTAAGCAATATCGGTTCATCTTGAATGCTCAAACCATCTGCAGAGGCATATAGTCCTTTTATTGTAGAGAGCGACTCTACCGATCGACATTTTTTTATTCTTGGCATAATAGAACCAATCATAGCCCAGCTATAGGAGTAATGAGCATCTGT
>OFJB01000205.1_pt1 | contig 32983 bp, 32 predicted proteins | sample 1775081 | NCBI WGS metagenome assembly OFJB01 (sample SAMN08195771, study PRJEB24354) | sludge metagenome | isolation source: initial sludge from phenol fed wastewater aerobic bioreactor | place: India: Nagpur | collected 2016-06-05
CCGCCGTCCACGCCCAGGCGGCCGCCGCCGCCCAGGCCCTGGCCTTGCACCGACTGCGCCTTGTAGTTGCGCAGCGCCACGACCATCTGGTTGTAGGCGTCCATGAAGGCGGCGGTGATGACCTTGCCCTGCGGCGTGTTCTGGTAGCCGCCCAGGCCCGCGCCCAAGCCGCCGCCAAACAGCGCGCCCATGCCGCCAAAGTCGGTCTTGGAGGCGCTGCCCTCGGAGGCCGCGACCTGCACGCCCGAGCGGTTGTCCACCAGGGTGAGCATGACGTTGGCTTCGCGCGTCTTGGTGCCGGCCGCAATGGCGCCCAACACCGCGCCGCCGCCGCCGAACAAGCCGCCCAGCGAGCCGGCTACGCCGCCGGTGTTGCCCTCGTTGAAGATGATTTCGGGCGACATGCCGTAGTCGGACGCCACCATCTGGCCGCCGCCCATCTGGCTGCCCTGGCGCATCTGGCCGGACTGCATCAGCTCGCGCTCGCGGCTCATGGCGCGCATGCCGGCGGCGCCGCGCTCGACGACGACGAAGCAGTTGGACTGCTGGATCATCAGGCGCAGCAGGTTGGCGGTGGGCGGCAGCTTGTATTCGTTGCGCAGGATGGTGTACCAGCCGGCGTCCTGGTTCTCGACCAGCGAGACCGTGCCCAGAGGCGAGGCGCAGCGCTGCAGATCGGAACTGGCGTTGGCCGAACCGGCGCCGGCGGCACTGCCGGTGGCCACGGTCTTGCTGTCCGAGCCCCCCATCTTGAGGGCGGTGGTTTCGCAGCCGGCCAGGGCCAGGGCGGCCAGGATGGTGGTGGCAGTCAGTGCGGTGCGCTTGGCGGTCAACAACATGAAAAGGCTCCTCCGGGTTCGAGATGTTCGGATGGGGATTGCCGGGCCACAATGGCCCGAAAAGCGGGCGCCCATGATAAACGCATGGGTTTAAGGAAGATAGTGCCCTGTGCGGCTTATTGCGCCGGCGGCATGTGCGTCAGCACGTCCACCCGCGCCGGCGGCAGGTTGGCCAGCACGCGCTCGCGACGCTGGCACGCCAGGCCGGCCTGCTGCCAGGGCGAAGGGCCGTGCAGCGCGTAGGTGAACTGCAACAGCCGCCCGCCGGGCGCGAGCACCTCGGCGCCGGCCCGCAGGATGCGCTGGCGGATGGCGACCGGAATGGACAGCAGCGGCAGGCCCGAGACGATGTGCAGCACCGGCGCCGACGGACACAGGCCATCGAGTTGCGCCAGCAGCGCCGGCAAATCGGCCGCATCGCCGTGCAGCACGTGGATGGCCGGAAAGCGCTGGCGCAAGTGGGCCGCCAGCCGGTCGGACTGCTCGACCACCACCAGGCGCGCCGCGGGCACGCCGTGCGCCAGCAAGGCGGCGGTGATGACGCCTGTGCCGCCGCCCAGTTCCACCACCCAGCCTTCGGCCGCCAGGTCAACCAGGGCGGCCATGCGCGCGGCCAGATGAGGCGAGCTGGCGCAGATGGCGCCCACGGCCAGGGGCTGGGCCACCAGCTCGCGCAGGAACAGCGAGCGCGGCGAGCGCGACACCGCGCGTCGCATGCGCGCCACGCCGGCGCGGGCCTTGCGCACGGCGCTGACCGGGCGTACCGCCAAGGCGCGTGCCAGGGCAACCATTTCAAGCGGTGGGGGGACGCGACTGCGAGGCATGATGACGGGCATTGTGCCGCCGGGCGGCGAGCGCGCAGCTTACACCGTTGCGGCGCCCGGGTACCATGGGGTCGAGATCCGCCAGCAAGGCTCAGACGGCGTGCATGAAGCCCTCACACCCGCCCCTTGGCGGCCGGGGTCGGCGCCGATTCGGCGGTTGCGGCGGCTGGCGCCTCAAACGGCGCCCACAGCAGCGCCCACAGCGACTGGCTGCGCTCGTCGCGCCGGCGCTCCAGTCCCATGGTCAGTGCGCGCCCGCCGTCGGCCGGCACCGCCGTTGCGCTGCGAAACAGGTGGTCGAATAGCGGCAGCACCGTGGCGTAGTTGCTGTCGGTCTGCGGCTGATGCGCACTGTGGTGCACGCGGTGATAGGCCGGCGTCACGACCAACCCGCGCAGGCTGCGATCCAGCAGCGCCGGCAGGCGCAGGTTGCCGTGCGACAGCGTGGAGACCGCCAGTGCCACCAGACTGTAGGCCAGCACCGCCAGCACCGGCGGCGCCAGGGCCACCAGCGCGGGCAGCGTGACCAGGGCGACAAACAGGTTTTCCAGCGGGTGATGGCGATGGGTGGTGGTGGCGTCCAGCTCGACGTCGCTGTGGTGCACGGCGTGCAGGCGCCACAGCCACGGCACGGCGTGCGAGAGACGGTGCAGTGCGTAGGCCAGGCCGTCCATCAGCAGGAAGGTGAGCACCCACTGCCCCCACACCGGCACGCCCCAGTGCGTCAGCCCGCCACCATGCGGCTTCAGGCCCAGCGGGCCCATGACGGCCCAGAACAGCAGCGGCGCGGCCAGCGTGGTGCCCACGGCCAGCACCGACAGCGCCCCGTTGCGCGCCCAGCGCCGCAGCGGCACCCCGGCGGCATGCAGGGGCGCCAGCGACTCCAGAAACAGAACCGCCGCCATGCACAGCACGGCGGCGCCAAGATAGATCTGACTCATGAGAATGCCGGCCGCACGTGTCGATGTGCGTCGCCGAACTCGTCAACCCAGCTCTGCCGCCAGTTGCACGTAACAGCTTCCTCCGGCCTGCAACACGGTGCCGACCTGGCATTGAGGTGCCCCCTCGTTGGGCTCGACCCAGCTCACCCCTTCGTAATTGGCGTGCAAGGCCTTGATCTGCAGCGCAACGCCCGCGTTGTTGGTCACCTTGACCGGCACATTGACTTGTATCACGTTCACCGACCCGCCACTGGCCACTGTCAAGAGAACTTCGGGGTCCACAACGGCCTGCGCCGACTGCACCCAGTGGCCACTGGCCAAGCCGCCAGCGGCCAGGCCCCCGCCCAACAACAGGTGCGTCAGCAAGCGGCCGTTGACCCGGCCGCGCAAGGCCCGGTAGGCCACCACCATCACCAGCAGCGCCATCAGCACCAGCGCCCATTCGCCCAGGGTGGGCACGGAGGTCGCCATGGGCAGCGGACCGTAGTCGATGGTCCCGGGGACGCCAGCCCAGGCATTGGGTGCAACGCCCCAGGCGGCCAGTGCGCCGCCAAGCGCCAGCCCGATGCGCAAGAACCTGTTCTTCATGAATCACCTTCCTCTCTTCCGTGGTTGAAACCTGGAAATTCTCGCCAGCAAGATCTCTTTCATGCAATAGGCCAATTGGCCATGCCAAGGGCTGGGTTTGAGCTCGCCGTGAGATGGCGCCGCATCCCGCATGGCCATGGACAATGGGGCCTGATTGCCTCTCAGCTCAGGGCTCGATGGGCTTGCCCGCCGCCTGCCAAGCCTTGAAGCCGCCGTCCAGGTGGGCCACGTTGACGTAGCCCAGTTCGCGCAGGGTCAGCACGGCCAGGGCCGAGCGGCCCCCCGAGGCGCAGTGCAGGATGACGCGCTGCTGCGGGTCGAGTTCGGGTTTGTGATAGGGACTGCTCGGGTCGGCGTAGAACTCCAGCATGCCGCGCGAGGCATGCACGGCGCCGGCGATGGTGCCCTGGGCGCGCTCGGGCGCGTCGCGAATGTCCACCAACACGACCTGGCCCGCGGCCAACTCGGCCTGCACCTGGTCGGGGCTCAGGTTGTCGATTTGGCTCTTGGCTTCCTGCACCCGTTGGGCCGCGGTCTTGACGGTCATGAGCATCTCCTACTCTGCGGCCAGCTCCACATAGCACGTGCCGCCCGGTTGCAAAACCATGCCCACGACACACTGGGGCGCGTGGCCCGGCTCGGGGTTGATCCATTGCGCGGTCGAGTTGAGGGCCTTGATGCGCAAGGCCACGGCACTGGTGTTCTCGACCTCCGAGACACCCAGCACGATGATGTTGGCCGTGCCACCCGACGCCTGGCTCAGCGCGACCGTGTCCTCGACCGGGGGCGCGGCCTGAGCGGACGGCACCCCGCCGGTCCCGGCCCAGCCCCCCGCGGCGGCCAGGCCCCCACCCAGCAGCAGATGCGTCAGCAAGCGCCCATGGATGCGCCCGCGCAGCGCCCGGTAGGCCAGCACCGCCAGCAGCAAACCCATCGCAACCAGCGCCCATTGGCTCAAGGTGGGCACGGTGGCGACGCTGAGCGGCTCGTAGTCGATGGTGCCGTAGATCGCAACGCCGGCCCAGGCCTGGGGTGCCGCGCCAAGAAGAGCCCATGCGGCCATGAAGGCCGCTCCCCGGTACGCCTTGATCCTCATGTCAATCACCTCCGTGACATTCGTGTCCCGGTCACGGAAATTTTGCGCGGAGGCGCGGCATTCGCGCAACAGGGCGGATGCCGGGTTTACCCGGCACTTGGTAACAAGCCGCGCCCCTCGGCCGGCACGCCGTCAGACCCCGCGCAGGCGCTCGATCAGCCCATTCAACTCGTCCAGGGACGCGAACTGGATTGCCAGCTCGCCCGCCTGCGCGTCGCCGCCGCGGCGGCCCGCCTTGCGCACGCGCACTTCGACCTGGGCCGTCAGCAGGTCGGACAGCTCCTCCTCCACCCGACGCACGTCGCCCGACTTGTCGGCGGGCTGCGCGGGCTTGCGCGGGGCGGTGAGGTTGAATTCGGCCGACAGCCTGCGCGCCAGCGCCTCGGTCTGGCGCACGTTGAGCTTGCGCGCGGCCACCTGGTTGGCGGCGGTGATCTGCGCCGCGCCGTCCAGCGCGAGCAGGGCGCGCGCATGGCCCATGTCCAGGTCGCCCGCCATCAGCATGGTCTGCACCGGCTCGGCCAGGCTCAGCAGGCGCAGCAGGTTGCTGGCGGCGCTGCGGCTCTTGCCCACGGCCTGGGCGGCGCGCTCGTGCGTGAGGCCGAACTCCTGCACCAGGCGGCGGATGCCCTGGGCCTCTTCCAGCGGGTTGAGGTCTTCGCGCTGGATGTTCTCGATCAGCGCCATGGCGGCGGCGGCCTCGTCGGGCACCTCGCGCACCAGGGCGGGCACCTCGGTCAGCCCGGCCAGACGGGCGGCACGAAAGCGGCGCTCGCCGGCGATGATCTCGTAGGTTGCGCCGACGCTGGCAGCAGCGACGCCTGCATCATCAGAGCCGATTGAGGCCCGCCCTGTCGCAGGGGAGGGCCCCTGCGACTCGTCATGGCGGCGCAGCCCATCGGGTTCGGCGCGGATGCGCCGAACCAAGATGGGCTGCATGATGCCCTGCGCCTTGATGCTCTCCGCCAACTCGTAGAGCGCGCCCTCGTCCATGCGCGTGCGCGGCTGATACTGGCCGGGCGCCAGCTGGTCAAGCGCCAGCATCATCGGCGTGCCGGCGGGCGTGGCGGCGTCCGCCGCCTGCGTCGCGGGGCCCAGCAGCGCGTCAAGGCCGCGGCCCAGGCCCTTGGGTTTTTTGGTCACCATGGTGAATGTTCCGATGAGAATGCGGGTTCAGGAGCCGGCGGGCGCAGCGGCCAGCGCGCGCAGGCATTGCAGCCCTTCGGGCCAGTCGCCCAGGCCGGAGTCGGCATTGATGTGGCCGCGCGCGCCGATGTCATGCCAGCCGGCACCCCAGTCCTGCGCCAGTTGCCGGGCGTAGTCCAGGCTGCAAAACGGGTCGTCGCGGCTGGCCACGACCCGACTGGGAAAGGGCAGGCGCTGGCGCGCCGGCGGCGCCCAGCCAGGGATTTGCTGGCGCAGGTCGGCGCGTTCGATCTCGGGCGGTGCCACCAGCAGCGCACCGGCCACGCGCTGCGTGTCGCGCGAATGCGCGGCCCACCACGCCAGCAGCAGGCAGCCCAGGCTGTGCGCGGCCAGCAGCACGGGCGCCGGCTCGGCCAGCAACACCTCCTGCAGCCGCGCCGTCCAGTCGCCGCGCAGCGGGCGCTGCCAGTCGTGCTGCTGCACGCGCGTGCAGCCGTGCAGGGCCTCCCAGCGGCTTTGCCAGTGGCCGGGGCCGCTGCCCAGCCAGCCGGGCAGCGTGAGCACGCGGAGGGGCGAATCAGATACTCTCATTTCTATAGCTATCGGCGCCCATTGCAAGGGCGCAAACGGCCCGTTTGACCATGAATCAAGCGCGCAGGCCGCGCGCCACCAGCTCTTCGGCAAAGGCGACAAAGGCCTTGCTGCCCTTGGCCGCCGGGTCGAACACCACGCCGGGCAGGCCGTAGCTGGGGGCCTCGGCCAGGCGCACGTTGCGCGGGATGATGGCGTCGAACACCTTGTCGCCGTAGTGCGCCTTGAGCTGGTCGCTGACCTGCTGCTGCAGCGTGATGCGGGCGTCGAACATCATGCGCAGCAGGCCGATCAGGCGCAGGTCGCGGTTGAGGTTGGCGTGCACCTGGCGGATGGTGTTGGTCAGGTCGGCCAGGCCCTCCAGCGCGAAGTACTCGCACTGCATGGGCACGATCACGCCCTGCGCGGCGCACAGGCCATTGAGCGTGAGCATGCTCAGGGACGGCGGGCAGTCGATCAGCACGAAGTCGTAGTCGGCGCTGACCTGCGCCAGCGCGTCCTTCAGGCGGCGCTCGCGGCGCTCTTCGCCCACCAGCTCCACCTCGGCGCCGGCCAGCTCGCGGTTGGCGCCCAGCACGGCATAGCCGGCGCCAGCCTCCTTCAGCCGCTCGGGCACCACGGCGGCCTCGGCGATGCTGGCCGATTCGAGCAGCACGTCGTACACCGACAGCGCGATGGCCCGCTTGTCCACCCCCGAGCCCATGGTGGCATTGCCCTGCGGATCCAGGTCGACCAGCAGCACGCGCTGGCCCACATGGGCCAGGCCGGCGGCCAGGTTGACGGTGGTGGTGGTCTTGCCGACGCCGCCTTTCTGGTTGGCAATGCAGAAGATTTGAGCCATGGAATGGATAGAAAAAATGACTCAGGTGAGCGCCAGGCGCAGGCCAAAGCCGATCAGGAACACACCGGCCAGCCGGTTCAACAAGGTGACCGCGCGGGGGCTGGCGCGCAGGCGCTGGGCCAGCCGCTGCGTCAGCAGGCTGGCCACCAGGCCGTAGCAAAAGCCCAGCACGGCGATGGTGAACGCCATGACGCCGAAGGTCAGCAGGCCCTGGTGGCGCTGGGGATCGACAAACAGCGGGAAGAAGGCCATGTAGAACACGATGGCCTTGGGGTTGAGCAGGGTGATGAAGAACGCCTGCTGGAAGTAGTGGTGTGGCTTGATGGTGAGCGCCGGCGCCGTCCCCGGCTTGCTGCGCAGCAGATGCCAGCCCAGCCACGCCAGATAGGCCGCGCCCAGCCACTGCACCGCCGAGAAGGCCATCGGGTAACTCTTGAGCACCGCGGCCACGCCGGCCACCGCGCACCACAACAGGATCTGGTCGCCCACGATGATGCCCAGGGTGGCAGCCAGACCGCCGCTCACCCGCCCCTGCGCCGTACTGGACACGATGGCCAGGTTGCCCGGCCCGGGAAGCAGCAGGAACAGCAGGATGGCGACCACGAAGGCCGGATAGTCGGAGATGCCAAACATCGAACGAAGCGCAGAAGAGGGGGCGATTCGAGTGTACGTGATCGCTCACCCGAACGGAGCGACAAACCGGTCAATTTGACTCGGTCGCACCCATCCAGACCAGGCAACGCTCGGCATCCAGGCCCGGAACCAGCACTTGTTCCACGTGAAACACGCGGGCGAAAGCCGGGAGGGCCACGATCTCGTCCTGCGGAAGTTTGCCCTTCATGGCCACCCACACGCCCTGCTCCGCCCGCGCGGCGCACGACCAGCTCACGAAGTCGGGCAGCGAGGCAAAGGCGCGCGAGACAATCACGTCAAAGGGCTCATGCACCGACTCGACCCGGGCATGCAGCCCCCGCAGGTTGTGCAGGCCCAGTTCGCCGGCCGCTTGCTGGATGAAGGACGCCTTCTTGGCCACCGCATCCACGCAGGTCACCGCCACTTCGGGGCAGCACACGGCGATGACCACGCCCGGCAGCCCGCCGCCGCTGCCCACGTCCAGCAGGCGCGCCGGCCGCCCCTGGGTGTGCCGACGCAGCGGGGCCACCACAGCCAGGCTGTCCAGCAGATGGTGCGTCAGCATCTGCGCCGGGTCGCGCAGTGCCGTCAGGTTGTAGACCCGGTTCCACTTGGCCAGCAAGTCCAGATAGGCCAGCAGCCGGGCCAACAGCGCGTCGTCCAGCGCCAACCCCAAAGCGGACGCTCCTTGGCGCACCACGACCGCACGGTGCTCGGCGGGCGCATTCATGCCGCGCGCGCGTCCGCAGCGCTCGCAGCCGGGTGCAGGGCCGGCAAACCGCCCCGCTTCTTCAGGTGAATCAGCAGCAAGGACACCGCCGCCGGTGTGACACCGGATATGCGCCCGGCCTGTCCCAGCGTCTCGGGACGGTGCTGCTGCAGCTTTTGCCGTACCTCGATCGACAGCGCGCCCACCTGCATATAGTCCAGGTCGGCCGGCAGGCGCAGGTTTTCGTAGTGCGCGGCACGCTCCACCTCGTCGCGCTGGCGGTCGATGTAGCCCGAGTATTTGGCCGCAATCTCCACCTGCTCGATCACATCCTCCAGTGCATCGCCCAGCGTTTCACGTGAAACATCGCCGCCCGCATAACGCCCGCCGTCCAGGCTCATCAGCGCCGCATGGTCGATGCCGGGGCGGCGCAGCAGGTCGAACAGGTTGTGCTCGTGCTCGATGGCCTTGCCCAGCACCCGCGCCGACTCCTCGGCCGGCAGGTTGGCGGGGCTGACCCAGATCGACTTGAGCCGCTCGGTTTCACGTGAAACCGCATCGCGCTTGCGATTGAAGGCATCCCAGCGCGCGTCGTCGATCAGGCCCAGACGGCGCCCGGTTTCGGTCAGGCGCATGTCGGCGTTGTCCTCGCGCAGCTGCAGCCGGTATTCGGCGCGGCTGGTGAACATGCGGTAGGGCTCGGTCACGCCCTTGGTGATCAGGTCATCCACCAGAACGCCCAGGTAGGCTTCGTCTCGGCGCGGCAGCCAGGCGTCTTCGCCCCGGCACAGCAGTGCCGCATTGATGCCGGCAAACAGGCCCTGGGCCGCCGCTTCCTCGTAGCCGGTGGTCCCGTTGATCTGGCCGGCAAAGAACAGGCCGGCGATCTGCCGGGTCTCGAGGCTGCTTTTCAGCGCCCGCGGGTCGAAGTAGTCGTACTCGATCGCGTAGCCCGGCCGCAGGATGTGGGCGTTTTCCAGCCCGGCGATGCTGCGCACCAGCTGGTACTGGATGTCAAACGGCAGGCTGGTCGAGATGCCGTTGGGATAGACCTCGTGCGTGTCCAGCCCCTCGGGCTCCAGAAAGATCTGGTGGCTGTCCTTGCCGGCAAAGCGGTTGATCTTGTCTTCCACGCTGGGGCAATAGCGCGGCCCCACCCCCTCGATCTTGCCGGTGAACATGGGGCTGCGCTCAAAACCCGAGCGGATGATGGCGTGCGTGCGCTCGTTGGTGTGCGTGACCCAGCACGGCAGCTGTTGCGGGTGCATGTCGGCCGTGCCCATGAAGCTGAACACCGGCATGCGCGGGTTCTGCCCGTCCGGCATGCCGTCGCCGGGCTGCACCTCGCAGCGGCTGAAGTCGATCGTGCGCCCGTCCAGGCGCGGCGGCGTGCCGGTCTTCAGGCGCCCCTGCGGCAGCTTGAGTTCCTTCAGTCGGCTCGAGAGCGACACCGCCGGCGGGTCGCCGGCGCGCCCGGCGGCGTAGTTGTCCAGCCCCACGTGGATGCGCCCGTCCAGAAAGGTGCCCGCCGTCAGCACCACCGCGCGGGCACGAAAGGCAATGCCGGCCTGGGTGACGGCGCCCACCACGCGGTCGCCCTCCAGCAGCAGGTCGTCCACCGCTTGCTGAAAAAGCTGCAAGTTGGGCTGGTTTTCCAGCCGCCGTCGGATCGCGGCCTTGTAGCGCACGCGGTCGGCCTGCGCGCGCGTGGCGCGCACGGCCGGACCTTTGCTGCCGTTGAGGATGCGAAACTGGATGCCGGCCTCGTCGGTGGCGATGGCCATGGCGCCGCCCAGCGCGTCCACCTCGCGCACCAGGTGGCCCTTGCCGATGCCGCCGATGCTGGGGTTGCAGCTCATCTGCCCCAGGGTTTCGATGTTGTGCGTCAGCAGCAGGGTTTGCGCGCCCATGCGCGCGGCCGCCAGCGCGGCCTCGGTGCCGGCATGGCCGCCGCCAACGACGATGACATCAAAGATTTCGGGGTGCAGATAGGCCGTCACGGCAGCAGCTCCAGCGCCGCCCGGCCACAGCGGCACGGGCAAACTGCCTATTTTATGAGCAAATCGACCTTGGCCGTTGCCCGGTCGCCGCAATCAGCTTCGATTTTGATAGCGCGAGAATCGGGCCTTGTCCCCAGCCCGATCAGCGACAAGCGCGCCGGCCGCCATCGGCGGCGGTCGCTTGCGTGACAATGGCCGGGTCGCCCGCTGGCGCCGCCAGCCGCGCGATGGATCCAACCGAAGGAGACTTGTCAATGGCCACTGCCAAACCCGCGACGCCGGTGTCCACCGCGCACGCCTTGCCGTCCTACCTCGATTCCAGTCACCTCGGCCCCTGGGGCATCTACCTGCAGCAGGTCGATCGCGTCACGCCCTACCTGGGCCACCTGGCGCGCTGGGTCGAGACGCTCAAGCGCCCCAAGCGCGCCCTGATCGTGGACGTGCCGATCGAGCTGGACAACGGCACAGTCGCCCACTTCGAGGGCTACCGCGTGCAGCACAACACCAGTCGCGGCCCCGGCAAGGGCGGCGTGCGCTTTCACCAGGACGTGACGCTGTCGGAGGTGATGGCGCTGTCGGCCTGGATGTCGATCAAGAACGCCGCCGTCAACGTGCCCTATGGCGGCGCCAAGGGCGGCATCCGCGTGGATCCGCGCACGCTCTCGCACAAGGAGCTGGAGCGCCTGACGCGCCGCTACACCAGCGAGATCGGCATCATCATCGGCCCCAGCAAGGACATCCCCGCGCCCGACGTCAACACCAACGACAAGATCATGGCGTGGATGATGGACACCTACTCGCAGAACGTGGGCTCCACCGCCACCGGGGTGGTCACCGGCAAGCCGGTGGACATGGGCGGTTCGCTGGGCCGGCGCGAGGCCACCGGGCGCGGCGTGTTCACCGTCGCCGGCGAGGCGGCGCGGCAGATCGGGCTGCCAATCGAGGGCGCGCGCGTGGCCGTGCAGGGCTTCGGCAATGTCGGCGGCATTGCCGGCAAGCTGTTTGCCGAGGCCGGCGCGCACATCGTGGCGGTGCAGGACCACACCGGGGGCGTGGCCAACGACCAGGGCCTGGCCGTGCCCAAGCTGCTCGAGCACGTGGCCAAGACCGGCGGCGTGGCCGGCTTCAAGGGCGGCGAGGCCATCACGCCGGCCGACTTCTGGGCCAGCAAGTGCGACATCATGGTGCCCGCCGCACTCGAGGGCCAGGTCACCCAGGCCAACGCCGGCAAGATCAAGGCGAAGATGCTGATCGAAGGCGCCAACGGTCCCACCACGCCCGAGGCCGACGACATCCTGCACGACAAGGGCGTGCTGGTGGTGCCCGACGTGATCGCCAACGCCGGCGGCGTCACCGTCAGCTACTTCGAGTGGGTGCAGGACTTCTCCAGCTTTTTCTGGGACGAGGACGAGATCAACCGCCGCCTGGTCGGCATCATGAAGAACGCCTTCAACGCCGTGTGGCAGACCGCCCAGCAGCACCAGGTCAGCCTGCGCACCGCCGCCTACATCGTGGCCTGCACGCGCATCCTGACCGCCCGCGACCTGCGCGGGCTTTACCCCTGAACGCGGGGCGGACGGTGTGCCTGCACGGCAGGCGCACCCGCCACGACGCCGGTCAATAGCCCGCCTGCGGCCGGACGCTGCTGTCGGTGTAGCAATCGCCCGTGGGCGCGTAGCGCGTCACCTTGCCGTTCTCGATGTAGAAGAGATTGCTGCAGGCCAGCCGCGTTTCAGAGCAGGTGACGAACGCGCTGTGGCTGACATGGCGCCGGTCGCCATGCCCCGCACTGGCGAAGCACTGTTCCACATCCTTGCTGTTGAAATAGTTGCGAATCTCAACCCCGTTGGCTGTTTGCGTACGGTACAGCGGCATGGTGAGGAACAGCGGGTGGGTGTCCAGCGCCTGCACCGGCACCCCCACCCACGCGTCGAGGTCCGACTGCCGGACCGTGGCGCAGCCCGACAGCAAGGCTGCGGTCGCCAACGCTCCCACGCAGCATCTGAAAACGGACATGGAAAACTCCTGATCACGGGATGCCGCGCGGCGTGCGGCCTCGACGCGATGATCCTAACCCGCCCCAAAGCCCGTCCCGCGCGCCGGATCGCCGCCTGCTCCAAGGCAAGCGCTACATCGGGGTCGATTCCTGACAGTGCAGTCGCATTCCGATGGCCGCAGCGCCCCGCGGCAAGCTGCGGCACGCGTCAACGCCCCTGGCGGCGGATCTCCGTCGGCCCAACGCCCCAGAAACGCCGCATGGTGGATGTCAGGTGGCTGTGACTGGAAAAGCCGGCAAGCCGGGCCACCCGCCCCAGCGGCTCCTTGCCGGCCAGAATGCGCTCGCGCGCGGCCTCCAGCCGCATCGACAGGATGTACTGGTGCGGCGCCTGCCCCGTGCGCGCCAGGAAGGAGCGGGCAAAGTGGCTCGGCGACAGGCGCGCCGTTTCGGCCAGCTGCTCCACCGTGATGCGCTCGGCCAGATGCATGCGGATGTAGTCCTCCACCCTGCGCCAGGTCGCCGGCGACAGCCCGCCGCGCGCACCCGAGCGGGTGCGGTTGCCCAGGCTCGAATATCGGCGCAGCAGATGGACGCCCAGGACCGTGAGCCAGGCATCGACGCATTCGTTCACCGCGAAAGTGCCGCACTGCAGCTCGTCGCGGATCGCGCGGCCCATGGCCAGCGCCTTGGTGTCCACGCAACCGAGGCCTGGCGGATAAAGCTGGAAGCTGTCCGCGCCGAACTCCGCACCGGCCAGCGCCTGCAATCGTTGCGTCGTCAAGCCGGCCAGCACGTTCTCCTTCGGCGTTTCCCATTGGGCCGACAGATCCGACCCCATGGGTACCAGCTCGATCGAACCCACCGGCGCCGTCCCCGCCATCATCCGGTCGCTGTTGAGCGCCACGTGGCGTGCCGCCTGGGTACTCAACAGAATCAGCGCGTAGTGCCCCTGCGCGTGGAGCCGGATCGCGTTCGGACCGACGCGGGAATGGCACACCGCGCCGTGTTCGGTTTCGAGCTTTCTACCCCAGTGCTCCGGAATCGCTTGCAACATGACCATTTCCCATGTCCGGCGCAACGCGCCGTCGCCGATTCTGCACCGACCTTGCAGGCGATGCGCAGGCGATGCAACGACGGTCGATTCCTGACAGCCCGATGCGCCAGACTTGACCCCGTGCCATCCGCAAGCCGACGCTGGCCGATCCAGCGCCCCACTCGCCATGCCAAGGCGCCGTGCCGGCCTGGCGGGCGCGACGCGCAAGCAGGCCCGCGCCGGGCTCCAGATCGACAACCGCGCAGCCCCGGCCAAGCCATTGCCCACCGCCCGGCGCCACACCCGGGGCCCTGACCCCCTCGACCCTCTCTCCGAAAGAAACCCCATGCGCAGACTCCTGGTCAACACCATCCTTCTCGTCGCACCGCTGGCCATCCTGCCGCCGGCCACGGCCCAGACCACGATCGAGTGCTGGTCACGCGACTACCGGTACAACGAATGCTATGCCGGCGAGCTCTCGCGCCCGCAGCTGATCCACCAGATTTCAGGCAGCGCCTGCATCGTGAACCGAACCTGGGGCTACAACCCCAGAAACGGCTATATCTGGGTGAGCGAAGGGTGCTCGGGAACGTTCGCGGATGTCGGCGGCTACCACCACGGACGCGGCGACACCTACGACGAAGGTGCGCGGCACTACGACGCGCGAGGCCGTGACGCCGGCGCGCTGATCGGCGGGTTGGTGCTGGGCGCCATTCTCGGCGGCGCGGCCTCGGACGACGACCGCGAGCGCCGCCGCCCCCGCGACAGCGGCTACGATGGCTGCCACGGATCGGGCTGCCTGGTGACGAGCCCGGACGACCCGCCCGAGCCCGGCCAGCTGGAAATGCGGTGACCCTGCGCGCCGCAAGCCAGGCAGGCGGCGCGGCACCGGCAGCCGCCCTGGCCGCATATTTCCTCGCAGACCGTTGGGGTGATCGCCATGAATAAATCAGTACTCATTTCCGCCCTGCTGGGTATCGCCGGCATGACCAGCAGCGTGCTGGCTCATGCCGCCGACGACCCCTGCTATGAGAAGGCCCAGACGCAGAGCCAACTGACGGCCTGCGCCGCGAATGCCCTCAAGCGCCAGGACCAGGAACTCAACCGCCTTTATGGGCAAATGCAGAACCGGCTCAAGCGGAACGACCCGGCCAAGTCGCTGCTGACCCAGGCGCAGCGCCAGTGGATCGGCTTTCGCGATGCCGAGTGCGCCTTTGCCGCGGTGCGCAGCGCCGGCGGCAGCATTCACGCCATGAACGTCGACAGCTGCCTGGCCGAATTGACGCGCAACCGCGTCATCGAACTGCAGAACCACCTCGCCTGCGGCAAGGGTGCGGACGAACAGTCCGCCCTCGACTGCGCCATTCCCCGCTGAAGCCCGGGCGCGGCCAGGCCCCTGCAAGCCCGCCGCGCTTTTGCTACGCTGGCGGGCCCACGAAACAGGCATCGGGTGGCCCGATGCACCTGTCCGTGCGGCAACGCAACCAGGAACATCGCATGAAACTCTATTACTCCGCCGGCGCCTGCTCGCTGTCACCCCACATCGCGCTGGAAGAAGCCGGCCTCAAGTACGAGGCCATCGCCGCCCCCACCAAGACCAAGCAACTGCCCGACGGCAGCGACTACCGCAAAGTCAACCCCCTGGGCTACGTGCCCTACCTGGTGCTGGATGACGGCAGCGGCCTGCGCGAAGGCCCGGCCATCGTCCAGTACATCGCCGACCAGGCGCCCGCCGCCAAGCTGGCGCCGCCCAACGGGACGCTGGCGCGCTATCAGCTGCAAAGCTGGCTCAACTTCATCAGCACCGAGCTGCACAAGGGCTTCTCGCCCCTGTTCAACCCGGCGATGCCGGCCGAGGCCAAGAAAATCAGCGTCGAGCGCCTGCACGAGCGCCTGAAGTGGGTCGACGGCGAACTGGCCGGCAAGCACTGGCTGATGGGCGCGGACTTCACCGTCGCCGACGCCTACCTGTTCACCGTCACCAACTGGGCCAAGCCCCTGCAGATCGACCTGGCGCCCTTCAGCCATCTGACGGCCTGGCGCGAGCGCGTGGCCGCCCGCCCGGCGGTTCAGCGGGCGATGAAGGCCGAAGGCTTGCTCTGAGTTGACGGCGACGCAGCGCAGCAATCACTGCTGGGCTGCAGCCAGCGGCTTCTGCCGCCACGCTGCCAGCGCCCCCAGCCACAGCGCGCCGGCCGAGTACAGCAGGCCGCGCGCCAGCCCGCCGGGGCCATCGGCGATCCAGCCCACCACGGTGGGCCCCACGATCTGACCCAGTGCAAACAGGATGGTGAAGGCGCTGATGCCCGCCGCCCACTGCGCCGCCGGCAGGTTGTGGCGCACGAAGGCGGTGGTGGAGGCCACCAGCGACAGGAACACCGCGCCAAACAGCAGGCCCGAGGCCAGCACCACCGGCCAGGCGCTGGTGAGCGCCGGGGCGATGGTGGCCACGCCCAGCAGGGCGTTGAGCAGCGCCAGCGCGCCGCCTCCCTTGGCGCGGTCCAGCAGCCGCGCCCAGATGCGCGCCGAGGCCACCACCGCCAGCCCCAGCAGGGTGTAGAACAGCGTGACCGCGCCGGCGCTGGCGCCCTGCTCGCGCAGCAGGGCGATCACGAAGGTCATGTAGCCGATGTAGCCGACGCCGAACAGCGTGTAGCCGGCCAGCGCCCAGCCCATGGCCTGCCAGCCTGTTTTCTTGGTCAAATTGGCCTCTGGCGCTTGTGCAGTCTGCGCAATCAGCTCCTGTTTTTGTAGTATTCTGGCCGGCCACGCCAGCACCGCCGTGGCCACCAGGCACAGCAGTGCCATGCCCCACCAGGCCCAGGCCCAGCCGTGCGGCACGGCACGTGCCGCATCCAGCAGCCACGGCACGCCCAGCGCCGACAGCGCAATACCCCAGCCCACGCCGCCGTAGTACAGGCCCAGCAGCAGGCCCGCCTGCCGGGGTGCGCGCGTGCCCAGCCGCGCCGCCAGCAGACCGCCGGCAATGAAGACAAAGGCGCTGGCCACGCCCGCCAGCAGGCGCTGCAGCAGCAGCGGCGCGGCGGCAATGAAAAAGCCCGACAGCGCCATGAACACGCTGGCCAGCACCGCGCCCCACAGCAGCACCGCTGTCGCGCCCAGCCGGCGCAGCAGCCAGGGCGTGACGAGCGCCCCCAGCAGGTAGCCGGCGGCGTTGACGGTGTTCATGGCGCCGGCCAGGGTGTAGCTCCAGGCCAGGTCGGCCTTCATCACCGGCAGCAGCAGCCCGTAGGCAAAGCGGGTGATGCCCAGCGACACGGCAGCGCCCAGCGACAAGGCCAGGGCCACGAGGACGGGTGCGGGACCAGGGGGCGCGGCGGCGGTCGGAAGGGTCATCGCGGCATTGTGGCGCAGCCGTCCATCGGCCTGTGCACGCTCCTGCGCGGCCGTCGCACAATGAGCGCTGCCCTCCCGTCACCCGAGAGCCTGGTCATGTCTCATCCGCTGTTTTCCTCCGTGCGCCTGGGTGCGCTCAACCTGCCCAACCGCGTCGTCATGGCGCCGCTCACGCGCAACCGCGCGCCTGGTGCGGTGCCCACGGCAATGATGGCCCAGTACTACAGCCAGCGCGCCGACCCCTGGCGCGGCGCCGGCCTGATCGTCAGCGAAGGCACGGCCATCAGCCCGCAGGGCCAGGGCTACGCCGACGTGCCCGGGCTGTACGGCAGCGAGCAGCTCGACGGCTGGAAGCACGTGACCGCGGCCGTGCATGCCGCCGGCGGGCGCATCTTCTGCCAGCTGTGGCACGTGGGCCGGGTGTCGCACCAGCTGCTGCAGCCCGACAACCAGCCGCCGGTCGGGCCCTCGGCGATCCGCGCCAACACCAAGACCTACGTGATCGACGGCGAGGGCCAGGGGGGCTTTACGCCCACCAGCGAGCCCCGCGCGCTGCATCGCCACGAGATTCCTGGCCTGGTGCACGACTTTGCCGTCGCCGCCCGCAACGCCGTGCAATCGGCCGGCTTCGACGGCGTGGAAATCCACGGTGCCAACGGCTACCTGCTGGACCAGTTTCTCAAGACCGGCGCCAACCAGCGCCAGGACGACTACGGCGGCTCCATCGCCAACCGCGCGCGCCTGATGCTGGAGGTGACACGCGCCGTGGCCGACGCCGTGGGCGCCGAGCGCACGGGCCTGCGCGTTTCGCCCGTCACCCCCGCCAACGACATCCACGATGTCGATCCGCAGCCGCTGTTCGCCCATCTGATGCGCGAGCTGGCGCCGCTGCCGCTGGCCTACATCCACGTCATCGAAGGCGCCACCGGCGGCCCGCGCGAAGTCGAAGGCCGCCCCTTCGACCACGCCGCCATGAAGGCCGCCTACCGCCAAGCCGGCGGCCAAGGCGCGTGGATGGTCAACAACGGCTACGACGGCGCGCTGGCGCGCGCGGCCATCGAATCGGGCCACGCCGACCTGGTGGCCTTTGGCAAGGCCTTCATCAGCATGCCCGATCTGACCGAGCGGCTGCGCCGCGGTGGCCCCTTCGTCGCGCCCGAACGCGCCACGCTGTACGGCGGCGGCGCGCTCGGCTACACGGACTATCCGCCGTTGGCGGATTGAGGCGCTTCAAACAGCCAGACAGCCGAAATACCGGACGCAGAAGACGCAAAGGATTCGCAAAGGACGCAAAAGAAATCCATGAAAGGCGCCCGTCAACGGTGAAAAATGCCTCGCGCAACGCCCAGCCACCGTTCTGAACCGCCCCATTCGAAGGGTATTTTTGCGTCCTTTGCGAATCCTTTGCGTCTTCTGCGTCCGGTATTCAAAACGGCCCACCCCTCACAACCACGTCCGCGCCAGCGCCGCCGCCGCCTCGCGCAGGCGCGGCAGCAGTTGCAGCGCCTGCGCCAGGCTCATGCGCGCCACGGGCGCCTGCACGGCCACCGCGCAGCGCACGCCGCGCTGGCCGGGCGGGCGTACCGGCACGGCCACGCACACCAGGCCACTGACAAATTCCTCGTTGTCCACCGAAAAATCCTGCCGGCGGATAGCGTCCAATTCGGCCTGCAGCTTGCCGCGCTCGTCCAGCGTGGTGGCGGTGTAGCGGGTGAGCGGCAGGCCGTCCAGCAACGCGCGACATTGCGCCGGTGGCAGGTTGGCCAGGAACAGTTTGCCGCTGGCCGAGCAGTGCAAGGGTACGCGGGTGCCGGGGCGCAGCTCCAGACGCAGCGGAAAGGCCGACTCCACCCGGTCCAGATAGTGCACCTGCGCACCCGACAGCGCCGTCAGATTGCAGCTCTCGCCCACATCGGCCACCAACTGGCGCAGCACCGCGTGGCGCACGCCCTGCGGAATGCTGGCGCGCTGCAGCGCATCGGCCAGGCGCTGCAGGCGCGGCGCCAGCGTGTAGCGGCGCCCGTCGGGCTCGCGCGCCAGCAGGCCGCCGGCCTCCAGCTGCACCAGCATCCGGTGCACCGACGGCTTGGGCCAGCCCGTGCATGCCACCACGTCGGCCAGGCTGAGCGGGCGGCCCTGCTGCGCCATCTGCTCCAGCAGCTCGAACTGGCGCAATGCCGGCGAGGATGCGGTCTTCAGAGCCATGTCCACGACTGATTGTCTCGATAATCGAGACGAATAAGTGAAAATTTCCGGGACAAATTCTACCGCCCCATACAGTGGCCGTCGAATCTCTGCTGTCACACTCGACCATGCCCCGGACTTTTCACAACGCGGTGCTGACCGGCGCTTGCGGCGGTTTCGGCCAGGCCCTGGCGAGGCAGTTGCTGGGCGCGGGCGCCCAAGTCGCCCTGGTCGGGCTGAACCGTGCCGTGCTAAGCGCCCTGGCGCAGACGGCACCGGGGCGCTGCGCCATCTACACCCCCGACATCGCCGATGCGGCGGCCATGCAGGCCATGGCCGCCGACTGGCTGGCGCGCCACGGCCCACCCGACCTGGTGATCGCCAACGCTGGCGTGGCCGGCGGCTTCGACACCGGGCAGGCCGAGGACCTGGTCGTGATGCGCCGCATGCTCGAGATCAACCTGCTGGGCGCGGCCACCACCTTCCAGCCCTTTGTGGCCGCCGCCGGCGCGCGCCCCACGCGGCCCTTGGCCCTGGTGGGCGTAGCCAGCGTGGCTGGCTGGCGCGGCCTGCCGGGCAACGGCGCCTACTGCGCCAGCAAGGCGGGCCTGATCACCTACCTGCAAAGCCTGCGCGCCGAGTTGCGTGGCACGGCCGCCAGCGTGCACACCGTCAGCCCCGGTTACCTGCGCACGCCGCTCACCGCCGGCAACCGCTTTGCCATGCCTGGCCTGCTGGAGCCCGACGTGGCCGCACGCCGGTTGCTGGCCGGCGTGGCGCGCGGGCGCGAACACATCGTGCTGCCCCGACGCACCGGCTGGCTGGCGCGCGTCCTCGGCCTGTTGCCCGCGCCCTGGCACGACGCCCTCTTGCTGCGCCAGCCGCGCAAGCCTCGCGTGGGCGAGGCCGGGGCCACGCCGATCCCGGGCCTCGAGCCAAGCGACCCTGACCCCCTCCCATGACCCCTGTGCCCACCCAAGAGCAAATCGCCCTCATCGGCGCCGGCCCCTCGGGCCTGGCCGGCGCGCGCTGCCTGCAAAAGGCGGGCATCCCGTTTCAGGGCTTCGAGGCGCACACCGACGTGGGCGGTCTGTGGAACATCGGCAACCCGCGCTCCACGGTATACGAATCGGCGCACCTGATCTCCAGCAAAACCACCACCGAGTTCAGCGAGTTCCCCATGCCGCCCGGCACTTCGGACTACCCGGGCCATGCCGAGCTGCTGCGCTACTTTCAGGCCTTTGCCGATCACTTCGATCTGCGCCGCCACTTCCGCTTTGGCGTGCGCGTGCTCAAGGTCGAGCCCGTCCGCGATCAGCCCGACACGCTCTGGCGCGTCACCATCGACCCCGGCAACGGCGCCACCGAAACCGCCGAATACAAGGGCGTGGTGATTGCCAACGGCACCCTGGCCGAGCCCAACATGCCCACCTTCGCGGGCCAATTCAGCTGCCAGCTGCTGCACACCTCGGCCTACAAGTCGGCGCGCCAGTTCGACGGCCAGCGCGTGCTGATCGTGGGCGCAGGCAACTCGGGCTGCGACATCGCGGTGGACGCGGTGCACTTTGCCCAAAGCGTGGACATCTCGGTGCGCCGCGGCTACTACTTCGTGCCCAAGTACGTGTTTGGCGTGCCGGCCGACACCGTGGGCGGCAAAGTCAAGCTGCCGCCCTGGCTCAAGCAGCGCATCGACAGCAGCATCCTGAAGTGGTTCACGGGCGACCCGGTGCGCCTGGGCTTTCCCAAGCCCGACTACAAGATGTACGAGTCGCACCCGGTGGTCAATTCGCTGGTGCTCTATCACCTGGGCCATGGCGACATCCGCGTCAAGCCCGACATCGCGCGGCTGGACGGCCGCACCGTGCACTTCAAGGACGGCACGCAGGGCGACTACGACATGCTGCTGTGCGCCACCGGCTACAAGCTGCACTACCCCTTCATCGACCCGAAGCTTCTCAACTGGCAGGGCATGGCGCCGCAGCTGTACCTCAACATCTTCGCCCCACGCTTCGACCGCCTGGCCGTGCTGGGCATGGTCGAGGCCAGCGGCCTGGGCTGGCAGGGCCGCTACGAGCAAGCCGAGCTGATGGCGCGCCAGTTCAAGGCGCTGGACGCAGGCACGGCGGCGGCACGCGCGCTGACGGCCGCCAAGGCCGGCCCGCCGCCCGATCTGTCCGGCGGCTACCACTACCTCAAGCTCGAGCGCATGGCCTACTACGTCAACAAGGACGTGTATCGCGCCGCCGTGCGCGCCGCCGCGCAAAAGCTCGCCTGAGGAGCCTCCATGCTGCCCGTCGACGAAATCCGCCTCAACTTCAACCCGGCCTCGCTGGCCCTGCTCAACTGGGTGCTGGCGTTTCTGATGTTCGGCATCGCGCTGGACACGCGCGCCGAGGACTTTCGCCGCGTGCTGAAGATGCCCCTGGCCTTTGCCGTGGGCATTGCCGCGCAGTTCATCGTGCTCCCCATCATCACCTTCGGCCTCACCCTGCTGCTGGGCGTAGGCCCCAGCATCGCGCTGGGCATGATTTTGGTGGCCTGCTGCCCGCCGGGCAACGTCAGCAACATTCTCACCCACCAGGCCAAGGGCAACGTGGCGCTCAGCGTGTCGATGACCGCCGTGTCCAACGCCCTGTCCATCGTGCTCATGCCGCTCAACTTCGCCTTCTGGGGCGGCCTGCACCCCACGGGCTCGGCCCTGCTCAAGACCATCGCGCTCAGCCCGCTGGAGATGACGCTGCACATCGTCGCCATCATCGGCGTGCCCTTTGTGCTGGGCATGGGCCTGGCGCACCGCTGGCCGGCACTCACGCGGCGCATCAAGAAGCCGGTGGGCACCATCAGCTTCGTGGCACTGATCGGCTTCATCGTCGGCGCCATCGCGGGCAACTGGCGCTACTTTCTGGATTACGTCGGCCTGGTGCTGCTGGCCGTGGCCCTGCACGACGCGCTGGCCCTGGCCACGGGCTACGGCTGCGCGCGAGTGTTCGGCTTGCCCGACTACGACCGCCGCGCGCTCACCTTCGAAGTCGGCATCCGCAATGCCGGCCTGGGCCTGGTGCTGATCTTCAGCTTCTTCGGCGGCCTGGGCGGCATGGCCGTGGTGGCGGGCGTGTGGGGCTTTTGGGACATCATTGCCGGCTTGGCGCTGGCCAGCCTGTGGGCACGCCGTGCGCCGCAGACCGGCGCCACCCACCCCAAAGCGCTCGCATGACCGGCACCCCGCCCCCTTTCGCCGTCCCCGCGGCGCAGCGCGTGCTGGTCACCGGCGCCGACGGTTTTGTCGGCCGCGGCCTGTTGCAGGCGCTGGCCGCGCGGTTGGCCAGCGGCACGCTGCAAGCCGTGTGGGCGCAGGACGTGCGCACCGTGCCGCCCGAGCGGCAGTTGCCCGGTATTCAATACGCGATGCAGGACGTGCGCGCGCCCGATCTGGCCGCGCAATTCCAGCGCCTGCGCCCCGACACGGTGGTGCACCTGGCCTCCATCGTGACGCCGGGCCGGGGCTCCAGCCGCGCCTTTGAATATTCGGTGGACGTGGAGGGCACGCGGAACGTCTTGCAAGCCTGCTTGGCCTCCGGCGTGCGCCACATCGTGGTGTCCTCCAGCGGCGCGGCCTATGGCTACCACTCTGATAACGCGCCCTGGCTGACCGAGGACATGCCCCTGCGCGGCAACGAAGTCTTTGCCTATTCGCACCACAAGCGCCTGGTCGAGGAAATGCTGGCCGAGCACCGCCAGCGACACCCCGCCCTGCTGCAAACCGTGCTGCGCATCGGCACCATCCTGGGCGAGCGGGTGGACAACCAGATCACCGCCCTGTTCGCCAAGCCCCGCCTGATCGCCATCCGGGGCAGCGACAGCCCCTTTGTCTTCATCTGGGATGAGGACGTGGTGGGCGCCCTCATGCACGCGCTGTCGGGCACGGCCCCGCCCGGCTGCTACAACCTGGCCGGCGACGGCGCGCTCACCATCCACCAGATCGCGCAGCGCCTGGGCAAGCGCACGCGCGACTTCCCGCCCGGCCTGCTCAAGGCCGCGCTCTGGTTGGGCTCGCGCCTGGGCGCGAGCCGCTACGGGCCCGAGCAACTCGACTTTTTGCGCTACCGCCCGGTACTGCTCAACACCGCGCTGAAAGAGCGCTTTGGCTACACGCCCGGCAAGACCAGCGCCCAGGCCTTCGACGCCTTCGTGGCCGCCCGCGCCGCGCAGGGCCGCTCTGTCACCGCCGCGCGATGAGCAGCGCCCCGCACTTCACGCGCGGCGACTGGCTGCGCGCCCTGGCCGTGGTCATCATCTGGGGCCTCAACTTCGTGGTCATGAAGCTGGGTTTGCAGGGGCTCAGCCCCATGCTGCTGGGCGCGCTGCGATTTTGCGCCGCCTCGCTGCCCTTCTTGCTGTTCGTGCGCCCACCCACGCTGCCCTGGCGCTTTGTCGTCGGCTACGGCCTGGCGCAGGGCGTGGGGCAATTCGGCCTGCTGTTTCTGGGCCTGCGCTGGGGCATGACGGCGGGCATGGCCTCGGTCGTCATGCAAACCCAGGTCTTCTTCACCTTGCTGGCCGCACCCTGGCTGCACGAGCGCGTGCGCCCCGCCCAGTGGCTGGGCCTGGCCGTGGCCATGGCCGGTCTGCTCATGATCGCGCTGGCGCACGGCGAGGGACCCGGGCAGATGAGCCTGATCGGCTTTGTGCTGACGGTCGGAGCCGCCGCCATGTGGGCTACTTCAAATATCGTAGCGCGTCGCGCAAGCCAGGTGGGCGCCTACGATCCTTTTGTCTTCATCGTCTGGAGCGGCGCCATCGCCATCGCGCCCTTCTTTGGCCTGGCCCTTTGGCTGGACGGCCCGGCCACCGTGTGGCAACAACTGCAGACTTTGAGCACCTCTTCCATCCTCGCTGTGCTCTACCTGGCCTGGCTGGCCACCCTGCTGGCCTACAGCCTGTGGACGCGCCTGCTGCAGCGCCACCCGGCCGGGCAGGTGGCGCCCTTTTCACTGCTGGTGCCGGTGGTCGGCCTGTGGGCCGCCGTGGCCCTGCTGGGCGAGCAGCCCAGCGCCGTGCAATGGGGTGGCACGGCGGTGGTGCTGCTGGGCTTGGTCGTCAACCAGCGCAAATAACGGCGCCACAACACCAACCGGGTTCTCGTGCTGTTCGATACCCCGTTGGCACCACTCGCTTCAGTCTTGCAGCGCCGCCGCGTGGTGCGCCAGGTGATCGGCCAAAAAGCTGGCGATGAAGTAGTAGCTGTGGTCGTAGTCCGGCTGCATGCGTAGGGTGATCGGGTGGCCCGCCTTTTCGCACGCCGCCTGCAGCAGATCGGGCCGCAGCTGCGGCAAAAATTCATCGGCCTCGCCCTGGTCAATCAGCAGCGGCAGGCGCTCGCCGCGGGCCTGGCCGATCAGGGTGGCGGCGTCCCACTGCGCCCAAGCCTGTGGGTCGTCGCCCAGATAAGCAGCCAGCGCCTTCTGGCCCCAGGGCACCTGCGCGGGCGCGGCAATAGGCGCAAAGGCCGACACGCTGCGGTATCGACCGGGATGGCGCAACGCAGTGACCAGCGCGCCATGCCCGCCCATGCTGTGGCCGAAGATGCCCCGCGCATCGGTGGCGGGAAAGTGCTGCTCGATGAGCGCCGGCAATTCCTCGGCCACGTAGTCCTGCATTTGAAAGTGCTTGGCCCAGGGCTGCTGCGTGGCGTTGACGTAAAAGCCCGCGCCCTGGCCCAGGTCGTAGGCCGCATCGTCGGGCACGCCGGGGCCGCGCGGGCTGGTGTCGGGCGCCACCACGATCAGGCCGTGGCGGGCGGCGTGCTGCTGCGCGCCGGCCTTGGTGATGAAGTTCTGCTCGGTGCAGGTCAGGCCCGAGAGCCAGTACAGCACCGGGCACTTCTGGCCGCGCAAGGCGGCCTCAGGCAGATAGATGCCAAATTTCATCGGTGTGCCGGTGCTGCGGCTGGCGTTCTGCCACACTTCCTGCCGGCCACCAAAACTGGCGTGTTGTTCGATGCGTTCCATGCGAGCGCTCCCCTTTAATACTATTTCAATAGCTGCCAGCGCTTGTCTGGCAAGCGCTACGGCATATTTGACAAACGTTTCAACGCTCGCGCAGCGCGACCCTTGCTACGCCGCGGCCACCGCGCCCACCTGCTGGTACACGGCTGTCTCAAAGCCGATCAGCGCCTCGACCACGCGCGCGTCGAAGAAGGGCAGCATCTGCGTCATCAGCACGCCGCCAATGCCTTTCTTGCGGTCGATCCAGTAGTACGAGTTGAACACCCCCGCCCAGTCGGCTGTGCCGGCGCTGCGCATGCCCGGCACGTCAGCCAGCGTGAGGTGAAACCCTAAGCCCCAGCTTTGCGGCACCGGCGCCGAAACAATGTCGTTGGAGAGCATCGGCATCTGCGTCTTGAGCACCTCGGGCACCTTGATGCCGCCCAGGTGGTCCTGCACCGCCAGCGCCACCGTGGCGGGCTTGAGGATGCCGGCGCCATCGGCCAGCCAGGCCTGCACAAAGCGGCCATAGTCCTGCACCGTGCCGTACGAGCCGTGGCCGCCGGCGTCCCACTCAGACACGGCCGGCAGATCGAGCGGCGAGGGCTGCAAGCTGCCGTCGGCCTGGCGCTGCATCACCGGCAAGAGCCGCGCACGCTGCTCGTCGGTGGGCGCAAAGGTCGAGTCCTTCATGCCCAACGGCCCATACACGTGCTGCTGCAAATACGCGCCGAGCGACTGCCCGGAAATGTGCTCGACGATCAGGCCCAGCCAGTCGACGCCGACGCTGTACTCCCACGCCGTGCCGGGGTCGTGCGCCATCGGCACCATCAGGCTGGCTTTCACCCCCGTCAGCACATGCGGCTCGCCGGTCACCGCGTGATAGCGCGCCAGTGGCTCACTCAAGAAAAAATAGCCCAGGCCCGACGAATGCGTCATCAACTGCCGCACGGTGGCCTTGCTGGCCGGCGCGCGCAGGCGCGGCTTGTCGCCATCAAAACCGTCGATCACTTGCAGCTTGCCGAACTCGGGAAGGATCGACTCGACCGCGTCATCGAGCTTCAGCTTGCCCTGCTCAACAAGTTGAAGCGCAGCCGTCGTCGCCACCGCCTTGGTCATCGAGGCGTTGCGAAACATGGTGTTCGCCTTGGCCTGGCCCGCCGCGTGGTGAAACAATTGCCCGTCGCGGTTGACCACCACTGCCGCAACGCCATGCGCCGCGCCTTTGGCCACCGCGCCGTCCAGCAGCGCCTTGATTGCCGATCCGTCAAATGCCATTTTTGTCCCCTTGAAGTTGATGTTGCGTCTGCCGAGAGCCCACACTCCAGGCGCAAGCATTGTGCAACGCGCGGCTTCGGCATCACGTCGCGGCCCACTCCACGGCCACGCGGCTTGCCACGGCACAGCGGGCCAGCGACCCGATACTACTGATTAGATAGCTGCACCCGCTTTTCGGACAAGCGCCAGCGCCCAATTCGACACGCAATCATGCGTAGTGCACCACGCTGCGAATCGACTCGCCTGCGTGCATCAGGTCAAACGCGGTGTTGATCTCATCCAGCCCCATGGTGTGGGTGACGAAGGGCGCCAGTTGAATCTCGCCACTCATGGCCTGCTCGACCATGCCTGGCAACTGGCTGCGGCCCTTGACGCCGCCAAACGCCGTGCCCAGCCAGCGCCGGCCGGTGACGAGCTGAAACGGCCGCGTGCTGATTTCCTGCCCCGCGCCGGCCACACCAATGATGACCGACTGGCCCCAGCCGCGGTGCGCGCATTCCAGCGCCGCGCGCATCACATTCACGTTGCCGATGCATTCAAAGCTGTGGTCCACGCCCCAGCCCGTCATCTCGACGATGACCTGCTGAATGGGCTTGTCATGGTCCTTGGGATTGACGCAGTCGGTCGCGCCAAAAGTGCGCGCCAGCGCAAACTTGTCGGGGTTGGTGTCGATGGCGATGATGCGCCCGGCCCCGGCCAGCTTGGCGCCTTGCACCACCGCCAGGCCGATGCCGCCCAGGCCGAACACCGCCACGCTGTCGCCCGGCTGCACCTTGGCCGTGTTTTTGACGGCGCCCAGGCCCGTGGTCACGCCGCAGCCCAGCAGGCACACCTGCTCGGGGTTGGCTTTTGGGCTGACCTTGGCCAGCGACACCTCGGCCACCACGGTGTATTCGCTGAAGGTGGAGCAGCCCATGTAGTGATAGATCGGCTGGCCCTTGTACGAGAAGCGCGTCGTGCCGTCGGGCATCACGCCCTTGCCCTGCGTGGCGCGCACGGCCACGCACAGGTTGGTCTTGCCGCTCTTGCAGAACAGGCATTCGCCGCATTCGGCGGTGTACAGCGGAATCACGTGGTCGCCCGGTTTGACGCTGGTGACGCCCGGTCCGCACTCGACGACGATGCCCGCGCCCTCGTGGCCCAGCACGGCCGGAAACACGCCCTCCGGGTCGTCCCCGCTCAGGGTGAAGGCGTCGGTGTGGCACACGCCGGTGTGGGTGATACGGACCAGCACCTCGCCCTTTTGGGGCGGGGCCACGTCCAGCTCGACGATCTGCAGGGCTTGGCCGGCCTTGAAGGCCACGGCGGCACGGGATTTCATGGGGCGGACTCCTCAGGGGGAAAACACCCCCGAGTCTAGCCCGCAGCGCCCCGCGCCAGGCGTCCGCGGCTCAGCCCAGGCCGATCGGCGCCGGCGCCGCCATCACGATGCGCGAGAACAGGCGCTCGTAGTCTTTCTCGGGCGGGTAGTGGCCGGTCAAAGGATCGCGGTTGGCCTCGAAGGCTGCGTCCAGCGCCTTCCAGTCCTCGGCGCTCAGGTGCTCGATGGCGGCCGGCAGGATTTCCTGCTCCTCCAGGTGCATGTGCGACAGGTACAGATCGACATAGCGCGTGAAGGCCTTGGTGAAGGCCGCGCGCCGGCTCTCGCCCATCAGCTCCCAGGCGATCAAGAGATGCTGCAGGTCGCGCACCGCCTTCTCGGTGTATTCGTGGTCGTGGTCCAGCCGGGCGATCGCCGTGGCCGTTTCGGGCGCGGCCTTGAGCACGCGCGGAAACAGCAACTCGGTCTCCTTGGGGTGGTGCAGGCGCTCGGGAAACTCGTCGATGTAAAACAGCATGGCGCGCAGCACGTCGAAGAAGCCGCGCGCATCGTCCTGCGGCCCGCGCTCGACCAGCATGCGCGTGGACTGCAACATGGCGGCCAGCGACGAATGCTCGTCGCGGATGATCTTCAGGCTGCTGGGGGTCATGGCAAGTCTCCTGTGCTCGATGCCCCCCAGTCTAGGTGCGCCACGCGATTCGCAAACTGATGCGGATCAAGAACGCGCCAATTCCTGCGGGCCGGGCGGGGGCTGTGCGGGCGCGCCCTCCGGCTCGGGCAGAACCACCGGCGCCGTGTGCCCGCTGTAGTGCCGCGGAAAGTGCAGGTCGTGCCGCTGGACCGAGCTGTAGCGCAGGCCCAGCTCGTCGCTGGAGCCCACCACCCGGTGCGCGTAGGCCCCCAGGCCCCTGCCGAGCGCCAGTGTGTACATGATGGGTCCGGTGGTCATCAATACGCCGTACTTGCCGCAAATTTGCGGATCGCCGGCATGCCCCTGGATGCAATGCATCATGAAGCTGATCACGTAGCGCAGCAGCGGGTGCTGCGGCGCGACGATGATGTGCCAGTTCTGGAACTCGCCGCGCACGAAGCCCTGCTCGCGCAGCATCTTGTGCATGCCGGCGTAGGGCACGCTCTGGTGCGGCTGGTTGGGCCAGAACGCCAGCACGTACTCGTCGTCAGTGCGCAGCGTCTCGTCCAGCGGGCGCACGGTGGTGCTCTTGAGGTCCAGATAGACGCCGCCGTAGCGGTACATCAGCAGGTAGCGAAAGAAGTCCGCCCGCGCCGGCCCATAGACCGGGTTGATGCGCCAGTACGCCCGCAGGAACTCCGGCTTGTATTCCGACCGGATGAAGTCCTCGACCGCCGCATCGTCGTAGAAGCGATAGTCCCAGCCCGGATTCATGGCGCGCAGGCGCTCGATGCCCGGACGCAGCGCGGCCGGCACGGCCTCGGCACTGCGGAAGGTCTGGTGAAGGATTCTTGGAATGGCCATGGTGCTCTTTCGTCAAACGGGGCTCGCATCCGCCACCGGCGACGACGGCACGCGCCCATAGCGGTCGTCCAGCCGCTCGATGTCGTCTTCATGAACGATGTCGCCGGTCTGCAGCTCCAGCACCTCCAGCTCGTCCGCGCCGGGGTTGGACAACCGATGCACCTGTCCTTGCGGCACGAAGGTCGAGGCGTAGCGCTGCAGCCGCACCGAGCGCTCGCCGCACTGCACCTCGGCCACTCCCCGCAGCACGGTCCAGTGCTCGGCGCGATGGCGGTGGCGCTGCAGGCTCAGGCTGGCGCCGGGCCGCACCACGATGCGCTTGACCACCCAGTTCGACCCGCGTCCGACCACGTCGAACCAGCCCCAGGGCCGCTGCACCCCGCTCTGGCTGTGCTGCCAGCGCTGCGACCCGCCCGCCTGCAGCGACTGCGCCAGCGCCTGCACGCGTTGCGCCGCCGCGCGGTGCGCAACCAGCACCGCGTCGGGCGTGTCCACCACCAGCATGTCCTCGAGGCCCACCGCCGCCACCAGGCGCTCGCCCGCCAGCACCAGCGTGTCGCGGCAGTCGAGCAGCAGGTGCGCGCCCTGCGCCGCATTGCCGTCCGCATCGCGCGGCGAGCTGTCCAGCACCGCGTCCCACGCACCGATGTCGCTCCAGCCGCATGCCAGCTCGCCCATGCGCAGCGGGAGATCGGCCGCGGGCGCGACCGCCAGCGGCTCCAGCACGGCGTGGTCGATCGAGCGCGCCGGGCACGCCAGGAACGGCGCCCGCGACGGCCGCACGAAGTCGCCGTCCGTGGATACCTGCTGCAGCGCCGCCCGGCAGGCCTGCACGATGTCGGGGCGAAAGCGCTGCAGCGCGCGCAGCCACACGTCGGCACGCATCAGGCCCATGCCGCTGTTCCAGAAGTGCTCGCCGTCGGCGCTCAGGCGCGTCGCCACGAACGCCGGCGGTTTTTCGACAAAGGCCCGCACCGCCCGCAATCCGTCGGCCGCAGCCGCCGGATCGGCCGGTGCATGCACGTAGCCATAGCCCGTCTCGGCCCGCGTCGGCGCCACGCCGAACAGGACCAGCGCGCCCGAACGGGCCGCCGGCAGGGCCGCGCCCACCGCGGCACGCCAGGCGGTGGTGTCGGCGATGCGGTGGTCGGCCGGGGTCAACAGCATCGGCGCCTGCGCCTGCCCGGCGGCCTGCAGCATCAGGGCCGCCAGCGTGAGGGCCGGGGCGGTGTTGCGGCCTTCGGGTTCGAGCACCAGGTGCCGCACCGGCGCGTCGATTTCGCTCAGCTGGTGCGCCGCAATGAAACGATGCGCCTCGTTGGCCACCACGATGGCCGGCGCCACGCGCAGCACCGGCGCATCGTGCAACCGCAGCAGAGTCTGCTGCAGCAGGCTGTGGGCCTGGCCCAGTGTGTGAAATGGCTTGGGCTGATCGGCCCGCGACAGCGGCCACAGGCGCGTGCCGCTGCCGCCGCACAGCACCACGGGCACCAGCGCACCGCTCGGCGCCTGTTGATCCTGCCAGTTCAAACCGATACCCCCTGATATTTGCTCCGCCGGCATCATAGGGCACCGCTTGCAAGCTCTTACAACAACCGGAACCCCCTCGATGCTCAGGAAGCGCTGGGCGCCCCTTCCGGCGGCCGCCAGCGCTTGAGCAGCAGCGCATTGCTCATCACGCTGACCGACGACAGCGCCATCGCCGCGCCCGCCAGCACCGGGTTGAGGTAGCCCAGCGCCGCCAGCGGAATGCCGGCCGCGTTGTAGACGAAGGCCCAGAACAGGTTCTGCCGGATCTTGGCCACCGTGCGGTGCGACACGTCCAGCGCCGCCGCCACCAGCCCGACGTCGCCGCGCATCAGCGTGATGCCGGCCGCGTGCATGGCCACGTCGGTGCCGCTGCCCATGGCCATGCCCACGTCGGCCGCCGCCAGCGCGGGGGCGTCGTTCACACCATCTCCCACCATGGCCACGGTGTGCAAAGACTGGCTCCTTCCCCCGCTGGGGGAAGGCAGGGATGGGGGCGCAGGCGCATCGACGTCCGCCGCTGGTCTTTCATCGCCGCCGGCCCCCACCCCGACCCTCCCCCAGCGGGGGAGGGAGTCAAGACCAGCTTTCAGCGCCCGCACCGCCTCGGCCTTGTCGCCCGGCAGCACCTCGGCCAGCACCTCGCCCGCCTCGGGACGCAGGCCCAGGCGGCGCGCCATGGCCTCGGCGGCGCCGCGGTTGTCGCCCGAGATCATCACCGTGCGCACGCCCAGGGCGTGCAACTGCGCGATGGCCGCGCGCGCCTCCGGCTTGGGCTCGTCGCCGAAGGCCAGCAGGGCCAGGGCCTGCGGCGGCTGGGCCTCATCGGGTTGCACGGTCAGTATCGAAATCGTAGCGCCTTGCGCTTGTTGCATGCCGGCTGCAGCTTCAAAAGACTTCAAATCCACGCCCTGCTCGCGCATCCAGCGCGCGCTGCCCACCTGCACGCGCATGCCGTCCACCACGCCCTCGCTGCCCTGGCCCGGCACGGCGCGCATGTCCTGCGCCGTGCCGATGGCCACGCCCTGCTCGCGCGCCGCCGCCAGCACGGCGCGCGCCAGCGGGTGCTCGCTGCCGCTTTGCAGGCTGGCGGCCAGGCGCAGCGCCTGGGCTTCGTCGGCGCCCGGCGCCGGCAGCAGGGCCAGCAGGCGCGGGCGGCCCACCGTCAGCGTGCCGGTCTTGTCGAAGGCCACGGTGTCCACGCGGTGCGCCAGCTCCAGCGCCTCGGGGTCCTTGATCAGGATGCCGAACTTGGCCGCCACCCCGGTGCCCGCCATGATGGCCGTGGGCGTGGCCAAGCCCAGCGCGCAGGGGCAGGCGATCACCAGCACCGCCACGGCGCGGATGATGGCCGTCTCCAGCCCCGCGCCCATCCACCACCAGCCGGCAAAAGTCAGCAGCGCGATGCCGATCACCACCGGCACGAAGACGCTTGACACCTGGTCCACCAGCCGCTGCACCGGCGCCTTGGCCGCCTGCGCGTCTTCCACCAGGCGGATGATGTGCGCCAGCACGCTCTCGCTGCCGGCGGCCGTCACCTGCAGCAGCACGCGGCCCTCGCCGTTGATCGAGCCGCCGGTCAGCGCGCTGCCCACGGTCTTGGCCACCGGCAGCGGCTCGCCCGTCAGCATCGACTCGTCCACCTGCGTGCTGCCTTCCAGCACCCGGCCGTCGGCCGGCACGCGCTCGCCGGGGCGCACCGCCAGGCGGTCGCCCGCACGCAGCTCGTCGACCGGAATGTCCTTCTCGCCCTCGAAATCGATCAGGTGCGCCACCTCGGGCCGCAGCGCGTGCAGCGCGCGGATGGCCGCCGTGGTCTGGCGCTTGGCGCGCGACTCCAGCCACTTGCCCAGCAGCACCAGCGTCACCACCACGGCCGCGCTTTCGAAGTACAGGTGCGCGTGCGCGCCATGGCCGGAGAACAGCCACAGCCACATCGACAGCGCCCAGGCCGCCGTGGTGCCCAGCGCCACCAGCAGGTCCATGTTGCCCGTGCCCGCCTTCAGCGCGTGCCAGCCGGCCTTGTAAAAACGCGCGCCCAGCCCGAACTGCACCGGCGTCGCCAGCGCGAACTGCAGCCAGGCCGGCGGCATCCAGCCGATGCCCAACGGCAGCAGCAGCAGCATTGGCAACACCAGCGGTGCGCTCAACGCCAGGCCCAGGCCCACCGGCGCGAAACCCGCCCAGGGCGAGGCGCTGGCCGCGTCGATGGCGGCGTTGGCGGCGCGCGGCTCGTAGCCGGCGTCGCGCACCGCGCGCCGCAGCCGCGGCCCCAGCTCGTCGGCGCTGCCCGCCACGGTGACGCGCGCGCTTTCGGTCGCCAGGTTCACCGCCGCCTGCTGCACGCCCGGCACCTTCGTCAATGCGCGCTCCACCCGCGCCACGCAGCTGGCGCAGGTCATGCCGCCGATGCCCAGATCGACTGTTGAAGTTGCCGTTGATGTGTTCATGATCGGCAGTTTGAAGCTTTCCATCATGGCAAGGTCAAGCCTTTTGTGTGCCAAGGGAGCAGGACCATGGCTCAGCCCTTGACATTGCCATCGTGTCAAGCTTGATGATGCAAGCTCCACCCATTTCCGGAGCTTTCACCATGGACC
>OFJB01000206.1_pt1 | contig 32811 bp, 24 predicted proteins | sample 1775081 | NCBI WGS metagenome assembly OFJB01 (sample SAMN08195771, study PRJEB24354) | sludge metagenome | isolation source: initial sludge from phenol fed wastewater aerobic bioreactor | place: India: Nagpur | collected 2016-06-05
TAAAGCCTCCCATGGGCGATGAGATCTATAAATCATTGTGATTCTTTTGCGCAAGATAGTTTCAAGATAGTTCTCTGTCTAGAATAGTTCTCTGTAGCTGACAAAAGCCTGATGGGTCCTGTAGCCTGACGGGCATTGTCCATTGTTTTGAATTCGGCATAGTTAACGTTCGCCAGCTCTCGTTTCGGCGTTTTCCAGATTGGCTCGATTTTAGGCAAGGCGCCCAAGCCACGAAGGCATGAGGCGCATTAGGCCAAAATGCAACGCACCAGGTGCCCGTCACCTATGTCGCGCAACGCTGGTATTTCTGCTGCGCAAGCCTGCTTTGCAAATGGACAGCGCGTCCGGAACCGACAACCCGAAGGCGGTGAAACGAGCGAAGGGATTTCGCCTTTAGCCTGTACGGCGCCGCTCGTGCGTTCCTGTTCCGGAGCCGGAGCCGAGGCTTTGAGCAGCTGGACGTACGGATGAATGGCATTTCCGATCACTTCATCTGTCGGCCCGATCTCCATGATCATGCCTGCGTACATGACAGCAATGCGTGAGCTCATATACCGGGCACCTGCAAGATCGTGTGTGATATACAAATAGCTGACGCCTTTTTTCTCCTTGAGATCGAGCATCATGTTCATAATGCCTAGCCTGATAGAGACATCCAGCATACTGGTTGGCTCGTCGGCAAGAACAATCATCGGCTCCACGGCAAAGGTCCGCGCTATATTGACGCGTTGGCGCTGGCCTCCTGAAAGTTCGTGCGGAAACCGGCGCAAATATTCCGGCGCCGGAGAAAGGCCAACTTGCTCAAGGGATTCTGCCAACTTGCTTTCCAGTTCGGAACGATCCTGCACTAGCCCGTGAATAAGAAAAGGCCTTTCCATGATGGCCCGAATTGTATGTGTCGGGTTGAGACTCGCAAATGGATCTTGAAACACCATCTGGACCCTTTTTTTGTAAGCCAAGGACTCCGTCCGATTCTTGAACGGTTTAATCGGTTCGCCATCAAGCAGGATTTCGCCTGAGGTTTGTTCGTAAATCCTCGCTATCACACTCGCTGTTGTCGTCTTGCCAGAACCGGACTCTCCAACGAGCGCCAGCGACTCACCCTGTGCAAGTGAGAAACTCACGTCGTCCATAGCCTGCACGGCTTTGCCCCTGTTTTTTATGCCGGCCAACTTGAAGTGTTTGGATACGTGCTTGAGTTCGAGAATTGTACGGCTCATTGGCGGCCTCCTGTGTGGTGCCCTAGTGGTCCGGGTCGTCCTGCCGTGTCGGGCTCCTGAGAGCAATGTATGCAGGCACAGGCCCGCCCGCCTTCGGCCCATACAAGAGGCGGTACCGCGTGGCCACAGCGGGCTTCGGCCTCGGAACATCGTGGTGCGAATCTGCATCCGGGCGGAGGGTTTATGAGCCCCGGTGCCTGACCGCCTATGCCAGTCATGCGTTTTTGAGGTCCGGTGAGTGCCGGGAAGGAATCCATGAGCGCCCGCGTGTACGGATGGCGCGGGCTAGTGTACAGAGCACGAGAAGGCCCGTATTCACACAATTTTCCTGCATACATAATTGCAAGCGAATCAGAAATCTCCACAAGCAGCGATAGATCGTGCGTTATAAAAATGACCGAGAATCCAAACTTCAGACGCAGTTCCTGAATCTTCTGCAGAATAGACCGCTGTACCACCACATCGAGCGCCGTGGTCGGCTCGTCCATGATGAGCAGGTCGGGACGCAGAATGAGCGCCATGGCGATCATGACGCGCTGGCGCATTCCACCCGATAGCTGATGTGGAAAACTCTTTATTCTGTCGGCATTTATGTCGACCAGCTCGAGCATCTGGACTGCCATGTCGCGGGCCTGGGATTTCGGTACGTTTTTGTGGGCAAGCACCGCATCTACAAGCTGATCCTCGATCGAAAGTACTGGGTTGAGCGCGTTCATTGCAGACTGAAACACCATCGCCATGCGTGTCCACCGGTAGGCGTTCATTGCAGCATCGTCGAGTCCTGCCAGGTCAACTCCATCAAAAAAGATATTTCCGGATTCAATTTTCGCGTTGTCGCGTAAGAGCCGCATGATGGTATAGGCAAGTGTCGACTTTCCGCAGCCCGACTCTCCAGCTATGCCGAGGAATTCACCTTTTGAAAGCGAAAAACTGACATCGTCCACGGCGCGCACAAAACCAGCCTTGGTGGCATAGCCGGCGTTGAGGTGGTCGATCTTCAACAGAGGTTGCGGTGCCACTTGTTCTGCCATTTGCTTCACAATTTGCTCTGCCATGGTTCACCTCTTTCTAAGGCGCGGGTTCGATATTTCGTCAATACCGAAATTGATGAGCACAAACGCGGTACCAGTGAGTGCGATGAGGAGCCCAGGCGGCAAGAACCACCACCACGCGCCCCGCAGTATCGCTCCATTGGCTTGCGCCCAGTAAAGAATTGTTCCCCAGCTGACTACGGTAATGTTGCCCACACCGATAAACTCCAACGTCGCCTCAGAAAGAATCGCCGAGAGGCTCACAAAGAAGAACTGCGACATGACGATGGAAATCATGTTGGGCAAGATTTCACGGAAAATAATGAACGACGTTCGCTCGCCCATGACACGCGAAGCGACCACGAAGTCTCGATTTTTGAGGGTGAGCACCTGCGAGCGCAAGAGCCGCGTGGGGTAGGGCCAACTTGTGAGTGCCAGTATCACGATTATTGGCAAGATTCCGTGCATAGGAATATAGGTGCCTATGACGATCATGAGTGGCAGCCCGGGAATAACGAGGAACACGTTCGTAAAAAAGTTGATAACGTCGTCGACGACTCCGCCAAGGTAGCCAGCCAGGAGCGCGAGGGTGAGCGATACGACAATGACAAAAAGTCCCGTGGCAAGCCCGACAAAGACAGAAATTCTAGATCCCATAATAAGTTGGCTTAAAAGGTCGTTACCTGCATGGTTTGTACCCAGCGGGTGCTCGCGGGATGGTTTTGCCCGCAGCGGAAAATACTCGACTGTTTTTTCCCATTTCTGGGTCGTGGTTATTGTGTAGATTGACTTTTCTATATCTTCGGAAGGGTTGTCCACGGATAATGTCTCCGGATCTTCTCTATTCTCCTCTATCAACGCCGATTTTTCGGTTCGATCCGATTTTGGCGGGTAGGGCGCGAGAAGCGGCGCAAAGATAGCCATAAGTACAAGTGCCGTCAGAATCATAAGACCTGCGAGGGATTTGCGGTTTGCTACAAGAGTTTTAAAGAAATCTTTGATCATTTGGATCCATCCCTCACCCTCGGATCGAGGAACATGACGACAATATCCGCGATAAAATTCGCAACCAAAACGGATGCGGCAATTATCAGGAAGATGGCCTGCATAAGGGGATAGTCTTTGGCGTTAACAGCCTGGTAGAGCATATATCCCATTCCAGGATAAGCAAATACCATTTCAGTGATGAGCCCGCCGCCAACGATAAACCCGAATTGCATTGCAAAACCGGTAACAGAAGGCAGGACGGCATTTCGAGCCGCGTACATGTATTTGATGCGCCGCATTGGAAGGCCTTTGGCCATTGCGAGCGTGATATAGTCTTCAGCAAGCACATTGATCATATTGTTTCGCATCATGAGCATCCATTCGCCAACTGAACTCAGCGTAATGGTGAACGCAGGTAGGGCTCCATATTTCAATACCGAGAGCCACCAATTCGAGCTGCCGCGTACTTCGTCTATCGAGTATGCTCCGCCGAGCGGGAAAATTCTCAACTTGAATGCAAAGACATAGATGAGGCACAAACCCAGCCAAAAATATGGAAAGCTCCGTATAAACGTGAAAAAGCCCACTGTAAAAGATGCGAGTTTGTGCTGCCTTCTCCAAGCAGCCCAGATGCCTAAGGTGGTGCCTATTACAAAACCAAAGATGGTACAAAGCCCCATAAGGCCTATGGTCCAGGGGAATGCAACCGCTATTACGGACGACACCGGCATGGGGAAACGCGACAACGAAATACCAAAGTCGCCCCGTAATGTATTGAGTAAGTATTTGCCGTACTGGACAATAAGCGAATCCTGTGTATCCAGGCCAAAAGCCGCTCTGATGGACTCGAGTTTTTCCGGTTCGACACCTTCCATGCGACCGATCAGCGCCTGCGCAGGATCTCCTGGTATAAGACGCGGCAGAAAGAAATTGATCGTCATTGAGACAAGGAGAGTAAAAAGCAGCATTGCAAGTTTTCTAGCGAAATACTTCATAAACCTCACCGTTCTAATCTGAAACGTGGGATCGTTGTGACACAATTGGAGCAATTAGAAAGGCGGCATTCCTTTGCGGAATGCCGCCACATGTCAACTAAAAGGCTGCGCTTTGTGTGCTTACTTCAGGTGAACTGCAAGCAGAATTGGCATCTTTTGCATGCCAATAACGCTTGGCCACGCGTATGGATTATCCTCGCTTGGCCAGCCCACAAAGTTCCTTGTCGAATACTCAAACCACGTCGGATTGAAGAAGAGTGGAACGCAGGGTGTGTCCTTCATGAACTGTTCTATGATGGCCGACATGTAAGCTTTCTGCTTTGTAGGATCGGGCTCGCGCCGATATGCTTCCAGATTCTTGTCGATATCATCGTTCTTGTATCGCATGTTGGAGAAGACTTTGGCTTTTTGCCCTAGTGGAGCAAAGTTGTCCGAATACAGCCAGCGATTAAACTGATAGTACGGCGTTGTCCCTGTGTTGATAAAACTTACTGCCATGTCGTAATCGCCTGTCTCTAAGCTGGTCTGGAACGGAACCGGCCATGCGCTCTGCGTTATGATGGCTTCGACGCCGATGTCTTTGAGCATGAGAGCTACTGTTTCGGCAGCACCAATCCAGTCGGTCCAGTCTGTAGGAACATAAAGTTTGAAGGACAGTGGCACACCATCTTTTTCATAGATACCTCTGGCATTGAGCTTGTATCCTTCGCCTTCCAACAGTTTTCTGGCTTTAACTTTGTCGTAGGTGATGTTGTATTTGGCTTTTGCGCTTGCTCCGAGGGACGCAAAGGATTTTTTGAGTCCCGTCATGTCGGCAGGTACCGGGCTCGGGCTCATTTTTCTGGTTATGTCACGCTGATTGATAGCGTAGGCGAAGGCCTTGCGGACATTGGCGTTATTGAAAGGCGCCTTAAGGTTGTTCATATAAAGGAATACGAGGTTGCCTTCGGGGAACCAGTATTTGTTGTCAGGGCTGGCTGCAGTGTACTCATCTGCGTTGGGCAAGAGATAACCTGCCCAGTCGTATTCACCGTTGATGAGTTTGAAGGCGACCTGTTCGTTGGTGGTGGAAACGTATTGGATTGCGTCAATATAGGGGAGCGGCTTCCCATCTTGACCCTTTTGCCAGTAGTTAGGATTGCGTACCATTCGGTACGACTGTTCGCTAAAGGACTTGGGATCAAGCATAAATGGACCTGTCCCCACGGGATTGTCTTCTCCAACCCAAGTGAGCGGGTCTTTCACTTTAGACCAGATAGCCGACGGCACGACGATGAGGGACCCGAACTTTTCCAGCGTGGTAACATTGACGTCCTCGAATTTGAAAACAACTTTGTTCGTTCCAATCGCGTTGACCGAAACAAGCCCCTCCGACCAGATGCCGGAAACATCGAGGGCTTTGTTTGCTTTACCAAGGTTTGTCGTAAAGACAACATCGTTTGCGGTAAGCGGTGTGCCATCGTTGAATTTGATACCAGGCCGGAGTGTAAACGTAATTTCTTTGAGATCCGGGGACCACGACCAACTTTCGGCAAGCCAAGGATTGGCACTGCCATCCGCATTGTTGAAGTAGATCAAGGTCTCGTACACGCAGCCTATCGCCGAATCGAGGGCTGCCGGGCTAAACGGGTTAAAGTTCTTGGTGAGCACGCCTTGCTTGGACGAGGTCATTTTTAGGACACCGCCGCGTTTGGGCGTCTGAGCAAATGCCATGCCAGCAACGATGACGAGCAGAATTGCAGCTGCGGCCATCTTTTTTCTCATACATTGCCTCCTCTTGTTCTCAATTGGGCACCAGACCATCTGGTTCCTTTGTTGACTCTTAACCTTTCTATTCTACAACCTTTTTTCCATATTTGGTGCGACAGAATTTGGTGTGACAGAATTTGGTGCGACAGATACTTGACGTTGGGCGACATTGTGTGGAGCAACTGTTACCGGGCAAATTCCCTTGGTCTTACAGTTTCCGAGAAGGAACTCCGCAACGGAGTGAGCCGAAAGCGAAGTGTATTCATATGCGGCCAAAACCAGTATATCTGCATCTGGAACGCCAGCTTCTCTGCATCGTACTAGAACGTCCTCATAGTCGTAGGGACTTCGCATCAGGAAAACAATAAGCTTGCTTCCATGTTTTGCAGCATAGTCAGCGCATAGCGCCAAAAGCTCGAGTTGCCCGTTGTGGGAAAAAGGTGCAAAAAGCGAAAGGGCAAGTGCAAAACGCTCATCCCGGGCGCTAGAATCGGAAGCCGCAGAACTTGGATTTGCAGCATGGAAGAATTTGGCACCACAATCGTACAACGCGTTACATACTGCTTTTATCTCTTCTTGTGTGGGGCTGGCAGAAATGCGGGCAGTCTTCCATTGGGCACTACTAGCCCCAAGTGTCATAATCTCATTCGCGATGGACGGCAGTGCAGTTTCGTCTTCAACACCAGTGAGGTTTTCTGGCATTATGTCGACAAGGAATCCTCGGGATACAGGCGCAAGCGCAGGCGCGAGCCCAGCCGCTGAAGCGTTCTCTTTAAGCTCTTCCATTTTGAGCCCTTCCGCTTGCCCCGCGTCAAGTTGCGGACCCAGGAATGTCAGAGAACCTTGCGACACTCTGGTCACAAGATCAATTGCCTTTTCCGTATTTTGCATTCTTGGCGCCTCATTCGGGACAGAGGGCTTACCGCAATACTGGTCCTTAAAGCGTAGTATCCGCTCCACCGAGCAATTTATTCTTTCTTCAGGAATTATTCCTTCTGTGACAGCTCGATAGATCGACCGCGCCGCCTCTATCTGGCGCTCCGCCGTGTGGCTCACTACGATTATATCCGCACCGGCCAGCACCGCCTTAACATAAGGGTCACTATACCGGTCCGCTACTGCCTTCATTTCCATGCAGTCGGTACAGATTATTCCGTCAAAACCGAGTTCTTGGCGTAAGAGCCCCTCAAGAATGTTCCTTGAGAAGGTTGCGGGAATTGGCTCTTTCTCCAATGCTGGGAACTGTACGTGGGCCGCCAGAATCGACGGTATGCCTTCCTGTATGAGGCGCTCGAAAGGAACAAGATCCACGCGCTTGAGCATCTCGAGGTCATGAGAGATAAGCGGCAAATCGAGGTGCGAATCGACTACCGTGTCGCCATGCCCCGGGAAATGTTTAGCAGTGGCCATAACCCTTGCTTTTTTGAGCCCTCGGGCAAAGGCAGAAGCGTAATCCGCCACAAGCGTGGGGTATTCCCCATAGCTTCGCACCCCAATGACCGGATTCTTGGGGTTTATATTGACATCGACCACAGGCGCCAGATTCCAGTTGATGCCGAGCCGATGCAGGTCCGAACCACAAATTTCGCCCAGGCTTTCTATATCTGCAAGCGTCGCGCTTGCGCCAAGGCAACTGGCAGCCTGAGCCATAGCGCCAGGAATAGGGATAACGCCCTTGCGGATGCGCATCACAATACCGCCTTCCTGGTCTATTGCCACAAGAGGCGGACAGCCAGTAGCGGCCTGGATAATGTTTTGTGCGCTGCAAACCGAGCAGGCTGCCGTCTCGGCGTCTGGAGTATTACGGGAAAAAAGGATTACATTGCCGGCATTTGTCGTGTTTACAACGCTTTCCAGAGTACTTGCGCCCGCCTCGCCAGAGCCAAAGCCGACAGCAAGCATTTGGCCGACTTTCCATCGAAGGGGTTTTGTGTCCACACGTATCATGCTTCTGGACACTATATAGTCGCCGGTGCCGGCGGTCAAGGAAAGTTTTGGGGCAGATTCTTCTTGCACACTGTAGAAACCGACTGCATAGTGCATATAATGAATCACATGGAATACAGCCATAGCCAGGAATCGCCACAAAGTACCGTAGGCGAGGTAGTTTCTCTCTGGAACAAATCACTTGGCAACCATTTCCCTCTCGAAGAGCGACTCTATCGTCAACAGGTGCTCTTTCCAAGACAGAAAAGCGCACTTTTTGTTGCAAGGCAGACGGAACCAGATGCCAAGATGGTTGGGGCGGCACTGGCAAGAATCAGCGCTGCATTCGCGGATGCACGGCAGCCAGTCGTTGGCCATGTCTCTTTTATCGTGGTGGACCCAGACCAACGAAGGCAGGGCATTGGAACCGAACTACTTTCGCTGGCGGAGTCCTGGTGCAAGAGGCAGGGAACCCAGATTCTACGGTTGGGTTCTGACTATCCCCATTTCTTCCCTGGTGTGCCGGTGAGTATTCCTCCTCAAGAAAGTTCTCTGCTCGGCCGTGCGCCCTTTTCTGAAGACGTTACGACAAGCGAGTTTTTTGCGAAGAGAGGCTTCAGAGCCGACTGGACGGAATACGACCTTATAGCGGATCTTAAGACAATCGATCTTGGAAGTTCACCACACGAAGTTTTTGCGCAAACTGATTACCACTTCAGTCTTTGTTCAGACGAATTGCGCCCCGCAACGCTTGAGTTTCTGTCAACTTCATTTCCCGGGCGCTGGTATCAGGAGATGGTCGATGGTTTTGAAAATGGTCTCCAAAATGAAGACGTGGCACTGGCCGTGCAAAATGACAGCAAAAAAGTCGTCGGTTTTGCTCGTATTGGCAGCAAGACAAGCAGCCACTTAAGCCCGGGCCTGTTCTGGAGGGGCTTGCTGGGTCCAAATTCGGGCGCGCTCGGTCCTATAGGCGTTGATAGTTCATGTCGAGGCAAGGGCTTAGGCTTAGCGCTTCTGCGGGCATCGCTGTCGGAGCTCAAGCGTAGAGGTGTAGATCTTACCGTCATAGATTGGACAGATCTCGTAGGATTCTATGGCAAGCTTGGATTCAGACCCTGGAAGGCTTACAGGGGAATGAGTAAGCAGGTTTGATGCATGACGGTCTGCAGATCTTTACTCAAAATGATGTGTGGCTTCCATGGATCGATCCAGTGCTGCAATAACATTGTCGATGTCGTTTGAAACGATTACGTTGAATAGTACGTCGATTGTTGCAAGTTGACTTATTCTCGAAAGCTCGGCTGCGCTGCGGTAGATCCGTTCGACCGTGGGAATCTCCAACACCAGATCCACAAGCCCTTTGAGAGAATTCTGAGCCGTTGTCATGGCAATGGTGTAACAGCCTTGCTGGCGGGACTGATATGCTACTTCTAGCATTTCCCTTGTTTCACCGGAATACGAGATAATGAAGGCCACTGCAGTTGGCTTAAGTGCGCACGAGGCCGTTATTTGTGCATGGACATCGAAGAGGTAAAAACTTGGGATACCGATGCGGGTGAGTTTCTGATGAAAATCAGCCGCAACAAGGCCAGACGCCCCAATGCCAAAAAGCGCCGTAAGACCTGCGCTCCTTATGTGAACCGCGGCGGACTCGATGGCCTCTGGAGTCAGGGTCTGCGACAGCGAGGTCATTGTTCTGCGGACGGCGGCGATTGTGTCCCTGATGGCACGCGCGCCAGGCGTCTGCGTTTCAAGATCGAGGTCGGGTAGGCTTTTTTCGTCCCATCCCCGGTAGACATCTCTGGCAAGCCATAGCTTGAAATCGGCATACTTTCCTATGCCGAGATGGCGACAAAACCGGACCACTGCAGCAGGGCTGGTCTGAGCCTGTCTTGCGAGTTCGTTGATATTGAGGTGAAGAGCTTTTTGAGGTGATGCCAGGACGAAATCAGCAATTCGTTTTTCTGCGTCGGCGAGGTTTGGAATTGCTGCTTTGATACCTTTAAGAGCGGTGTTTTGTACCTTGCTCTCGTCTTGTGGATTGTCGTCACTCACCGTACTGCCCCTTTTTGGCATCTGGAACCTGTGGATCAGATCCACAGGTTGTGCGCCTTTCAGTGTAAAGCTGCACTGCTTCTGAGATCCGCCCTTCCGCTTGGGCAAGCAGTTCCTCAGCTTCGGGCGCACTGACCTTGAGCAAGACCATGACAATGGCCACCTTGGGTCTGCGTCCTGAAGCTATGAATGCAGCTTCTGCCTCATTTTTCGAACACCCCGTTGCTTGCCTGATGAGTCTCTTGGACCGCTCCACTAACTTGCGGTTTACCGGCATCAGGTCAACCATCAGGTTGCCATAGACCTTACCAAGGCGAACCATGCTGGCAGTGGTGAGCATATTGAGCACAAGCTTCTGCGCCGTGCCCGCCTTCATTCGTGTTGAGCCCGTAATGACTTCCGGACCAACCTCAACCAGTATTTTGTGTTTAGCGAGTTCGAAGGTTTTGGACCCTCGATTGCAGGATAACGCTCCAACAACAGCGCCAAGGCTCCTTGCATATTCCATAGCACCGAGCACATAGGGCGCAGCACCAGATGCAGTTATTCCAACAAGTACATCTTTATCTGTAAAACCGATGGCTTTGAGTGCAGCCGCCCCATCTTCAGGCCGGTCTTCTGCGCCTTCTATGGACTTTCTGAGTGCGGTATCGCCCCCCGCTATAAGCCCCACCACCATGGTAGGAGGCACTCCAAAGGTCGGAGGGCATTCTGAAGCGTCCAGAACTCCAAGCCTGCCTGAAGTTCCAGCACCTATGTAGACGAGGCGCCCGTCTTTATTAAACGCATGGACGACATCCTCTACAAGCGCGGCGATTGCGGGCAGGGCCTTTTCTACCGCAAAAGGTACCTTTTTGTCTTCCTCATTGATGATCTTGAGAATATCGATGACCGGAAGCGCATCGATGTGTTCTGATTGCATGTTGCGCGATTCGGTTGTGGCGTGCTCTAAATAGTCGTCCTCGATAATGGCATTCATTTGTATAGTCGCCTCCGGACTCTTGTATGGAACTTTGTTCCCCTATCTCTTTAATTCGATTTTGGCCACAATTCAACGTGACCACTCTTGAAATAATTTTTCACAGTTCTGCAAGAAAAGCAAGATAGATGCATGCCAGCTTAGCTACCGAAAGCTAGTCAGGGAGAAGCGAACACGGCACAATGCTGTTTTTTGCAGTTTTTGCCACAATTTGGATTTCTTTTTTGGGTGCTCACGTGGTAACATAAAAATATCTTTCGGTTCTTTGGTGTTTGGAGCGTTCAATTTCGTTTTTGGGGGCAACAAAGCCATGCGCATTCTTGTGCTTATCAAACAGGTGCCTGAAACAGACAAGGTCAAAATGGACCCGGAGACGGGTACCATGATCCGGACCGGGCAGGAGACCATCATCAATCCGCTTGACCTCTACGCTATTGAGGAAGCGCTCGTCCTCAAGGAGTCCTTGGCGAAGGTGGTCCGGCCCAAGGCCACGGCGCAGCAGAAGCTCCAGGAAATCCAGAATTCCGGAGCAACGTCAGCGGGGGCAGACGTGAGGATGAGCGGACCAACCGTGACGGTGTTGACTATGGGGCCGCAGGATGCAGACCGCGCCTTGCGGGAGGCTCTGTCTATGGGCTGTGATGAGGCCATCCTGCTGACCGACCGAGGCTTTGCCGGTTCCGATACCTGGGCCACTGCGCAAGTTCTGGCTTCGGCAATCAGGAAGGTGGGAGATTATGATCTCATTCTTTCTGGAGAACGGGCTACCGATGGCGACACAGGCCAGGTCCCGTGCGAAGTTGCTGCTCAACTTGGGCTGCCTGTCTTCACCTATGTCTCGAGTCTCAACATGGACAGACCTGTGCAAGGAGCGCAGGCTGGGGAGAGTCTTCTCGTGCGCAGGCTTACTGAGGAAGGTTACCAGATTCTTCGCGCCAGAACCCCCTGCGTGATGAGCGTCGTCAAAGAGGTTGCGTCACCGCGGCTACCGACCTTGCGGGGCAAGAAGGCAGCAAGAGAGGCGAGCGTTGTCCGCTGGGGGATGTCCGACTTGGAGCTTGAGCCGGGCAGCGTCGGACTGGCAGGCTCTCCAACCCGAGTCACCAAGGTTTTCTATCCTAAAATCACGCGCAATGGACAGAGAATTGTGGCTAACGATGATTCATCGATAGATGTGGCAGCGAAGAAGTTTCTTGAAATCCTCGACCGAAACGGATTCTTACCGAGTTCGTATGCCAGGGCAGCCAAGGCTGGGAATGCTGCAAAAGACATTGGAGAGGCGGCTAGAGCTCTTCATTACGTGAACCTGGAAGTTTTGGAAGGACTTTCTCTGGACAGGCTGGTTTCAAAACAATTGCCACAATTGCCACAATTGCCGCAGCCAGAACGCCCAGAATTTTGGGTACTCACCGAGTTCCGGAGCCAAGGAGCCGGGTCTATTCCGGAAAACGATGCTCCGGGCAAAGAGTCTTCCAGCACGGATAAGGCAGCGACGTTAGACACTGTCTCTCTGGAACTTCTTGCAAGGGCAAGGAAACTCGCCGATCAACGTGGGGCCAATCTCGTCGCAGTGGCATTAACCAAGAAAATTCCAATGCTTGACGCGCAAACGCTCATCGCGCACGGTGCAGACGACGTTATCGCCTTGGAAGGCGAGGGGCTTGCGCATTTCGTATGCGAACCATGGGCAAGAGCCCTTGCCTCGCTTATACAGTTCAGAAGGCCAGAGGTGGTCCTTGGCGCAGCAACCTCTACAGGGCGCACCTTGCTGCCCTACCTCGCGGCACTCATTGGGACCGGACTTACAGCCGATTGTACAGAGCTTGCCATAGAACCGGACACGGGGCTTCTTCTACAAACACGACCTGCCATTGGCGGAAATGTCATGGCGACTATCAAGACCGCGCACCATAAACCACAAATGGCGACCGTACGGCCTCACTCTGAAAGGCCCCTTGAACCGGATTCTGCGCGTCACGGCAGGCTTATGCGTATCCCGTATGCCATGAGGGAAGCGGATGCCTCCACAATGGAATTCCTTGGGCTCGAGCAGAATTCAGGCAATTTTGAGAATCTAGAAGGAATGCGCCTCGTAATAGCAGGGGGCCGCGGGCTCAAGAAAGCTGAGAATTTTCAGCTTATACGGGACATGGTTGGGGCTTTGGCGCCTGAATCTGCTGTCGGTATAGGGGCAAGCCGGGAAGCGGTGGATCGGGGCTGGCTGTCCTATCCCCACCAAGTGGGCTTGAGTGGCAAGACGATTTCGCCTGAGGTTTATGTTGCAGTGGGCATCTCCGGAGCTGTGCAACACTTGGCAGGTATTCGCACTGCCAAAACCATCATATCGATCAATTCTGACCCGGAGGCGCCTATCCATTCGATCGCTGATCTAGCCATTGTTGGCGACCTCTTCGAGATTGTGCCCCGGCTTACGGCAGCGCTCTGCCGGCACAACCACACAGATACGAAGGACACTGCAGGGAGGGCGCAATGAACTACAATCCTTTGACGAGTGAGCTACTAGAGACTCTCAGACAGATCGTTGGCGAACGGAATGTCGTTCTCGACGAAGCCATGCGGGAGACATACTCGCACGACGAAACCTCTAAAGACGAGTATGCGCACATGTCGGACGTGGTGATCTTCCCTCAGTCTACCGATGCAGTTGCCCGCGTTGTACGACTTGCCAATGAAGCACACATACCGATAACGCCGCGCGGCGCAGGCAGCGGCCTTTCCGGTGGCGCCATTCCTGTGTACGGCGGCATCGTGCTGTCTTTGGAAAAAATGAACAAAGTCAGGGAAATCGACTACGACAACCTCACCATGACAGTTGAGGCAGGAATTGTGACCAATGAGATCAACAGTCTCATCAAAGAGAAGGGGCTTTTCTACGCCGGATATCCCATGAGCCTGGAAACATGCACGCTCGGCGGGAATATTGCTGAAAACGCAGGTGGGGGCAAGGCGATAAAATACGGAGTGACCTCGCGCTACATTCTCGGCCTGGAATTTGTGACTCCCAGAGGTGAGATCGTGTGGTTGGGCGGAAAACTGGCAAAAGATGTCACCGGTTACGATCTGGTGCACTTGATTATAGGATCGGAAGGGACACTTGGTATTGTTACTGCAGCGATCATTCGGCTTATCGCACTGCCAACCGCCAAGACCGACCTTCTTGCGCTTTTCAAGACACCGGAAGCAGCCATTAGCTGTGTACCGAAGATTCTTGCCAAAGATTTGACGCCCACATCCATCGAATTCATGGACCGACAGAGTTTTGCCGCCTCCTGTACATATCTGAACGAAGGGCTTTCTTATGCGGAGTGCGGGGCAATGCTGCTTATAGAAATGGATGGCCGGGATGCTTCTACGGTGGAACGGGAAGCCGAGGCGGTTGGGGATCTCTGTACTGAGCTTGGTGCCATTGAGGTATACGTTGCGGACAACCGCACAACGCAGGACCGTCTGTGGGCAATCAGGCGGAACATCGCAGAGGCGCTCAAAGTGTACTCGCCCGTTCAGAGTCTTGAGGATATTGTGGTTCCGCCAGCCTCGATTCCTTTGGTCTTGCCGGAACTGGATCGGATTTCCAGGAAGTTCGGCATTGCGATTCCGTGCTACGGGCATGCTGGAGACGGAAATCTGCACGCAACCCTTGTCAAGGATCCATCGATGAGTTTTGAAGCGTGGCAGAAGGTTGAGCCCGAGGCTCTCCTGGCCTTGTACGATGCGACCTCGCACTTGGGCGGGAAAATCTCCGGAGAACACGGCATTGGTCTAAAACGAAAATCGTACATGTACCGGTTCATGAGCCCGGTCGAGCAGATGCTTATAAAAAGCATCAAGCAGGCATGGGACCCTAATCTTATCATGAACCCAGGGAAAATGTTGGATTTTGAGACGCAAGAATAGCCTGGACGATAGCGGATCGATACGGATCTACACTTCGTGGCTCAGGGACATTGAGTCGATTAGTAAGGATTGCGACGCTGAGCCTACGTTCCGGGTTTATGTAGACCATGGTACCTGTAAAACCGGTGTGGCCAAAACCATCGGGATAGCGTGGACCAAACTCAAAGCCAAGGCCCCGGCCCAGCCCGGTGTTTGTCGCAGCCCGCTTTGCAAGGGCGGGGTCTAGAACCTCGGCGGAACCCCAACGTGTGGCGCTTGAGGTAGGGCGCCGGCCTTCGAACAAATAGAGATTACAGAGGCTACACAGATCTCTGGCTGTCGAAAACAATCCTGCATGCCCGGCCAGGCCGTCAAAATAGTAGAATGAATTACCATCGTCGGCTTGCCCACACAGTGGCAGGTCGATTGGTCTCCACCCAGAAAAAGTCAAGCCACGCGACCTAACCATTTCCATTTCGATTCGATTGCCAAACTCGGTGGGAACTACTCTGCCAAAATCCGGCTCAAAGGTTGTGTCGCCTAACGCCAGCGGAGCAAGCACAAGATGCTCCATTGCTTCTCCTAAAGCATGGGACTGCAGGACCACGCCAGCAATTACTCCAAGCAGCATAAAGTTGATATCAGAATACAGCATCTGTCCCAATGGGACTCGGTTCTCTGATTTTATTGCACTATCAATAATTGAGAAAAAATCGCCAGGGATGCCGAAAGCCTCGTGCAGCGCATCCTTCTTGCTTTGAGCCTCTCTGTCAATCTGCTGTGCTTTTGGCATCTGCGTCTCAAGCCCAGCGTGGATCCGTGCCTCTCTGCCTGCATAAAAAGGATACCAGGCGGGAAGGCTGCTCGTGTGGGTGAGTAGCGAGGCAATAGTGAGCCTGCTCAACAATTCGTGAACCTGCGCAGAATCCTGCTCCAATCTCACAGCCTCGATAAGCGGTGCGGCCCAGTTCTGATGAGCAATATCCGAATCGAGATTGATTTTTTGTTGCGATGCCAATCTGAGAATTGCCGTTGTGGTGAACAGTTTAGTAAGTGAGGCAATATCGAATTGCCAATGGGAAGGTGTTAGTGCATAAGTTGGCGAATCTGAATCAATTACCGATTCTGCCAGGATAGCCCCGTCCTGTTCGACACGCACCTCTGACCTGGTAAAATAGCCATCGTGGGCGAATCTCAAGCTGATCTTGGCCAACTCATTTTCGAGGTTGCATGCCGCAGATCTCATGAGTTTGCCTTATGCAACTTGTACATGACGATTTCGTCGATTCCTTCCCGTGCAAAATTCCGCAGCCTGCCTGCACGTTCGTAACCATGCCGTTCGTAGAAAGCTGCAGCCTTGTCGTTAAAATCTGAAACAAGGAGAAGCCACGCCCTTCCAAACTGAGCAGTTTCTGTTTCAAAGGCCTCAAGCAGTTTGCTCCCAATACCTGCGCTTTGCAGTCTAGAATCAACGGCTATAAGTTTGAGATAGGGAGCCTGTGCAAAGGCGCCTTCTGGTTCGAACCATGCAAAACCCGCAATGTGCGACGCAGCTTTGGCGTCCTTTGCATTCTGTTCTTCAGTTTTTTCAGTCACGGCACTTTTTGCCACAACGAAGTGGCCTGATCCGGCTATACTTTTGGTTATCGATGCACAAATGCCTGCTTGCGTAAAGCCATATCGTCTGCCAATCTCCGAATCGCAGGCGATGGCCGCACATGCAGCGATATCGTTATAGGCACCTTGCGCGATGATATAATCAAATGACATAAAGCCTCCCACTCATTACAGTTGCCGGGCGTCTTTGCATACCTTTCTGGTTCGCTATCATACTTTGTCATAGAGATAACAAGCCACCTGGTGCTCTGCTGTTATGCCCTTTACCGTGCTGAGCTTTGGGCGCTCGTTTTGGCATCGGGCCTTTGCGTCTGGGCACCTGTCTGCAAAGGGGCATCCTGTTCGCATATTCAGAGGCGAAGGGACATCGCCCTTAAGTATAGTTCGCGAACGTTTTCGCTCCTGCGGAGGATCTGGAATTGGAACCGCAGAAAGCAATGCCCTGGTGTAGGGGTGAAGGGGCGCGCCATAGAGTTCTTCTGATGATGCAATTTCGACTATCGTGCCCAAGTACATAACGATAATACGGTCGCTAAAATTTGACACTACTGCCAGATTATGCGCAATAAAAAGATACGTTAACCCAAATTCGCCCTGTAGGTCCTTCATCAGATTGAGAATCTGCGCCTGGATTGAAACATCGAGCGCGCTTACCGGTTCATCAGCAATGACAAGTTGTGGGGACAACGCCAGCGCCCGTGCAATACCAATCCTCTGCCTTTGACCGCCAGAAAACTCGTGAGGATATCGCTGAGCATACTCTTTGGCGAGCCCCACCTTATCCATGAGTCTATAGACTTTGTCTGCAATAACCGGTTGGCTCAATGATTGCCGATCTGCCTTTTTGCCTCTGAGTGCCTGAACACGAAGGGGTTCTGCAATGCAATCAAACGCATTCATTCTTGGGTCGAGAGAAGAATATGGGTCCTGGAAGATAACCTGCAAGTCCTTTCGTGCCGACCTCAGTTCCTCAGAGGACAACTTGAGCAGGTCTCTTCCATTGAAAATAATCTCACCCTTGTTTACCTCCTGCAGGCGTGCAATTGCCATCGCGGTTGTGGATTTTCCACAGCCGGACTCACCAACAAGGCCAACTGATTCTCCTGGATAGACATCGAAGCTAATGTCGTCTACCGCTTTAAGCCAGCCGATTCTTTTTCTGAATACGATTCCTCTTTCAACAGGGAAATAAACTGAAAGGTTCCTTACCTGAAGCTGTGGCATTCTTCTGTTCATAGATTCGATCCTATTTTATTAAGGTCCTTTTCATCAGAATAAAGCCAACAGCGCACGACGTGGCGATCGTCGAATACTGCCGTATTGCTTTCACCTGGATTACCTGATGCTCCCAACCCATCCACGTGAACAGACGAACACTTCTCTGGCGGGTACGCCCTTGTGCACTGTGGCATTGCCTTATCGCAGCGCGGTGCAAACGCACAGCCTTTTGGCAGACCGATAAGATTAGGTGGAGCTCCAGGAATCGAATAGAGCCGCTTCTTCGCCTCGTCGATTCGAGGTACTGATGCAAGGAGCCCTTTTGTGTAAGGATGCAGAGGATAGGCAAAGAGCTCGTCAACCGGAGCTTGCTCCACAATGCGCCCTGCATACATTACTGCGACCGTATTGCAGGTTCCGGCAACCACGCCAAGATCGTGCGTGACCAAAATAACGGTCATGCGTCTTGTGTCAGAAAGAGACTTTATAAGTTCAAGGATCTGCGCCTGAATTGTAACGTCCAACGCTGTCGTTGGCTCATCCGCAATCAGTATTTCAGGGTTACATCCAATGGCCATTGCAATCATTACGCGCTGTCTCATTCCCCCGGAAAACTGGTGTGGATAGTCGTCCATACGGCGTTCCGCATCCGGTATCCCAACAGCGCGCAAAAGCCCGATCGCGGTTTCTCGAGCTTGCTTCCTGTTTATTTTGTGGTGCTGCAGCAAAGCTTCTTCGATCTGAATAGAGATTCTCAATAATGGATTGAGCGAAGTGAGCGGATCCTGAAATATCATAGAGATTGAGCCGCCGCGTACCATTCGAATCTCGTCTTCTTGCACAGCGAGCAAATCCTTGCCTTTAAAGTAAATGTGCCCATCCTCATACCTGCCCGGAGGAACCGGTACAAGACGCAATATCGATAGGTTAGTGATACTCTTGCCAGATCCAGATTCTCCCACTATGCCAAAGACTTCTCCTTCATGCACCGAGAATGATATTCCGTCTACAGCCTTAACTAGCCCTTGGTTAGTCTTGAATTGTGTTTTCAGGTTTTCAACATTCAGAATAACAGGTGCACATTCACCTGGCTTATATGCAGCTTTATTGGAAAGTGTCTGGTCTTGCATAGGTACCTCTATCGAATGTTACGGAGTCGCGGATCTATAATATCCCGCAAACCGTCGCCAAATAAATTAAAACCCAGCACAAGAATCACGATGGCAAGTCCTGGATAGATAGCAGTCCATGGCGCCAGAATCATGACTTTTCGTGAACTGCTGAGCATGTTGCCCCATGAGGGGTTCGGCGGTTGGACACCCAATCCCAGAAAACTCAGTGCAGATTCAAGAAGTATTGCAACGCTTAAAGAAAGAGAACTTTGAACGATAAGTGGCATCATAATATTGGGCAGCAAATGGTGAGTCAAAATATATGACTTACGCGCCCCGCTCGCAAAGGAAGCGCGAACGAACTCGTTATTCTTAATGGAAAGAATCGCACCGCGAGAGATTCTTGCAAACTGCGGAATGTACCCAATCGCAATCGCGATAATGACGTTGTAGGTATGTTCACCCAGGACGGCCATTACAAAAATAGCGAGCAATAATGATGGAAAAGAAAAAAGTATGTCGGCAACACGCATTATCCACCGGTCCCACGTTCCACCCAGGAAACCCGACCAGACTCCCATAAAGGTTCCTAGTGCTCCTCCCAGAGCTGTGGCTGCTACGGCTATAAGAAAGGAGATCCCCGCGCCTCCCATTATCCTGGACAGAATATCACGCCCAAATTCGTCGGTCCCAAGAAGATGCCCGGTCTTTAAGGATGGGGGCTGCAACATGTTGACTGTTTCCATCTCGAGGGGGTCAAAAGGGAGCCAGAACTGTGAAACGACAATAACTCCAAGGTAAAGCACAATAATGCATAAGCCGATTACTGCAATAGGATTCTTGAGTATTCTTGCAAACAATTCAGGCCTCCTTTTGATCAAGGCGTATGCGTGGGTCAATGGCAGCGTACAGAAGATCTGTGAGCAGATTGACGACTACGAACATGATGGCAATGATAAGAACAATGCCTTGAATAAGGGGATAATCTCGCTGATAGATTGCATAGAGCACAAGTCTTCCCATACCTGGCAGGGCAAATACTTCTTCAATAACGATTGCGCCTCCCAAAAGGTATCCCACATTGAAACCTGCAACGGTAATAACAGGCAGAATTGCATTCTTTAGTGCATGCCGTACAATTACGACATTTTTCTTGAGGCCTTTGGCTTCCGCCGTACGGATAAAATCCTGTTGCATCACCTCAAGCATGCTATTGCGCATATAGCGCATTATTACGGCGGCAAGTCCAATGCCTATGGCCAAGGCAGGCAGCAACATCATTTTGAGGTTTGCAAGAGGGGCTTGCGCAAAGGGTATGTAGTTCCCCATCGGGATCAGTCCCTGTATGCCAGAGAAGGCTATTACCATGAGGGAAGCCAGCCAGAACTGTGGTAGGGAAAGCCCAAGCAATCCAGCAATTCTGATTGTAAGGTCAAGGACGGGGTTCTTCTTTATTGCTCCAAGAATCCCTAAAGGAATACCTATGATCAGCGCCATGAGGAGGGCAAGAATTGTCAACTCAATGCTCAACGGAAGGCGTTGAAGAATATCGGGCAGAACTTGCCGGCCTGTCCGCAGGGAATACCCCATATCGCCCCGCAGTAAATTGCCAAGCCATTCAACATACAGAACTGGTATAGGTCTGTCTTCACCAAAAATTCTCCTGAGTTCCTCCATCTGTTCCGGCGTTGCCTCCACCTGCGTGCCCAGATACATCTGGAGTGCAGAACCAGGAATGAGTCGCACGAGAAAGAAAACTATGATTGAAACACCTAGGAGAACTGGAATCAGGGACATAAGTCTTCGAATAATGTATCTTGCCATTCAGTCCGCACCTTTCAACGTAAACAAAGAATCGCTAGCAGGTACCAGCGATTCTCTGTTATGAGCAGATCAACAGCATGTCGTCCATAGAAGATGCTGTGCAGAAATTACTCAAATTACCTGGATATTACTTTTGTCACTCCTTAGTCTCCACCACATAATAGAGACTTCCGTCGCCGATCTGCTTAAAGCCCTTAATCCCCTTGTTCGCAATATGCGTCTCGAACGGGCAATACAGGAAAATAACTGGCGCCTTCTGAGCGAGCATGGCCTGCAAATCGTCGTATACCTGCTTACGGGCCGCGTACTCAGTGAGCGTTCTGCCCTTGTCGAGCAGGGCATCTACTTCCGCGTCCTTAAAGAGGAAGTTGTTGACGCCACCAGTTGAATGGAGGGTTCGATAAAGGAAACGATCCGGTTCGCCAGAGCCACCACGCAGTTCTACCATGGAATCAAAATCCCGCTTGTTCCACTTGTCAATGTAAATTCCCCATTCCACAACGTCCAGGTCTGCACTTACACCAATCTTCTTAAGCTGGTTCTGGATTACCTGCGCCACTGCCAGACCGCCTTCAAAAGAATTGGAACAGACTATTTTGAAGTTGAATCCGTTGGGGTATCCGGCCTGTGCAAGGAGCGACTTTGCTTTGGCGATGTCTGGACTGTAGTTCGGCAGCTTACTTACAGGTGTTGCCCACTGAGTTGCTCCAGGAGGGATTGGCCCAGAGGGTTGGGCCATTCCAAATTCCGCTGCGGCAATGATTTCGTTTCTATCTATTGCTAGAGAAATAGCCTGCCGTACGCGGACATCGTCAAACGGCTTGCGTGTAACATTGAAACCAAAGGTGCGAACATTGATACCGGGCTTTTGCAGCACGACAAGATTGGGATCCTTTTTTGCCAGCATGACAGTGCCGCCATCATTGATTTGGGCAATATCAAGCGAACCTGATCTAACACCGGCAAACAGCGAAGCCTGTTCCGGAATCACTCTAAAGATAACTTTGTCCATGTAAGGAAGCCCCTTCTCAAAATAGTCGGGGTTCTTAACAAGGGTCATCGAGTTATCGGGGATCCACTCTTTGAGCATAAATGCACCTGTGCCAGCCTCAAGCTTTTGGAGATTACCATATTGCTCAACTGCAGCCTTGGAAACAATCGCACAGTTGTTTGAAGTCAGTCCCTCAAGGAAGGATGCCAAGGGAGCAGAAAGTGTGATCTTTACCCTATATTTATCCAGAGCCTCCATCGTCTTGATGGAAGTAATGTAAGATCGGCCAGGTGAGGCCGTCTTGGGATCCAGAATCCGATTAAGAGAAAAAATGACATCATCTGAAGTCATTTCCTGACCATTATGGAACTTAACCCCTTTTCGTAAATTGAAAACATAGGTTGTGTTGTTGGGAACCTCCCAAGATTCTGCCAAATCAGGTACGATCTTGAGGTTTTCGTCATGCCTTACCAGCTTGTTATAAAGCAGGTCCACCCGGCGATGTGACGAAAACGCGGTTATGATGTGTGGGTCTAGACCAATGGCTTCCTGGTCGACGCCAATGGTGAGCACTTTCTCTTGGGCTACCAAAGGCATGGCAAGCGCAAGTACGAGTAACGAGAGGGCAATGCGAACCGACAGCTTCATAAGGCCTCCTTATAGTCTATCTAAAATTGAATTTCATTATAAAGCGAGATTTTGTGTTGTCAATGCAAGATTAGCAACTATTATTGAAAAAAAATTTTATATTGACAGACTGACATCAGAGCGTAAGGCTGCCCAACACGACTTCCCGTTGCGCGCCAGTGGCCTTTGGCAGGTTCCCGGGCCTTCCCATGAGTGCCAGGTGCCCAAGCAGTGCAAACGCCATAGGTTCACGCACAAAGGGCGGAAAGCCAAAATCCATGGTAGTAAGCACCGCGGCGTCGGACCCGAGACGCTGCCTCATCATGTTGAGCAGCGTCGTATTAAGGGCACCTCCGCCGCCCACGACGACATCATCGATTTTCATTTTGGGCATGATAAAGTCGCGATAGGCGCAAACAATTGTTTCCGCAGTAAACGCTGTCGCTGTGGCGATTCTGTCCTCATAGGAAAGGCCTTGTTCTGCTGCGAATTGCTCCAATTTGTCGACGAACGTTGTACCATAGACTTCCCTTCCAGTGCTCTTCGGCGGGGCCAGCCTAAAATAAGGATCGTCCATAAGGTACGCAAGAAGAGGCGCCGAAACATGTCCGCGCGCAGCGATGGCGCCATCTGCATCGTACTGTTGTTCACCGCGGGTAAAGCGCCGCACCAGTTCGTCCATGATCATGTTACCAGGACCGGTGTCGAAGGCAAAGACGCCGGCCTCGTCGGGGCCAGCAGGAATCGCGGTTGCGTTGCCGATACCACCGATGTTTTGAACGATCCTTCCACGTGCTCGGTCGCCAAAAAGGAGCGAATCGACAATTGGGGCCAGGGGCGCGCCCTCGCCTTGGGCCGCCATATCCGCGGAACGGAAGTCATACAGCACCGGAATGCCCAAACGCTCCTTTACCACGGCGGCGCAACCGATCTGAAGTGTGCCATGCACGGCAATTGTGGCGTTCGGGGTCGCCTCGAAATCTGGACCGGGCAGCTGCCTCCATGCTGGTGCATGCCACACTGTCTGGCCATGAATGCAGACTGCGTCTATGTCTTCTTTTCTTAGGCCAGCAATACCCATGAGTTTGTGTACGGCACTTGCATACCACTCGCCCAAAAGAAAATGTGCGTACACAAGATTATCGATTTTACTTGTCTCTACATCACACAAGGGCAGGAGCAGAGACCTGACCTCTTTTGAATAAGGAATCGATGCATGATTCAGGTATTCGACTTTTGCAATATTGCCGTGAGTATCCGTCGAGATGCGGACGGCAACAGCGTCTATTCCATCGAACGAGGTACCCGACATGACACCAACAAGGACGTGGTCACTTCTCGTTGTGTAGTCGGCAAGACGGGCCAGGCTGCTTTTGCCTACGGTCCTGGCAACTTTGCACCCATCGTTACTTTCAGTCGGTTTTCCGGTCCGATGTCTGTCTTCCATCTCTTGCTCCTTAAATGATTTAGGCCATGGGCTGCACGTTTTGAGCCTCTCTTGCCTTCTGTCGCTTGGCCTTTGCCTAACCTGTCGGGCTGCAACAATATCTACACTTCCCCCGGAAAGGTTTCTTAATCTTAATAGGGTTTCCTAATATTGCCACACCAAGCCAAAATCTCTGCAGCCACTCTTGCCAAAACGCTTCTGGGCAGTACATTTGGCAAATCAGCATGTTCTGCCAACTTGGCTTTTGTCTGCCCCGTATAGCCTATACAGTCGAGAACCACTAAGTCTAGCTCAGAAAACCGTTTGCCACAATTACGAATCTCATCTTCGCAAGCCATATAGGGTCACAGTGCATCGAAAGTTATGTTGTCAGTTATGGAATGCCACTTTTGATTGCGCGTGTATATGTATTTTCAGATATTCTTTGCTCCAGCACGGCCTCTCACTTTTCTCCTTCTCGACTTTATCTTGGTGGCAATTTGAGGGGCCTCTTGCGCACGCGGCGGGCACAGACAGCATCCTCTTCCATCCACACCAACTCATCCATTTGAATTTCGGCCTCGGAGAGGAGCCTGATGATGGCGAGGTCCTCATCGAGGTGGGCGCGGGCACAGAGGGCAAGATAGTCTCCGGTGGCCGTCTCATCTGCAACCTCGGAGACAAAGCTCACCGCCGTTACCCAGGGGAATCGCACAGCCACGTAATAGTAGTCAGGTTTGTAAGGGTAAGGTACCCAATAGAAAATCACGTCCTTGTAGTATTCGGCAGGAAAGAGCTTGGGCATCCACGCGTGGGCGTACTTCTCGAATCGATCACGCCATTCCGCATTGAGCGAAGCAAATTCGGCATTGGCGCCCATGGCGTCGGCGACTGCATCCTCAATGCGTTCGGCCACCAGTTTGTTTGCTGCATAGGCCTCATCTGTGACGTACCAGAAATAGCCGTACAACAAGGCCCGCGGCATCCAAAAGCCCTTGAACCACGGGGAGGTGTAGCCAGAGAATTGCTGGCACCACTCATGACTCGGCACACCATGGTCATCCGCCACAACATCGGGGAGCCAGTCACGCCAGACACGTGTAAACGCAAGCGCCTCGGTATGAACGGTCACATCGTTGAAATAGTCGCGGGCAAACTCACCTCCGAGCGAGTCGTAGCGTGCGGCATGGAGCATCCATTCGGGGTTGTCGTGCGCAAGGTAGGCATGAATTGCGGCACCGTCAACATTCTCCAGGGGCACGATGACGACATTGAGCCGCTCAGAAAGACGCGCATAATAAGGGTCGGAAAGCAACTTCTCTATGAGCATGAGTGCCGAATTTGTCGACGAAACTTCGTTGGCATGGTGGCGGGCATTTACGTAAAGCGTCGGCCTCGTGGCAATGAGCTTGGTGCGCGAGACATAACCACGTAGGCGCGGCAAGAGTTCTACGCCCCAGATCGGTCTGCCCTCGCGACTCCTTGCAAGAAGACGCAGCCTGATTCCTCGAGTCTTGGCGAGCTTTTCAGCGATCGGCTCAAACCCATCCGGGTCGATGAGCGTGTCCTTTGGAAATTCAAGGTCGTAAATATCGAGCTCGTCGGTGAACGCCTGTGGATGGGGCAGGGCGACTTCGATCACGGTATCCTCGCCAGATCCACTCAAGGCGAATCGAACGGACTTCAATCCCATTCCTCTGTTTCCTGTGTTCGAAAGGCGCGCCTGTCCACTTGATAAGCGCTGGGCGTATGCTTGAATGCTCGCCTTGCAGGATGCCCACACCGCCGCATCGTCTGGACCACCTTTGGCCGGACCATCTTTGGCCGCATCACCTTTAATGCGGAGCGAAAAGCGAGGGGAGAAAAGGCCGCTCGCCTTGTCAAATACGAGTTCATCCACAAAGACCGACAGCTGCGGCGCCTCAGAGACAGCTTTTACACTGTTTGCCTCTGTGGCCGGCTCTTCTGTTGCCGATTTCCTTGCTGCAGGCTCCTCTGTTGCCGCTTCCTCTGCAAATGCAAGATGCTCGGCAAGAATCGAATAACGCAGCTCTGGCGATCCCGATCGCTTTCTGATGACTGGCAGGATCAGTCCTGGCGAGTCGTAACCAGCTCCTCTTGTCTTTATTCCAAGGACCTGGAAAAAGTCGAGACCGGCAAAATAGAGGTCTTCGTGAAGCGATTCAAGGGAAGAGAGACGGTCGTGACGGCAGGGAAGGACTTCGTCGGGCTCGCTTGCTTCAACCTCGACAACGAGGCGCGAGAAAAATGGCTGCGCCCCAGCGGATTGAGCGACTTCGGATTGCACTATTTCGGCTTGAGCTACTTCGCGGGCGGCGGGCAGAACTTCAGACTGGTAGGTGTCCCATACCGCCTCCATGTCTGTCTTAAAACGGGTCTCCCAGACGGACTTGCCTTCTTTTAGAAGGCGAACTAGACCCGTACCAGGATGGACCTTGCCAAGCCCGGGAAAATCATCGAGATAAGGCCTTTCGGAGAACGTTGGAGTATACTCAGATTCATAGACAATGGCGCCTTTTTTATCACGCGCCACAAGGGTGTAGCCCGGGGCACTGGTCGTTTCCTTCCGGAGGCTGGTGGTTTCGTTCCTCAGGTTGAACGTTATGCGGTCCCTCTTAATTCCAAGCCCGGTCGCAAGAATGTCATCGATCGGATAGAGCTCCTGGAGAAGTCGAATGGGCGGGTCGAGCCATGCGCAAGGGTCGTCCGGCCGGTCCGGTGCGATACGTGGTGTTGTGCCATCTTCCTCACTCCATGTTGGTCTGCCCTCTGGCAAGAATGCAGAAAAGCCGATATCGATGGATGCAACGGTGCCCAAGGAGGCGAGTAGGGGGAGTTCATAGTCGCGCAGCCATGAGAAACCCTGCTTGAAGGCACAAATGACGCGAACTTCTGGGTTCTCTGCGCCGTGGGTTGCGCAGGCACTCCGAATTTCGCCCTCGAGCGCCCGCCGTACTTCATGGTCTTCACTTATAACGACGACAATCTCAGTACCAGGACCGGGAGCGATACGTGGATACACCTCGCGTTCAAGAAGGGCATGACATTCGTCCAGCTCCCATGGGAGTTCGATCCTGGCTCCTTTGATCTCCACAAAGTTCTCGTGCGGGGCAAGATCGACATTGGAAGCATCGACGTTGACAGGATCGCCGTTGGCAAGATCGACCTTGCTCTCCATTCCGCCATTTTGACCACAAGTGCGCAGCAGGCCATCCCGAATTTCGGCAAGCGGCGAATCATCGCCAGTGCCAGGGAGCGTCCTGCACAGGGCAGTAACCATTGTGGCGAGAGCCTTTCCATGGCCCTTGAACGTTATGACCCTGCGGCCCTGGTCCGATGTGAGCGATACAGCAGGCCCAGCCGAATCACGAGACCGCACTATCCGCAAGACATTGGTATGCCGCGGCGCTTCCTCGCCACACTTAAGGATCGGCAGTTCGAGGCCCAGGCTCTCCATGCCAAGGCGCGCAGCAAGGTCGCAGGCCGCGCAGAGCTCGTTATCGTCGAAATCCACAGGCAACTCGATCGTGGCATCGATATGATCGGGGAGAAAGTCAAAGTCCTCATCCTTAACGAGGAATTCGCGTTCAAAAAGGGATTCGAGGCCACGCTCAGCCGCAACAGGGTGGTAACCGCTCTCCATGCACCCGGGGCTGGATGTGCGCGACCGCGGCTGTGGCAGCGAAGGCACTGGTGGCCGCGGCTGTGGCTCTGGCCGCGGAGGCGTTGGTGGCTGTGGCAGCGGCAATTCTGGGCCCCCATGGATTTTGTCCGAGTGGTCCAAATTGTCCGACTCATCGGAAGCGCCCGAGTCATAAGCAAAATCCTTACGGGTTTCGATCTCGGAGAAATGCTCAAGCAGAGCCGAAAGCAGGCCTTGAACCGCCTCGGCGTCATGCATCGCCAGGTCAACGACCCCTCCATGCCGCGTGATGGACCATGCGAGGCTGGGCTTCTTCTCGTCACCAAGGACGAAAATGAGGTCATCCTCGCTGGCCACCGCTCCTGTAGCCACCGCTCCTGCGTCGAGACACAGGACCGGAAACTCCATGGAAACCGACCGAAAGCCCAACACCGCCGCCACGTCGACCGCACATTCGCGGATAAACTGCGGCGAATTCCTAGCTAAACGCATGCGCATCATGGACCTAGCATATCACAGTTCTAGTGGGCACGCGATAACTTCAGCGGCTGCGCGATAAGTTCGTAAGCGTCCAATTCTCCCCATGCTGACAGGATAGAAGATTCTGTTATCCTTCCCTAAGCGGGAGGAAACAGAATCAATGTACCTAAGGAAGGATCGGACGATTTACCTCCTTGCCGGAATCACCGATATGCGGAAACAGATCAATGGCCTTGCAGCAATAGCACAGGCAAAGAAGCCAGATGAAGTTTTTTCAGGAAGCTATTTCGTATTCTTGGGGAAAACGAGAAAAGTCATGAAGGTTTTGTACTGGGACAGAAGCGGCTTCTGCCTGTGGGTGAAACGGCTCGAAGAAGAAACCTTTCCGTGGACGGGAAAACAGAAAGGCGTTCTTGAAATCGGGCATGCTAAATTCAAACTCCTCATACGTGGAATTGATGTCTTCAGGGAACATCGGAAGCTTGAATATTCTTCAGTGGCATAAGCGGTCAGGGGCAACAAAGAAGGCTTTTCGTGGTATACTGCAGGTACGGTGCGTGAGCCTGAAAACCTTCCCGATGATGTTGATACACTTAAGAAAATCATTGTTGAACAGGCTTCAACCATCAGAGGATTTCAGGAGACACTGCGTGCCGAACAGGAAAAGTATGCCGCCCTGCAGCGTCTGATCTTCGGCCCGAAGAGCGAAAAGCGGCACAGTGAGAATCCTAAACAGGATCTGTTATTCAATGAAGCTGAAACTTTCGCTGCGCTCCCTGAACAGAAGCCTGTAACGGTAACCGTCGGCCAGCATGAGCGTAAGAAGTCAGGAAGGAAGTCTTTCCCTGCACAGCTTGAACGGAATGAAATTGTACACACTTTGAGCGATGAAGAACGGGCCTGCCCTTGCTGCGGGGCCTTACGGCCCGAGATTGGCGAAGAACGCACGGAAGAATTGAGGCTCATTCCCGCCAAGGCGGTGATCGACGTCCACGTCGTGAAGAAATACGGCCCTTGCCCCTGCAAGGAATGCCGGGGGACCGAATCATCACCCATCATCCAGGCTCAGGGGAATGCGAAGCTCATTCCGGGCTCGAGGTTTTCGAACGGGACACTCGCCTTCTTCCTCACGAGCAAGTTTGTTGACGCGCAGCCCTTCTACCGCATGGAAGGGATTCTTTCCCGCTGGGGAATCGATACCGGGCGTTCGACCTTATGTTCGCTTGCCATGAACGCAGGGCGTGCCTTAGGCGATTTAGTTCAGGCGATCAGGGATGATCTCAAGAGGTCGCCCGTGATCGGGATGGATGAAACACCAGTACAGGTCCTGCACGAAAAGAACCGGGGCGCCACGGCAAAGTCATCTATGTGGGTGGTTTCCGGATTCAGGGAGGGAAAGAAGCTTCTCTTCTTCCACTACCACCCGACGCGGTCAGGAAGCGTCGCCGCGGAATTCCTGAAAGGCTATTCCGGCTACCTCCAAACGGATGGCTATTCGGGCTATTCGCAGGTCGGAGAAGCTCCAGGAATCATCCATGTTGGCTGCATGGCGCATATTCGAAGGAAGTTCTTCGATGCTGACAAGGTTTCTGGCGGTTCAGGAGACGCTGCAGCATTTCTTTCAATGATTGCCGCCCTCTATCATACCGAAACACTACTGCGGCAACGGTATGAACATAATGAACTTGATGATTCGTCATTCCTTAGGGAACGGAGAAAGGTACAGGAACCACAGCTTGCGGCCATGTATGAATGGCTTCTCGTACGAAGCCCGCGCCTGGCACACCTAAGCAGCCTTGGAAAGGCAGTTTCCTACGCCTTAGGGCAATGGCACGAGGTCGTACACTATCTTGAGCATGCGCTCTTAACGCCTGACAACAATGCTGTTGAAAATGCCATCCGGCCCTTTGTGGTGGGCAGGAAGAACTGGCTTTTTTCGAACACGCCGGCAGGTGCACACACGAGTGCAGGGCTGTACAGTATCATAGAGACGGCGAAGGCCAATGGCCACGAGCCTTATAAATATCTTTGCTAAGTGTTTGATATACTCCCGAAAGCGAAGACGCTAGAAGACAAGCTTATGCTCCTTCCCTACCGGCTGGATCCTTTGACGTACTAGGGCTCACCCCTACGGGGAGAATTGGACGGTTACGCCGTTTCTAGCTGTTTCCCTTGTTGTCTGTAACGGAAAAATGGACACCTACGACATAACGTTCGCGAAACATATCCTTGTCGTTGGCGGTGTTGGGCCTATTGATGTCAGTACTCCGCTATATCACGTAGAAACTCTTACTTCGTCTCGGCAAGCCACTTATCAAAAGGTGCTCCATCCGTGGACTCAGCCAAACCTCGTGCCAATGGATCAAGTTGCTATTGGATTCGCTGGACTGTTGAGCGAAGAGCTCTTATCTCCTTCACCATGATCTCGCGCTCTCGAGCCTCTATCAATCGTTCAATATTCTCAATGAAGTAGCGACGAATCAAGCGGTTTCACGCTTCTAGAGCTTTGGTGAGTCCATCCTCAAGCCCTTCACTCAAGCACACATGTTGTCGGAGCATCTCCCTTATTTGGCCCGCGGTCTTCTTTTCTTTATTATCGAGAATTGCAATACAGCTGGCAGGGTCTGGGTCACTGGATCCAAGCCGTGAGAACAGATAGAGAAGATAGGCGATGGCGTATTCGAAGGATTGACAATCCTACAGCGCTGTGCCGGCCTCTGAGAGTATTGGTGCGAGTGCCATTTTTCTCCTCTCCAAACTCGGCATACATGCAGGATGCCTCCCAATACGCATATCATTGAGTCACCATGTAATTCCAGACCGCGATGCCCAGCATAGGACACTTCTGTCCCATTTTTGTCCAGACAAACCGGGTTGTTGTAGTAGCCACGTGTTGATTTATAGTGGCTTAAAAATAGATTGGGCGTGATCTGAATACAGTCTTCCATAAAACTCAAGCGCATACCTATCTGTCATGCCGGCCACGAAATCACAGATTACGCGATCCTTTTCCTCATCACTCACTGCTTCATACACTTCACGAAAATCATCTGGTAAGAGCGAGTTATCGCTGTTCTCAGTACTTTCTTTGATTGCAGAGAAAACGCTCTCCACAATATCTGATCCACGGTATTCAACAATCTTTAGCATTGGCGAGTTTATTATCGTAACATAGGCAAACTGTTTTAACACCTCAACTTCCTTCTTGACTTCAGACGGGAATTGGACACTGGAGAGAGATGGTCGGTCTTTGTTGGGAACGAACTCGATCGAGTTAATGAAATATCCAACAATATCTGAAGTTTGTTTATTCCGAAGGAAAGCATCACGGGCGAGAGAAAGTGAAGCATGGTATGAAGATGTAATCAATTTGTAGACCTTGTCTTTCGAATCAAAAAATGAATTATCTGATGTGTTGGTTGCAGGTGCAAAGAACCAGAATAATATATCTCTTATGTCCTGTATGGAAAGGTCAGTCCTCATTGCATTCTTGATTTTCTCCAAAACTGAATCTTCGGTTGAAATTACTTGCAAGGGCGTTGTAAATCCTGCCTTGAAAGCGTCTTCTAAATCGTAGGTCGAGTAAGCAATGTCGTCAGCCAAGTCCATTATTGAACATTCTATTGTCCGAAAGTCTCCACATTGAATCCCAGACTGAACATGGCTTTTAATTTCATCCACAATGCTCTTTTCCGACTGATAATATCCTTTCTTCGGCTTCTCCCTCTGAGATTCTACTTGTTGAGGTATCAGATAATCATATTTCAAAACAGAAGCAAGTGATCGATATGTAAGATTTAACCCCAATCTTCCATCGTTTTTGTTGTTATCTATTCCTGCTGGAAAGTCTGTTAACTGTTCTTTCTTCTCAAGTCGACACAAAATGCGGAGGGTCTGAGCATTTCCTTCAAATCCACCGGATTTTGCCATCATCCGGTCAAGCGCTTTCTCGCCATTGTGCCCAAAGGGTGGGTGACCAAGATCATGAGCAAGACCAGCAAGTTCACAAAGGTCAAGGTCAATCTTGTGCTCTGCATCCTTTAGAAATTCCTCGGTGTTGTTAAGTCGAATTGCAATTGATTTAGCGATTTGTGCGACTTCAAGAGAATGTGTTAAACGGTTTCTGAAATAATCTGACTCCCAATTAGGAAAAAGCTGAGTCTTGCCCTGTAGCCGGCGGAAAGACGGCGAATGCAATACTCGTGCATAATCGCGTCGAAATTGAGTTCTATATGCTTCTTCCTCTACTTGTTTTTTATCAGTCGCATGTCTTCTTTCTAAATCACTCGCCAAATACATTTCTGACATAATACAACCTTCCAAAAACCTAGGTTCGAGTCTTTCCCTTTTCTGGATTTGTGCATGCGGTTTTCTTTGAAAGAAAAGTAATCACTCTCTCGGAAGGACTATAAGCATGCATTCTGCCCCTTGTGACTGCCTGAAGTGAGGCATTAGTGGTAAACTCGGACCGATTCCTCTTGTTCATCTTCCTCTCCTTGATAGGAATAATACATCACATCCTTAGCTAGAGAAAGATGTAACCTTATAGCACCTTTCAATTCTAAGTAACTTAGGATACGAGCCAAATTCAGTTTCTTACGCCGCTAGTACCACCAGACCTCAAAAACGTAGATCTCTTGCAAACGTAAAACATGTCCCAATGTGGTTGCCCATATCTTGAGGTTCTTGATCTCCTGTGGTGTATACCGAACTATTACCTTGCCTTGATTTTAACCTATCTTAGGTCGGGTTACCCTAGAAACCGAAGGCGATTCAGAGCAATAACCCACTTTCCTCGACACAAGAATGAACTTTCGGCGCATGGTTCCTCCTTGTCCGGCCTTTCAGTGTACACTAAAGGTGGACAGTGGCAAAAATCCATGACGCCCGTTGTCGGGTAGCCAGGTTTAATTCCTTATATTTCAATGAATTATTTTAGCCGAGACCGGGAATCGAACCCGGCACCTGCGCATTACGAGTGCGCCGCTCTGCCTGATGAGCTATCTCGGCACG
>OFJB01000207.1_pt1 | contig 32805 bp, 37 predicted proteins | sample 1775081 | NCBI WGS metagenome assembly OFJB01 (sample SAMN08195771, study PRJEB24354) | sludge metagenome | isolation source: initial sludge from phenol fed wastewater aerobic bioreactor | place: India: Nagpur | collected 2016-06-05
GGCCGTGTAGCGCCGGATGTCGGCCGGGCTGGCCACCACGCAGCGCACCGGGCGGCGCGCCTGGCGCTCCACCTCGCTCACCCAGTCGGTGATGAAGGGCTCGCTGGTGGCCACCACCACCTCGGTGCCGCTGGCCTGCACCGGCAGCACCTTGTGGCGCTCGGCGTAGCTGGCGCTCATGGCCTCGGCCACCTTGCCAGCATCCACCTTGAGCGGGTCGATGCGCAGGTACTGCAGTCCGGCGCGCGCGGCCAGAAAGCGCGTCAGCGCCTCGATGTCCAGCGCCGCGCCATCGCTGGCGCGCGCCACGCCCACGGCGGCCAGGCGTTCCAGCGCGGGCTGCGCGCTTTCGGCCTGCGAGCAGCGCCGCGCGGTGCGCTCGGCCTCCTCGGGCGTGATCATGCCGTCCTCGCGCAGCCACTGCAGCAGCAGGTGCCAGGGCACCGGGCCGCTGTGGCGCGGGGCCAGGGCTTCGAGCGGTGCGGGGCGGGAGTGTTTTTTCATCGCCGGGCCGTCCCAAGATGAAATGGCCCTCTCGGGGCTGAGGGCTGCGGCTCACGGCCCGCCTGCGCAGGCCGGGACAGCCCGATGAGGAGCCGCTTCAGGCGGCTCCGCGGCCTGCAAGGCCAGCGCACTGCGCGAAGCGACGGAGCGTGGGGGTCGCGTTTCATTTCTCGATCGCCTTGAAGACACGCAGCCATTTGCGCGCCGGCAGCCCCCAGCGCGCCTCGATCAGCTCCGCCTGCGCCTGCAGCGCCGCGCGCTTGGGTCGCATGGGGGTGCGCTGCGCCAGCACCACCGCATTGCCCTCGCGCGTGGGTTTGAAGGCCCACACGGCGCGCGCGCCAAAGGCCTCGCTGATGCGCGCGAGGCTGCGCTCGAAGCTGGCGCTGCGGCCAAAAAGGTTCACCGTCATGCAGCCGTCCTCGGTCAGCAGGCGCCGGCAGTCGGCATAGAAGTCGGCGCTGTCGAGCACGGGCGCGGCGGCCTCGTCGTCATACAAATCCACCGCCAGCGCGTCCACCGTGCCCTGCCATTCGCCCCGCCGAATCTCCGCCGCCGCATCGGCAATGACGACGCGCAGGCGCTCGCCCTCGGGTGGCAGCTTGAACCAGGCGTGGCACACGTCGGCCACGCGCGGATTCAGCTCGATGGCGGTGCAGGTCATGCGCAGCAGCTTGTGGCAAAACTTGGTGATCGCCCCCGCCCCCAGGCCAAGCTGCATGGCGTGGCGCTCGGCCACCGTGGCCGGCGGGACGAACAACAGCCAGGCCATCATGCGCTGCACGTACTCCAGTTCGATGTCGAACGGCGCGTCGATGCGCATCGAACCCTGCACCCATTCGGTGCCCAGGTGCAGATGGCGCACGCCGTCCCACTCGGACAGGTTCACGTCGCTCAGGGCAGGAGCATTGCGCTTGGGCATTGGTCAAGCGTATCACCTGCGACCGCGGCCACGGCCCGCCCGGCGTGAACAATTGCCCAGGCCGGCGCACCGCCGGCCTGGGATGGGGACACGACACACGCTATCCTTGCAGGCCCCGCATTTGTCGAGCCATCATGAACACGCAAGAAATCTGGCACTTCATCTCCACCCAGGGCACGGACCTTGGCATCAAGCTGGTCACGGCCATCGTCGCCTGGATCGTCGGGCGCTGGCTGATCGCGCTGGCGGTCGGCCTGATGGGCAAGGTGTTCGAGCGCGGCGGCAAGATCGATGCGACGCTGGCGCACTACCTCAAGTCCGTCGTCTCGGTGCTGCTGAACATCGTCCTGATCCTGGCGATCCTGGACATCTTCGGCGTCAAGACCACCTCGTTCGCGGCCCTGCTGGCCGGCGCCGGCCTGGCCATCGGCGCGGCCTGGAGCGGCATGCTGGGCAACTTTGCCGCCGGCATCTTCATGCAGGTGCTGCGGCCCTACAAGGTGGGCGACTTCATCAGCGCCGGCGGCGTGGTGGGCACCGTCAAGGAGCTGGGCCTGTTTGCCACCACCATCGTCACGCCCGACAACGTGATGACCGTGGTGGGCAACGGCAAGGTGTTTGGCGACAACATCCAGAACTTCAGCGCGCTGCCGGTGCGCCGCGTGGACTGCGTGGCCAAGGTGGCCAACAGCGTCAACCCGCTGGACGCCATCGCCCGCCTGAAGCCGGTGATTGCCGCCATCCCCAACGTGGCGCAGGACCCGGCGCCGGACGTGGAAATCCTGGAGTTCACGCCCGAGGGCCCCAAGCTGTGCGTGCGCCCCTACACCCACACCGATCACTACTGGCAGGTCTATTTCGACACCCACAAGGCCATCGTCGAAACCTTCGGCAGCGCGGGTTACCCGGTGCCGGAAACGCCGGTGGCCTACCGCAACGCGCCGGCGGCCCGCTGATCGACCGCAGTTCGAGCCGAACACGGCGGTACGGGGGGCAAGAAGCGATTGCACCGGGTTTCCTCCGTGCCCCTGCGCTCTGTTCACAGGCGCCCCGTCAGGCCACGGCGGCCGCCAGCCGTTCGGCGCAACGCTGGGCTTGGCCGGCATCCGTGGCCTCGACCATCACGCGCAGCAGCGGCTCGGTACCGCTGGCGCGAATCAGCACGCGCCCGCCTTCGCCCAACTCGGCCTGCACGGCCACCGTTTCGGATTTCAGGCGCGCGTTGGCCTGCCAGTCGGCGCCCGGTGGCAGGCGCACGTTGATCAGAACCTGCGGGCACAGCGGCACCTCGGCCAGCAGTTCGACCAGGCTACGGCCCCGCTGCACGCAAGCCTGCAGCACCTGCAGCGCCGACACCAGGCCGTCGCCCGTGCTGTGCTTGTCCAGCACCAGCAGGTGGCCCGAGCCCTCGCCGCCCAGCAGCCAGCCGCGGCGCGCCAGCTCTTCCAGCACGTAGCGGTCGCCCACCTTGGCCCGCACGAAGTCGAAGCCCTGGCGGCGCAGGCCCCGCTCCACCGCCAGGTTGGTCATCAGCGTGCCCACCACGCCGGCCAGCGCGCCGCCGCGTCCGGCGCCGGCACGCGCCAGACGGTCAGTGGCCAGCACGTACAGCAGTTCGTCGCCGTTGAACAGACGTCCGCTGGCGTCCACCATCTGCAGGCGATCGGCGTCGCCGTCGAGCGCGATGCCATAGTGCGCGCCGTGCTCGGTGACGGCGCGCACCAGCGCCGCGGGGTGGGTGGCGCCCACGCCGTCGTTGATGTTCAGCCCGTCGGGTGCGCAGCCGATGGCCACCACGTCGGCGCCCAGTTCGTGGAACACCTTGGGCGCGATCTGGTAGGCGGCGCCGTGTGCGGCATCGACCACGATCTTCAGGCCGCGCAGGCTCAGCTCGCTGGCAAAGGTGCTCTTGCAGAACTCGATGTAGCGGCCGGCCGCATCGTCCAGCCGGCGCGCACGGCCCAGGCCGGCCGAATCGACCCACTGGGGCGGTTCGGCCAGCGCTGCCTCGACGGCCTGCTCCCAGGCGTCGGGCAGCTTGGCGCCCTGGGCATTGAAGAACTTGATGCCGTTGTCGGGGTAGGCGTTGTGGCTGGCGCTGATGACCACGCCCAGGCTGGCGCGCTGCGCCCGCGTGAGATAGGCCACCGCCGGCGTGGGCACCGGGCCCAGCAGCATCACGCCGGCGCCAGCCGAAATCAGGCCCGACTCGAGCGCGCTCTCCAGCATGTAGCCCGAGATGCGCGTGTCCTTGCCGATCAGCACCAGCGGATTGGCCTCGCGCTCTTTCAGCACGCGGCCCACGGCATGGCCCAGGCGCAGCGCGAAGTCGGGCGTGATGGGCGCCTGCCCCACGGTGCCGCGGATGCCGTCGGTGCCGAAATAGCGTCGTGTCATGGGTGGGCTCTCAGGGAAGCGGTTGAACTCTGTTATTGATAGCTGCTGGCGCATGCCCCATGCGGGCAAAAGCCCTTATTGCCTTGCAGTGCGCACGTTGGGCGGCAGCGCACCGGGGTGGCTGGTGCGCCAGGGGTTGATGTCCAGCCCGCCGCGGCGCGTGTAGCGCGCGTACACCGTCAGCTGCGTGGGCCGGCAGCGCTGCCAGAGGTCCATGAACATGCGCTCGACGCAGTGCTCGTGAAAGTCGTTGTGCTGGCGAAAGCTGACGATGTAGCGCAGCAGGCCCGCCTGCTCGATCTGCGGGCCGGCGTAGCGGATTTGCACGCTGCCCCAGTCGGGCTGGCCGGTGACGGGGCAGTTGCTCTTGAGCAGGCGGCTGGTCAGCGTTTCCTCCACGGGCTGCTCGTCGAATGCGGCCGTGAGCAGCTCGGGCGCCGGCTCGCCGTGCGTGCACTCCAGGTCCAGCCGGTCGAGGTTGACGCCGTCCATCTCGTGAATGGGCTCGCGGTCGAAGTCCTCGGGCGCGATCAGGCGCACGGCCACGCGGGCGCGCACCGCGTCGCCCGTCCACACGGCGGCGCTGACGTCGGCCTCGATGCGCGCACGCACCTCGTTTGCGTCGGCAAACACCGTGCCGTTGAAGCTGTTCAGGTACAGCTTGAAGGACTTGCTCTCGACGATGTGCGTGCTCTCGCAGGGCACCAGGATGTGCGCGATGGCCAGTTGCGGCTTGCCGCGCGCGTTCAGCCAGGACAGTTCGTACGCGGTCCACCAGTCGGCGCCAAAAAAGCGCGGCTGGCCCGCGATGCCCAGACGCGCGCGCTGCGGCGCACGGGCAATGGGGTACAGCAGGGCCGGGTCGTACTGGTCGATGTAGGCCGTGGCCTTGCCCAGGGCGCTGCCTTCGGGGGTTCCGGATGGAGGGGTGTTCATGCGGCAAGCAGGGATGAAGGGTTGCGGGCAAAGTGCTCCAGCAGCAGGGGCAGCAGCTGCGGCACCAGCGCGGCGGGCAGGTCGTGGCCCATGCCATCGATGACCAAAAGGCGTGCGCCGGCAATGCGCCGCGCCGTGTCCTCGCCGCCGGGCAGCGGCACCAGCGGGTCGTCGCGCCCGTGAATGACCAGGGTCGGCGTCTTGACGCGCGCCAGCAGCGCAGCGCGGGTGTCGTCGGCCATGACGGCCAGCAGCTGGCGCAACACGCCGCGCGGATGGTCGGCACGCGCCAGGGCGGCGGCCACGCGCGCGTGCAGTTCGGACTCGGGCACGACAAAGCGGGAGCCGCCAATGAGCTGGAAGAAGCGCACCGCATGCGCCAGCACGGCAGCCCGGTCGCTGGAGCGCGGGCGCGCGAGCATGGCGCGCGCCACCTCGGGGCGCGGGCCGGGCAGGCCGCGCGCGCCGCTGGTGCTCATCACGCTGCTCAGCGACAGCAGGCGCTCGGGCGCGGCAATGGCCATGCGCTGGGCAATCATGCCGCCCATGCTGGCGCCGACCACGTGCGCCTGCGCCACGCCCAGGGCGTCCAGCACGCCCAGGGCGTCCTGCGCCATCTCGCTCAGGGTGTAGGGTGCGTGCACGCGCAGGCCCAGGCGCTGGCTGAGCAGGGCCCAGGCCAGGTTGGGCATGCGGGCCTCGTCGAAGATGCGCGAGCGGCCCACGTCGCGGTTGTCGTGGCGGATCACGCGATAGCCGGCCTGCGCCAGTCCGCGCACCAGGGTGTCGGGCCAGGCGATGAGCTGCATGCCCAGGCCCATCACCAGCAGCACGGCCGGGCCGGGGCCGCCGGTGTCCTCGACCTCGATGGGGATGCCGTTGGCCTGGACCTGCATTTACTCGAACACCCGCTCGCGCAGCCACTTGGTGGCAATCCACTTCTCGCCCGCCAGCACCGGCGCGCCGCCGTGCAGCGTGCGCGAGCCAGGGTGCGGCCGGTCATAGCTGAAGAACACCGCATTGCCGCGCTTGGGCGCCACCTGCAGGCCCACGTCCGGAAAGGTGGTGGCGCCGCCCTGCCGTGGCTCGTTCAGGTAGATCACCACGGTGCCCACGCGCTGGCCGCCCCGCTGGAGCAAGGTGGCGGTGCCGGGCTGTTCGGGGTCGAAGTAATCGTAGTGCGGCTTGTATTCGGTGCCCGGCACGTAGCGCAGCACCTGCAGGCCCTCACCGCGCTCCACCGGCCAGCGCACCAGACGCGCGATGCGTTGCTCGATGCGCCTCACCAGCGCGTCCTCGCCGCGCGCGAAGAACATGCCCTGGCTGGTGCGGTCGGCATTGACCTCCTGCCCGCCGGTTTGGGTGGCCACCGTGAGCGAGCGGCTCAGGCGCGGGCGCGCGGCGGCGATCAGGGCCTCGCACTCATCGTCCGACAGCAGGCCGCCCAGCACCACCACGCGCGGCACGGCCATGGCGCCCAGCACCGGCACCTGGCGGTCACCGCCGTCCAGGTACAGGGGCGCGCCGTCCAAGTCGGGCTCGGGCACCGGCACGGCGGGCGGCAGCCCGGCCCGCGCAGCCTCGGGGTCCAACTGCGCGCGCAGCGTGCTTTCCATGGCCTCCAGGGCCACGGCCTCGTCCCAGCCCGAGGCCTTCATCGACTGCAGCACGGACTCGGCGCCGTGGCCGGCCTGCACCTGGGCCACGATCCAGCGGCGCAATTCGGAGGTAATGGCCTGAGTCATGATGGGACGTGCTGGCGGCGAAACACCAGGCGATCGGCATCGGAGGCCGCCGGGTCGAACCCATAGCCCTCCCGGTTGAACGCCTGCAGGGCCCGCGGCGTGGCGGCCTTGTGCTGCGCCGCCCAGCGCGCCATCAGCCCGCGCGCACGCTTGGCGAAGAAGCTCACGATCTTGTATTGTCCGCCCTTGCACTCCTCGAACACGCACTCCACCACGCGCGCCTTCAGAACCTTGCGATCAACGGCCTTGAAATATTCCTGCGACGCCAGGTTCACGACGATGGGGGTCTTGTCGCCGTCCAACCGCTGGTTCAGGTATTCGGCGATCCGCGGGCCCCAGAACTGGTAGAGGTTGCTGCCGCGCGCCGTCGCCAGACGCGTGCCCATCTCCAGGCGGTAGGGCTGCATGCGGTCCAGCGGGCGCAGCACGCCGTACAGGCCGCTCAGGATGCACACGTGCTGCTGCAGCCAATCCAGCTCGGCCGGCTTGAGGCTGCGCGCCTGCAGGCCCTCGTACACGTCGCCGTTGAAGGCCAGCACGGCCGGGCGCGAATTGCGGGCCGTGAAGCGCGGGCTGAAGGCCTCGTAGCGCGCGGCGTTCAGGCCGGCCAGCGCGTCGCTCAGGCTCATCAACTGGGCAATTTGCTGGGGCGACTTCTGGCGCAGCACGCCGATCAACTCGGCGGCGGGCTGCTTGAACAAGGCCTCGGTGTGCGGCACATCGGGCGGCAGCGGGGTGTCGAAGTCCAGCGCCTTGGCCGGAGACAATAGAAAAAGCATGTTGCCGATTTTGTACCAGGACGCGCACCTGATCGCCATCGACAAGCCCGCCGGCCTGCTGGTGCACCGCACCGGCCTGGACGCAGGCGAGACGCGCTTTGCCCTGCAGCTGCTGCGCGATCAGGTCGGCCAGCCCGTGTGGCCCGCGCACCGACTGGACAAGGGCACCAGCGGCGTGCTGCTGTTTGCGCTGGATGCCGCTTGCGCGCGGGAGCTGGCCCTGGCCTTCGAGGCGGGCGCCGTGCGCAAGACCTACCAGGCCGTGGTGCGCGGCTGGCCGCCGGACGCGGGCCTGATCGAGCACCCGCTGGCACGCCTGGCCGACGATGCGCGTGCCTCGCGCATCGTGGATGCACAACCGGCCCGCACGCGCTTTCGGCGGCTGGCGCGCTACGCCCTGCCCCTGCCCGACCGCGCGTTTGCCCACACGCGCTGCGCGCTGCTGGAGCTGGTGCCCGAAACCGGCCGCCGCCACCAGTTGCGCCGCCATTGCAAGCACATGGCCCACCCCATCATCGGCGACGCCACGCATGGCAAGGGGCCGCTGAACCGCGCCGTGGCGGCGCTGCTGGGCGTGCAGCGACTGTGGCTGCATGCCAGCACGCTGACGCTGGCGCATCCGGTGGACGGACGGACGTTGTGCCTGCGCGCGCCGCCGAGGCCGGAGTGGGTGCGTTGGGAAGGGCATGCGGTCGGCGCCGATGCGTTGGGATAACGACTCACCCCGTCAACTTCTATCGTTTTGATAGCTGACTGCGCGCGCTGGACAAGCGCCAGAGAGCGATTTGATTGAATTTTTGACTGTGCGAGCCGCCCCTCACCCCTCCCTCTCCCCAGAGGGGCGAGGGCGATCGGCCGGCGAAGCGTTACCCCCTGTTCCTCCGGGAGAGGGTGGGGGTGAGGGCCAGCAGCGCCGCTTCAAGCACAGGCGTCGAAACAGCCCCCGAATCGCCCCTTACTGCGCCGTCCAGCCGCCGTCGCTGGCCCAGGCCTGGCCGCGCACGTTGTCGGCGGCAGCCGAGCAGAAGAACACGGCCATCCCACCCAATTGCTCGGGCGTGGTGAACTGCAGCGAGGGCTCTTTCTCGCCCAACAGCTCTTTGGTCGCCTGCTCCACGGTGATCTTCTCGGCCGCGGCGCGCGCGTCGATCTGCTTTTGCACCAGGGGCGTGAGCACCCAGCCGGGGCAGATGGCGTTGGCGGTGACGCCGGTGGTCGCCAACTCGAGCGCCGTCACCTTGGTCAGGCCAACGATGCCGTGCTTGGCGGCCACGTAGGCCGATTTTTCCTTGGAAGCGACCAGGCCGTGGGCCGAGGCGATATTGATGATCCGACCCCAATTCTTCTCCCGCATGTGGGGGATGGCCAGGCGCGTGGTGTGAAAGGCCGAGCTGAGGTTGATGGCGATGATGGCGTCCCACCTCTCCGGCGGAAAGCTCTCGATGGGCGCCACGTGCTGAATGCCGGCGTTGTTGACCAGGATGTCCACGCCGCCGAACTTCTCGGCCGCGAATTTCATCATGTCCTCGATCTCGGCCGGCTTGCTCATGTCGGCGCCGTGGTATTCGGCGCGCACGCCCAGCGCGGTGATTTGCGCGCGCGGGCCCTCGTGGTCGCCAAAGCCGTTCATCAGGATGTGGGCGCCCTGCTTGGCCAGCTCGATGGCGATGCCCAGCCCGATGCCGCTGGTGGAGCCCGTGACCAGGGCGGTCTTGCCTTTCAACGTCATGTCGTTCGTCCTCGTGGATTCAAGAAACAAGAAGGACGAGCAAAAAACCTCGCTCGCCCTGATGAAAATAGCGCGTGCAGCTATATTTATTGGAGCAAGGTCACACCGGTCTTGCCCTGCACCTCGTCAAAGCTGACCCCGTCGGCGAGCTCGACCACCTTCAGCCCCTTGGGCGTGACGGCGAACACGCCCAGGTCGGTGATGATCTCGTGCACCACGCCCACGCCCGTGAGCGGCAGCGTGCACTTGGGCAGGATCTTCAGGTCGGTGGTGCCGTCCTTCTTGCGCGCCACATGCTCCATCAGCACGATGACCTTGGGCACGCCGCCCACCAGGTCCATGGCGCCGCCCATGCCCTTGACCATCTTGCCGGGAATCATCCAGTTGGCCAGGTCGCCCTTTTCGCTCACCTGCATGGCGCCCAGGATGGCCAGGTTGATCTTGCCGCCGCGGATCATGGCGAAGCTGTCGTGGCTGCCGAAGATGGACGAGCCCGGGATGGTGGTCACCGTTTGCTTGCCGGCGTTGATCAGGTCGGCGTTGATCGTCTGCTCGGTCGGAAACGGGCCGATGCCCAGCAGGCCGTTCTCGGACTGCAGCCACACCTCCTTGTTGCCGGTATGGTTGGCCACCAGGGTGGGGATGCCGATGCCGAGGTTGACGTAGAAGCCGTCTTGCAATTCCTGCGCCGCGCGCGCGGCCATCCGGTCTTGGGTCCAAGCCATGTCAGTTCTCCTAGTCAGTTGGGGACAGAGCTTGCCGCTGCGCGGCTGCGGTCTGTCCCACAAAGTCATTCAATTGGGACAGAGCTGGCCGCTGCGCGGCTGCGGTCTGTCCCGCAAGGTCATTTGGTTGCTTCGGTCAGGGTGCGCTTCTCGATGCGCTTCTCGGGCGTGGCGTTCAGCACGATGCGGTGCACGTAGATGCCGGGCAGGTGCACGTCGTCGGGGGCCAGCTCACCCACGGCGACGATCTTCTCGACCTCGACGATGCAGATCTTTCCCGCCATCGCCACGGCGGGGTTGAAGTTGCGCGCGGTCAGGTTGAAGCGCAGGTTGCCGCTGGTGTCGGCCACCGCCGCCTTGACCAGCGACACGTCGGGCACCAGCGAGCGTTCCATCAGGTAGGTGTGGCCGTCGAACTCGCGCGTTTCCTTGCCCTCGGCCACCACGGTGCCCACGCCGGTGCGGGTGAAGAAGGCCGGAATGCCGGCACCGCCGGCGCGCAGCTTCTCCGCCAGCGTGCCCTGGGGCGTAAACTCCAGCTCCAGTTCGCCGGCCAGGTACTGGCGCTCGAACTCCTTGTTCTCGCCCACGTAGCTGGCGATCATCTTCTTGATCTGGCGCGTCTGCAGCAGCTTGCCCAAACCGAAACCGTCCACGCCGGCGTTGTTGGAGATGCAGGTCAGGTTGTGCACCTTGCTGTCGTGCAGCGCCTGGATCAGCGCCTCGGGAATGCCGCACAGGCCAAAGCCGCCGACGGCGATCAACTGGCCGTCCTTGACGACACCCTTGAGCGCCGCGTCGGCCGATGGATGAATCTTGTTCACGGGATGTCTTCTCCTATGCGTGGGGCCATCGACTGGCGGCCCAATGGTGAAACCTGACTGTAACGATACACCCTTGGTGCCGGCCCCTTGCCGGGCCGGCGTGCGAGGCGCTCACTGACCCTTGATGGCCAGCAGCTCCACCTCGAACACCAGCGTGGCGTTGGGTGGAATCACCCCGCCCGCGCCGCTGCTGCCATAGGCAATGGCCGGCGGGCAGGTCAGGCGCGCCTTGCCGCCCACCTTCATTTTCTGCACGCCCTCGGTCCAGCACTGGATCACGCGATTGAGCGGAAACTCGATCGGCTGGCCGTGCTTGTAGGAGCTGTCGAACTCCTTGCCGCTGTCCGGGAAGGTGCCACGGTAGTTGACCTTGACCACGTCGGTCGCCTTGGGGCTGGGGCCCGTGCCGTCCTTGAGCGACTCGTAGACCAGGCCGCTGGCGGTCTTCTCGGGGCCGGCGGCGCAGGCCGACGTGGCCAGCACCAGGCCCGCCATCAGGCCGAGCCACAGGGTTTTGGAAGCTTTCACGCGATCATCCTTGCAAAGACGTTGAACGAAAGCCGTGATTATGGTTGCGCCAAGCACGCCGCCGCCCGCGGGTGATACAAACCCGTCATCAACCGCCCGCTTTTACTGAAAGGATCCCCACCCATGACCACCCGCTACCCCCTGCCCGAGCTGAGCACCCTGCCCGAAGACATCAAGGCCAAAATTCTCGAGGTGCAGGCCAAGGCCGGCTTCATCCCCAACGTGTTCTTGGCGCTGGCGCGCCGCCCGGCCGAGTGGCGCGCCTTCTTTGCCTATCACGACGCGCTGATGGAGCCCGAAAGCGCGGGCCGAAAGAGCACGCTCAGCAAGGGCGACCGCGAGATGATCGTCACCACCACCAGCAGCGCCAACGGCTGCCTGTACTGCGTGGTGGCGCATGGCGCGTTGCTTCGCATCTACGAGAAAAAGCCCCTGGTCACCGACCAGGTGGCCACCAACTACCGCAAGGCCGACATCACGCCGCGACAAAAGGCCATGCTCGACTTTGCGATGAAGGTCTGCCAGCGCTCGCACGAGCTGGGCGAGGAGGACTTTGCCCCGCTCCACGCGCACGGCTTCGACGACGAGGACATCTGGGACATCGCCGCCATCACGGCGTTTTTCGGCCTGTCCAACCGCATGGCCTCGTTCAGCAACATGATGCCCAACCCCGAGTTCTATCTGATGGGCCGGGTGCCGCGCGAGAAAAAGGCCGGCTAAGGCCGGGCAGTCAGCGCCGCTTGCCCAGCGCCAAGGCGCCACCGCCCGCCGCGGCCAGATACAGGAAGACGAAGCAGAACAGCGCCGCCGACTCGCCCTGGTTCTTGATCGGCAGCCACCAGTTGCCGGCGCTGGCATGCGCCATCCAGTAGGCAAAGGCCATTTCACCCGACAAGATGAAGGCCACCGGCCGCACGAACAGGCCCAGCACCAGCAGGGCCCCACCCACCAGCTCCAGCACCATGGCGGCGCCCATCAGCGAGGACAAGGGGGTGCCGCCGGTGAACTTCATCCAGCCGTGCAGCAACAACATATAGGCCGCAGCCACGCGCAGAAGCGTGAGCGCGTAGGGGCGCAGTCCGGATGTCGCCGAATCGGTGAAAGCCATGGGCTATCTCCTTGAGATTGATGACAGATCGGCCAGTGTAGAGATACCGGCCCATCACGACAACCGGGTCCGCTGACGACCCCGAGCATCCCTCGGGCATGAAAAAAGCACCTGCGGTTTCCCGCAAGTGCTTGATTTTATTGGTAGGCGCGATTGGATTCGAACCAACGACCCCCACCATGTCAAGGCCGGTATTTGGTGATTTCTGACGGACTATGAAGGCCTGTTTCCCTCTAGAGACGCCACCATCATCCATCAAAGTCCACCTATAATTTTCCGTACTCGTTCCGTACTTTCCGTACAAAGGGGCCTGACGGATGGCAACAATCAACACAGTCGCCGGTCGCGACAAACTCAAGCCACGGCGTGAGCCCTACTGGCTCAAGCTCAGCGCGGGCAACTACCTCGGCTTCCGCCGGCAATCGGCGTCAAGCGCTGGAACCTGGGTCACCCGGTGGCGTGACGACACGGGCGGCCAGAAGTACCGGGCGCTGGGGTCGTTCGACGAACTGCCACCCAGCGCGCGATTTGATGCGGCCACACGAGCGGCCCATGACTGGCTGCAGCACGTGAACGCCGGCGGCCGTGCCACCAAGGCTACCGTTCAGACGGCCTGCGAGCAGTACATCGACCGGATCGCCCGCGAGAAGGGCGAGGACGCTGCGGCCGACGTGCGGCGCCGCTTCAAGCAGTACGTGTACGAGCAGCCCATCGCCAGGGTGTCGCTGGAGAAGCTCAGCCCATCCCACGTGCAGACTTGGCGCAACCACCTGCAGGACACGCCGACCGCGCGCGGCGTCAGGCGAACGGCCTCGACCCTCAACCGAGACATGACCTGCCTGCGGGCTGCCTTGAACCTGGCAAAGGACGACCGCCTGGTTGCCTCGGACATGGCGTGGTCAACCAAGCTGCGCCCGCTCAGGGACGCGGACGGACGGCGCACCCTCTACCTCGATCGAGTGCAGCGCCAGTCCCTGATCGACCACATGGACGCCGACCTGGCCGAGTTCGCGCGCGCCATGAGCAACGTGCCACTTCGCCCGGGCGCCCTGGCCTCCCTGACCGTTGGCCGCTATGACGCGCGCCTGCGCGCCCTGCACGTGGGCAGCGACAAGGCCGGTGCCGAGCGCTCGATCGTGCTGCCGGCCACCACCGCCGCGCAGTTCGAACGAGCCACCGCCAACAAATTGCCCGGCGCCCTGCTGTTCACGCGCGGCGACGGCGAGCCATGGGACAAGGACAAATGGAAGGGGCCGGTGAAAGCTGCAGCCGCAGCGGCCGACCTTCCTGCTGAAACCACGCTCTACACCCTGCGCCACTCCGTCATCACCGATTTGGTCGTGGCCGGCGTCGATCTGTTCACTGTAGCCAAGCTGGCCGGCACCAGCGTGCGGATGATCGAGGAGCACTACGGGCACCTACGCAGCGACGTGACGGCTACTGCTCTAGAAAAAGTAGCACTGAACTGATCGACGAGGGATCAAATGGAACGCCTGTCTGATGCCGCACGAAGACTATTGCAAGAGAACGATGAGGCCATTCAAGCGATCGCAGAGTCGGAAAGTAGCACGTTCGATCAGAGCGCTTTCCTAACGGTTCTGATCAACAAGCTAAGGGCCGCCAGCGAGCCCACGCTATCAATGCTACGCGGCCCGCTGGGCCTGATGACCAACCAAGACGAATCGCTGCAGGATGAAATTCACAACGCGACAGTAATGGCAATAGCGGTCGTTGATTCCATTGAAAGCGACCCAGCCCAAAGGCCCGGAGAACTGGTTGCGGCTGAATCCTTACTCAGGCAGTGCATGGGCGTTCGCAGCGGGTTCCAGGTTGCCACGTTGGCGGCCAAGAGATGCCGCCTGGGTAAGCCTATTCCAAAGCTGCTCTTTGTCTTGGCGGAGCACATCGGCAAACTACAGATCGAGAGCGCATCGGTCGCGTCAAGGGCAGTAGCTGAGCGCATCGCCGGGTTAGCACATAGAGCCCGCCAACAGCAGTCCAAAGAAAGCCGCAAAGCCACGCTCGCTGCGAAGTCGACACTGCCGATCGACCAGATAGTCGAAGAACAGGCAACGGCGCTTCAGGAGGGTAGACTGACAAGAGCGACGTTGGAAGGCATGCCCCTCGATCAGCGCAAACGGTTTGGTGCCGGCAGTGCGGTGATTGGAAAACCCATGAATCAGCTCACAGCGAACAAGATCATGGCGTCGGTGTACGAGGTCCAACCGGACACCATTCGCAAAGCGCGAAGAGGGGCAAGGAATCGGACCACAAGCGACAAGGGGACCACGTGACGAGCAGAAAACGCGACTGAGTACACCGTCGCGTTTTATTGTTTGACCGCCGTGGTGGCGCTCGGAATCATGTCCGCATGAACACCGAGCCTTCAACTGCCGTCACGTGCCTCCAAGCGACCCAGTGCGCCGACTCTGTCAAACATTCTAAGCCGCGCAAACCCCGCATCCGCACGCAGTCCATCGACGTGCTGCGTATCCCCGACGCACTGGTTCGCGAGCCGATCGTGATCGAGGCGTCGGGCCTGTCAGGCTCGACCATCTACCGCGAGGTGCTTGCAGGACGATTCCCGAAGCCTCGCCGCATCGGCAACTCAAAGGTATGGGTCTCCGGCGAGCTGACCGCCTGGCTCAAGGCGCAGGCCGACGGTAGCGAGTGGCAGCCGGCGCAGGTCGCCACAGCGTAAGGGGCGCAACATGCAAGCCCCAATGAAAACGCCCGGCGGGTGGGCCGGGCGCGGAGAGACCAAACGTGAATGCTCGGGCGAGCAAAGCCAGTCTGCCATGGTGGACACGGCCACGCGCAAGGCCCTGGCCACCCTGCAAGCCGAGTTCGCCCTCGCCGGTCACACGATGAGCTGGTGCGCCGCGGCCGGAGGCGCCGTCGCCATCCTGGTCAGCCGCTGGGTCTTCACCCGCGAGTTCGACAGCATCGAGCAGGCACGCGCGTTCCTGCGGCAGATCGGGGGTGCGGCATGACGACCAAACCCAAGCACATCCACGCGCTGTACGAACACCCGGATGGGTTGGGCGAGCTGACGTTTGATGTTCATGCGCGCCGCCTGCTCGTGTTCAACCAGTCGGAAACACTGAGCACGCATGTGTCGATTGGCCCGGCGGGACTTCGCATTCTGGCCTGCCGCCTGCTGTCGATGGCTGAAACGGTCGAAGCGTGGCACTCGTCCAGGCCGGATGACGACGATGGAAACCCGTTTGACGGGAGGTTCCCGTTTTGATGCACGACACCAGAAAAGCAGTCGGCGCACTGCACTGCATCCCGCCCGACAGCGACCGCGATACATGGGTGCGCGCCGGCATGGCCGCCCAGGCTGCCGGACTGGACTTCGACACCTTCGACAGTTGGAGCGCCCAGGCCGGCAACTACGACAGCCGTGCAGCGCGCGACACCTGGCGCAGCTTCAAGCCGGGCAAGGGGGTAGGCGTTGGCACGCTGTACCGCATGGCTGCTGAACACGGCTGGCGCGACGATGACGAGCCGCCCCAGCACAAGAGCCCCGCCAATCCCCAGGCGCCCGCGCCGCGCCCAGGCATGGCCCCTGCCGACTTTTGGGCGCGCTGTGAGCCCGCTACGTGGGCGCATGCCTACATCGTCAAGAAAGCCGCCGTCGGCGTGCCGCTCGACCACCTTCGCGTGGTGCCCGACGGCGACCCGCTGCACATCGCCGGCAACGCCATGGCCGGCGCGCTGGCCGTGCCCGCCTACGCTGCCGGATCGCTACAGAGCTTGCAGCTCATCCCGCCCCAAGGCAAGAAGATGAACCTGCCCGGCGCGCCCATGGCCGGCGCATCGTTCACCGTGGGCACGCCTGGCGCTGGGCCGCTGTACCTGGTGGAGGGCATCGGGCAAGCATGGGCCTGTTGGCAAGCGACGGGCCACGCCGCCGTGGTGTGTTTCGGCTGGGGCAACGTGGCCACCGTGGCGAAACGCCTGCGCCAGAAGGAGTACGACCTTGTGCTGGTGCCCGACGCAGGCAAAGAGCCCCAGGCCGAAACCATCGCCCGTGAGCTGGGTTGCAGCGTGGCCGCCATGCCCGAGGGCGAGGCGAACAACTTCGACGCGAACGACCTGCTGCAACGCGACGGGGCCGACGCGCTGGCCGCGCTGCTGGGATCTGCCCAGTCATTCAAGCCCGAGCCGCTGCTGACACCTGTTGACGTGGCCGGCGTGTTGGCGCGCCCAAGCCCGCCGCCGCGCTTTGTGTGGGACGGATATGCACCCCGTGGCGTGGTGACGCTACTGGGGGCGCACGGGGGCACTGGCAAGAGCACCATCGCCCTGATGCTGGCCGCCGCCGTGGCAACCGGCCGGGAGCTGTTCGGGATTGCCACCGACGCCTCGCCCGTGGTGTTCGCCAGTTTCGAGGATGGCGCGCACATCGTTCGCCACCGCCTGGAGCACATCTGCCAATGCTGGGACATCAACCCTGCCGAGCTGGCCGCCCTGCACATCGTTGACGGTACGGCAAACCCCGAGCTATTTGCCTGCGATGGGCGGGGGCCGGGGAGCGTGACGCCGGCCTACAGCGAGTTGCTGGCGCTGGTGAAGCAAACCGGGGCCGGGCTGGTGATTGTGGACAACGCATCGGACGCCTACGGGGGCGACGAAATCCAGCGCAGACAAGTGCGGGCTTTCATGCGCGCGCTGGCCGTGATTGCCCGCGAAGCCGACGCCGCCGTGCTGCTGCTGGCGCACGTTGACAAGGGCACCAGCAGGAATGAGCGCAGCGACACCGAAGGCTATTCGGGTTCGACGGCCTGGCACAACTCGGCACGAAGCCGAATCTTCATGAGCCGGGCCGATGGCCTGCTGAAGCTGGCGCACCAGAAAAGCAATCTGGCGAAGCTGCGCGAACCGCTGGCGCTGCAATGGCCCGAGGGGGGATTGCCCCAGGCCGTGCAGGCGCTTTCGCCCATGGTGCAGGGCATTTCCGACCGCGTGGACACCAAAGCCCTGTTGCGCCTGATTGCCGAGTTTTCCGAACGGGGCGAGCACGTCACCACGGCGACCACCAGCCGCTCGCATGCCGCAAAGCTGCTGTGCAACGAGCCAAGCTACCCGAAGGGCCGCACGCCCACCGACGTGTTCGACCTGCTGCGCAAAGCCGAGCGGGCCGGGCACATCGAGCGCACCACCTACCAGGGCGCGGACAGGAAGCTAAGGGAGGCCTGGCGCGTTACCGACACGGGCCGTCAGTTTGCCGAACTGCCACCGCTTGCGGCGACTGCGGCGACTCCGCGCGACTTAGAAGTCACCGCACCGGCGGAGGGCTGCGGCGACTGCGGCGACTCCGCTAGGGGGGTACGGGGGGAAAAGCGCACCGCAAATGTCACCGCACGTTCTGGCGCGAAAAATGAGACCGCCCCCGATTTGCGGCGACTTCATGCCGACCAACAACCGCCCGCAGGAGTCCAACCATGACCACTGCGGCCAACGAGAACTGCGGCACCTACGGGCACCAAGTCCAACCGTCCTACCGTTTGCTCGAAGCTGCCATGAGGGCATGCGACCACTGGAACGACTCTCCGGCCGCCCGCCAGGAGATGCGCCGCCAACTTGCCGCCGTCCCGCCCGAGCACCACGCTGGGCTGCTGGCGCACTTCGATCGCACCTACCCCGCACAGGAGGCCGACCCATGGGCGCCATGAGCCGCACCAAGGGCAAGGCCGGCGAGCGCGAGGTCGCCACCCTGCTGGCCGAGCTGACCGGCTGCGACGTGCGTCGCCGCGTGCGCCAGCACGACGGTGATTCCGACCTGGAGGGCCTGCCCGGCTGGTGCGTGGAGGTCAAGCGCCATGCCCGCGCCACCCGCGCCTGCATCGCCGGCTGGTGGGCGCAGGCTGTCACCCAAGCCGTTCGAGCCGGCGGCATCCCGCTGCTCGTGTACCGCCAAGACCGTGACGCCTGGCGCGCCGTCTGGCCGGTATCCGTCACCCTGGCCCCGCCGACCGCCGCCATGTGGCGCGGCTACGAATGGACGACCGAAGGCGCGCCCGAAGCCTGGGCGGCCGTGTTCCGCGAAATCACCACCACCACGAAGGAAGCCACCCCATGATCGACGCACTCGTCGCCGGCAAGCTGTACGGCCAGCCCCAGCAACGCACCGGCAAGACCGGCCAGCCCTACGTCACCGCCAAGCTTCGCGCGGCCGATGGCCAGGGCGACAGGCAGTTCATCAACGTGATCGCCTTCCATCGCACCGCCTGCGAGGCCTTGATGGCGCTCGGCGAAGGTGACAGCGCGGCGCTCTCGGGCGCACTCACCATCGGCACCTGGACAGACAAGGACGGCAGCGTGCGCCCGAGCCTGAACCTGCAGGCCCACGTCGTGCTGACGGCGTACCACGTCACGCGCAAGCGCCAGGCGGTCGCCCAGGACAAGGACGGGCCAGAACAGCGCACTCCTGCCTTCGCTGGCGACCTGCCCGACGACGACCTGAGCTTTTGAAAGGCCTGCCATGAGCATGGATTGGATGCTGCGCCAGCTCGCCCAGGTGAGCAGCACAAGCAGCGTGCAGGAGGCCAGGAAGGCCAGCTTCAACCCCAAGCCCCGGGGATCGGTGCAGGCCGGATCGGCGACACACCGCCTGCTGCAGGCCATGGCCGCGGCGCCGGCTCGCTGGTGGAACTACCGCGAACTGTCGGCAGCGGCGGCCGGCGGCTCAAGGCATCTGAGCTGGGCGCTGCTTCTGCTCAAGCGCCGTGGCCACATCGAGGCGGCCAACAACGACGTCCGAAATCCGAGGTGCACGATGTACCGCATCACCCAGGCCGGCAGGCACGCAACCCCTTTTGAGCAACAGCGCGCACCCCACTCCGTGCAATCGGACTCACCAAGCCCGCAGATTGGCCCCGGCCAAACCTTGACGATGCTTCGCGCCCCTGTGAAGGGAACCACCATGACCATCCGCACGCATTCGCCCATCACCACCTGGCTGACCGGGTACCTGGCCGACCAGCCCAACGCGCAACCCAAGCGCGCCTGGTTCTTCCTGATCCGCCAAGCCCTGCCGCTGGGCGTCGAGGGGATCGAGGGCTTCGACCTGGAGCGCCGCGAGCTGGTGTACCGGATGAAAACCGGCACGGCGCACAGAATGAACCGGCGCAGCTTCTCGCGCGTGGTGCGCCGGACGAGGGAGCGGATGCGAGCGGGTAGGTGAACCCGGCCGGCTCAATGTGCACCGGCAGGCTGCGCCACCAGCTTGACGCCCAGCGCCTGGCACACGCGGGCGATGGTCTCAAAGCGCGGCGATGCACCCGAGCGCAGCGCCTTGTACAGCGCCTCACGTCCCAGGCCGGACGCCTTCGCAATCTCGCTCATGCCGCGCGCACGGGCAATCGTTCCCAGCGCCTGCGCCAGTGCGGCCGGGTCGTTTTCTTCCATGACCAGCGTCAGGTACTCGGCGACGGCCTCGTCGCTGTCCAGATACTGCGCCATGTCGAATTCGGGGAGGTCGGCTACCTTGACCATGTTCAATCTCCTTCGAGTGTCCTGGCCCGCTTCTTGGCCGTTTCAATGTCCTTCTGCTGGGTGGACTTGCCGCCCCCGGCCAGCATCACGATCACCACGGCGCCCCGCTGCACGTAGTACATGCGCCAGCCGGCCCCGAAGTGCTCCCGCATTTCCATCACGCCCTCGCCGACCGGCGCCACGTCGCCCAGGCCGCCGGCCTGCACCTTCTCCAGCCGCCGCGCCAGGCGCATGCGCACCGTGCGATCCTTCAGCCCGTCGAGCCAACGACTGAATTCGGGCAGCAGGCGAACGGAGTGCATGGTCTGTATTGTATTCGATCGAATACAGAACAGAAAAGGGCAATTTCATCTTCTCCATCGGCATGAGCGAGAAGCAGCGCGAGAAGCTGAACAAACTGGGCGCGGGGCCGTGGGTGCGTGAGCGCATCGAGCGGGCCGGGCTGCCGGATGCAGAAACCGCCAGGCCCTGCGGCGGATCGAGCGGGGCAAACAGGCGGGGCCATCAGGTGCAGCAACACTGACCGGCCCCTGATCATCAATCACGAACAAGGTGAATCAATGGCTGACCATCACCAGCACGCCGCAGGCCAGCGACCCGGCGGGCTTTTTCATGCCCGCTGATTCATCCGCCTTGACGCGCTCAACCTTGGTAAATCCTTGGTATTCGCAGCCGTGCACCCTGCCGCCCGGCATTCGTCCGGCTCCCTGTGGAATCTCAGGTTTTCTCAGGTAGCCACCTGCCTCAAACATTGGCTTTTGTTAACAGGACAAATCGCTTGATTCATCCACCGTCAGGCGAGCTCAGCAACGCGGTGCGCGGCTTCCACGCGCGTTTCGCCGGGCCGGGGTCCAGCCGATACACTCAGACACGTCCGCCCCCACGAGTCCCATGATCACCGGCCCCATCAAATCCCAAGTCGACCAAATCTGGAATGCCTTCTGGAGCGGCGGCATCTCCAACCCCATGGAGGTGATCGAGCAGCTCACCTACCTGCTGTTCATCAAGCGCCTGGACGACCTGCAGACCGTCAAGGAGAAAAAGGCCCACCGCATCGGCCAGCCGGTCGACTCCCCCATCTTCACGCCCCAGCAGCGCCGACTGCGCTGGTCCAGCTTCAAGGAAATGGGCGATGCCGCTGCCCTGTACGCCACCGTGGCCAACGAGGTGTTCCCCTTCATCCGCACCCTGGGCGGCACCGGCGACGATTCCACCTACGCCCGCCACATGAAGGACGCGCGCTTCACCATTCCCACCCCGGCCCTGCTGGCCAAGGTGGTGGACATGGTCAGCAGCATCCCCATGGACGACCGCGACACCAAGGGCGACCTGTACGAATACATGCTCGGCAAGATCGCCAGCGCCGGGCAGAACGGCCAGTTCCGCACCCCGCGCCACATCATCAAGCTCATGGTCGAGATGATGGCGCCCACCCCCGCCGACAGCATCTGCGACCCGGCCTGCGGCACGGCCGGCTTTCTGGTCGCCTCGGCCGAACACCTGCTGCAGCACCACCAGGCCGATATCTACGCCACACCCACCAGCACCCGGCGCTTCAACGACGAGACCTTTCACGGCTTCGACTTCGACAGCACCATGCTGCGCATCGGCTCGATGAACATGCTGCTGCACGGCATCGAGAACCCCCGCATCGAAAACCGCGACTCGCTCAGCGAAAGCCACGCCGGCGTCGACAGCCGCTTCAGCCTGATCCTGGCCAACCCGCCCTTTGCCGGCAGCCTGGACTACGAGAGCACCGCCAAGGACCTGCTGGCCATCGTCAAGACCAAGAAAACCGAGCTGCTGTTCCTGGCCCTGTTCCTGCGCCTGCTCAAGAACGGTGGCCGCGCCGCCGTCATCGTGCCCGACGGCGTGCTGTTCGGCTCCAGCACCGCCCACAAGACGCTGCGCAAGATGCTGGTCGAAGACCACAAGCTCGACGGCATCGTCTCCATGCCCTCGGGCGTGTTCCGGCCCTACGCCGGTGTCTCCACCGCCATCCTGCTGTTCACCAAGACCAGCAGCGGCGGCACCGACGGCGTGTGGTTTTACGACATGCAGGCCGACGGCTACAGCCTGGACGACAAGCGCAACCCGCTGCCCGAGGGGCACGAGCACAACAACCTGCCCGACATCCTGATGCGCTGGCAAATGCGGGACGGCACCGAGAAGACGCGCTGGCGCACCGAGCAAAGCTTCGTCGTGCCCAAAGCCGAAATCGCCGCCCACGGCTACGACCTGTCCATCAACCGCTACAAGGAGGTGGTGCATGAGGCGGTCGAGCACGAGCCGCCGCTGAAAATCATCGCCGACCTGAAGGCGCTGGAGGCCGAGATCATGGCGGGGATGAAGGAGTTGGAGGGGATGTTGAAGTGAGCCTTGTTCGTTTAGGTGACGTTTGTGAAGTCACGACGGGTCAAGCCGCGCCACAAATACCAGATGCGTTCTCTTCCTCAGGCGTTCCGTTTGTCCGCGCTGGAAGTCTCCAAGCTCTTTGCGCCGGTTCATCGGAAAGTTCGCTGGAGCTCATTCAACCTGCGAACGCCAAACGGTTCCGCCTGAGACTGTTCCCAGAAGACACCGTCGTCTTCGCAAAAAGCGGTATGTCAGCCAATCTCGGCAGAGTCCACCGATTGAGTCAAGACTGCTATCTGGTCAGTCATTTAGCCGCAGTGCTGCCCTCACCTGCAGTCGATCCTGGCTATCTACACCGCTGGTTTGAATGCAACCCTGCATCGAGATTGATCACGAACGAGGCGTATCCGTCGATCAAGACTTCAACCATCCAAGACATCCGGGTTCCTCTCCCACCCCTCCCCGAACAACGCCGCATCGCCGCCATCCTGGACAAGGCCGACGCCCTGCGCGCCAAGCGCCGACTGGCCATCGCCAAGCTCGACCAGCTCTTGCAGTCGGTGTTTCTGGAGATGTTTGGTGATCCGGTGGTGAATCCGAAGGGGTGGCCCGAAGTAGCGCTTGATGAGCTCGTTGCGTCTACAAAACTTGGGGTTATTCGGTCGGCATCGGAGTTTGGATTCGACCCGAAATTCGGCGTTCCATACGTTCGGATGGATGCAATTTCGAGAGAAGGTCAGTTTCTTCCCGATCGCGTTCAACGCACGAAAGCTGCACCAGCAGAGTTACAGGAGAACTCACTTCAATATGGCGATCTTTTATTCAATACGCGGAATTCACGAGAGTTAGTTGGGAAGTCCGCAATTTTCAACCAACAAGGCGAATGGATTTTCAACAACAACCTGATGCGTATCCGGTTCAGACCGCAGGCCAGTCACCACTACATCCACAGCTATCTTTATTCGAACCGTGGCCACCGGGAGCTTGAGGCGAGGAAATCTGGGACTACAAGCGTTTTTGCGGTCTATCACAAAGATTTGAAGACTCTACCTATTCCCTTGCCACCGCGTTCCCTACAAGAAAAATTTGCGGAAATTTGCAAATCAGTTGATCAAAGCAAAGGCAGGCTCGAAACAGAGGCTACTCAAATGAACGCTTTGATGGCTTCGCTTCAGCATTCGTTTTTCCCAGCGGCCGCATAGCCATGTCCAACTTCCAGTTCCTCCTCCCCGAATTCCGCGCCCTGCACGAGCCGGCCGCCGGGGCCGAGCAACTGGTGCAGTCCGACCCGCGCGCCGCCGCCATGCGCGCACGCCACGCGCTGGAGCAGGTGGTGCTGTGGCTCTACGACAGCGACAGCAGCCTGCGCATGCCCTACGACCAGGCGCTGAACACCTTGCTGACCCAGCCCGACTTCACGCGTCTGGTGCCCCCCTACGTGTTCGACAAGATGCGCCTGATCCAGCGCCAGGGCAACCTGGCGGTGCACGCGGCGCGCAGCGTGAGCCGTGCCGACGCGATGGGCCTGGCGCGCGAGCTGTTCCACGTGCTGTTCTGGCTGGCGCGCACCTACACCCGCAGCAGCGACCCCAAGCAGCTCGTTGCCGCCTGGGACGAGGCCCGCGTGCCCGTGCTGGTGAACGCCGACGAGGCGGTGCAGTTCACCCGCGATGAACTGAAGAAGCAGGAAGAGCGCTTTCAGGCCCAGCTCGATGCCCGCCTGGCCGAGCTGCAGCAGCGCGAGCAGACCCTATCGACCCAGGCCGTGACCCTGGCCGAGCGCGAGCAGCTGCTGGCCCGGCTCGATGCCGAGCTGGCCCAGCGCCGCGCCGAGCTGGCCCAGGCCAAGACCAACGCCCTGGCCTTCACCGATACCCACGACTACGACGAAGCCACCACCCGCCGCCAGCTGATCGACGTGCTGCTGGCCGAGGCCGGCTGGGACCTGGGCTCGCCCACCGGCGGCGTCAGCGTGGAAGTGCCGGTGCCGGGTATGCCCAACACCCAGGGCGCAGGCGCCGCCGACTACGTGCTGTGGGCGGCGGACGGCAAGCCCGCCGCCGTGGTCGAGGCCAAGCGCACCCTGAAGGACGCCGAAATCGGCCGCCAGCAGGCCAAGCTGTACGCCGACGGGCTGGAGCGGCAGCACGGTCGCCGCCCGCTGATCTACTACAGCAACGGCCACCACAGCTTCTTCTGGGACGACACCCAGGCGCCGCCGCGCCAGGTGCAGGGCTTTCACACCCGCGAAGAACTGGCCTTGTATCTGGAGCGCCGCCACCTGCAGGAAGACCCGCGCGCGCTGACCATCAACAGCGCCATCGCCGGGCGCCCGTATCAGTTGCGCGCCATCCGCGCCATGGTCGAGGCGCTGGCCGCCGGGCGCCGGCGCGGCCTGCTGACCATGGCCACCGGCAGCGGCAAGACGCGCATGGCCGTTGCCCTGGTTGACCTGCTGATGCGCGCCAACCGCGTCAAGCGCGTGCTGTTCCTGGCCGACCGCACCGAGCTGGTGCGCCAGGCCACCAATGCCTTCAAGCAGTACCTGCCCGACAGCAGCCCGGTCAACCTGCTGCTGGACAAGAACGGCCAGGGCCGCGTGTTCGTCAGCACCTACCCGACCATGATGGGCCTGATCGATGAGCTGGAGGGCGGGCGCCGCCGCTACGGCATCGGCCACTTCGACCTGGTCATCGTCGATGAGGCCCACCGCAGCGTGTACCAGAAGTACGGCGCCATCTTCCAGTACTTCGACAGCTACCTGATCGGCCTGACCGCCACCCCGCGCGACGAGGTGGACCGCGACACCTACCACCTGTTCGGTCTGGAAACCGGCGTGCCCACCGACGCCTACAGCCTGGACGAGGCCGTGGCCGACGGCTTTCTGGTGCCACCCAAGGCCTACGACGTGCCTTTGAGGTTCGTGCGCGAGGGCATCCGCTACGACGAACTGAGCCCCGAGGAGCAGGAACACTGGGACAGCCTGGACTGGGGCGACCGCAGCGGCAGTGGCGAAGCGCCCGACGAGGTGCAGGCGTCCGAGATCAACAAGAACCTGTTCAACGAGAGCACGGTCGATCTGATGCTCAAGCACCTGATGCAGCACGGCATCCAGGTGGACGGCGGCGACCGGCTGGGCAAGACCATCGTCTTTGCCGTCAACCAGAAGCACGCCGACTACATTGCCCAGCGCTTTGACCACCAGTACCCGCACCTGAAAGGCAGCTTTGCCCGCGTCATCACCCATGCCGCGCCCTACGCCCACACGCTGATCGACGCCTTCAAGAAGCCGGCCGAGCCGCCGTACATCGCCATCTCGGTCGACATGCTGGACACCGGCATCGACGTGCCCGAGGTGCTGAACCTGGTGTTCTTCAAGGCGGTGCGCTCCAAGGTCAAGTTCCTGCAGATGATCGGCCGCGGCACCCGCCTGTGCGAGAACCTGTTCGGCCCCGGCCGGGACAAGAGCGAGTTCGCCGTCTTCGACTTCTGCGGCAACTTCGAGTACTTCAACCAGAACCCCAAGGGCGCCAGCGCCAGCGTGGCCGAACCCCTGGGCAAGCGCCTGTTCAAGCAGCGCGTGGACCTGCTGGCCCTGCTGCGCGAAAAACACCCGGCGCCGCCCACGGCGCAGGAGCCGCGCCCGCCCTGCACCGGCGATGCCGAACCGCAGAGCGAACAGCAGATGCAGGACGCCCTGGTGGATGAACTGCACGGCGAAGTGGCGGCCATGAACCCGAACAACTTCATCGTGCGCACCGAAGGCGAGCAGGTGGCCCGCTTTGCCCGGCGCAAGGCTTGGCATGTGCTGGACGGCTCGGCCATCGCCGATCTGCGCAACCATGTCGCCGGCCTGCCGTCGGAGCAGCCCAGCGACCCCATCGCCGCCCGCCTGTTCGACCTGCTGTGCGTGAATCTGCAGCTGTCGAAACTGAGGAACGGCAACGAGTGGCCGGCCCTGCAGCAGCGCGTGGTCGACATCGCCGCCGCGCTGGAGGCCATGCAGGCCGTGCCCATCGTCAAGGCCGAGCTGCCCTTGATCCAGGACATCCAGACCGAGGACTACTGGAAGGACATCACCCTGCCGATGCTGGAGCAGCTGCGCCGCCGCTTGCGCCCGCTGGTGCACCTGATCGAGAACGAGGGCACGCGCAACATCATCTACACCGTGTTGCAGGACGAGATCGGCGCGCCGGGCGAGGTCACGCTCACGAACTACAGCGCCGGCGTGAACGTGGCGCAATACCGCCGCAAGGTCGAAGCCTTCATCCGCGCCAACGAAAACCACGTCGCCATCGCCAAGCTGAAGCACGCCCGGCCCCTGACGCCGAGCGATTTGCAGGAGCTGCAGCGCTTCTTCTTCAGCGCGCCCGAGGTGGAAAGCCGGGAGCAGTTCACCAGGACCTACGGCGAGCAGTCGCTGCCGCGCTTCATCCGCTCACTGGTGGGGCTGGACCGCGCGGCTGCCAAGCAGGTGTTCGCCCGCTTCCTGGACGGCAGCCGCTACAGCAGCCAGCAGATTCGCTTCGTCGAAATGATCATCGACCGCCTGGCCACCAGCGGCGAGATCGCGCCCGGCCAGCTCTACGAGCCGCCCTTCACGGCCGTGCATCAGCAGGGGCTGGATGGGGCGTTCGGCGATGCGGATGCGGATGCGATCGTTTCGCTGGTCAAGGAGGTGAACCGGATGGTGGCGTGATGAATGCGCCAAGCCCCTGTCACGCGATCCGCCACACCTGCGCCGGCCGATGCGCCCCACCCACCAGCTTGCCCGGCACCTCTTTCAGAATTCCCGCTTCTTCTATCCGGCGCCTGAACGTCACCTTGTTCAAGGCGGCGCCGAGGATCGCCTCACATCTGGCTTGCAGCTGCGGCAGCGTGAACTCCTCGGGCATGAAGCCCGGCCTGAACTGCAGCGCCTCGACCTCGGCCCGCAAGCCTGCGATGGCCTGCCCGATCAGTTGCTCGTGATCGAACGCCAGCGACTCGTCCTGGCTGGCTTGCTGGGCATCGAGCCACACCAACTCCTGCACCCGCTTGCCCGCTTGCACCGGCAGCTGCGCACTCAGCACCGCCCGGTAGACCACCGTCATCGCCCACGGCGCCCGCGGATCGCGCTGCGCCCCACCGACCGCCAGCACCTGCCTGACCTGAGGCAAGGCCGTCCCCAGCCGCTCATGCGCGACCCGCTGGGCCCCGGTCTCCAGCGATGCGTCCAGGTCGATCCTCAGCACCCCGCCCGGCAGCCCCAGCCTGCCCTTGAACGGCGCCTGCTGCCGCTTGGCCAATAGCACCTGCAAGATGCCTGCCTCCACCCGGAACACCACCAGGTCCAGCCGCACCAGGGGCATCGGGTGGATCGGCCCTGCCGGGGCTTCATGGTTGCGTTGTGGGGACGACATAGTTTCACATTTGATCTAACTGGGCTATACTTAGTTTATCGGATGAACGAACAAACCACAAGAAAGGGGATTGCCATGAAACTGGGATATGACGTGATCGGCGACATCCACGGCCAGGCCGACAAGCTGCAAGAGCTGCTCAAGCGCATGGGCTATGTCCGCTCCGGCTCGGGCTACCGGGCGCCCCAGGGGCGCCAGGCGGTGTTTCTGGGCGATCTGATCGACCGCGGGCCGGACCAGAGGCGCGTGCTCTCGATCGTGCGCTCGATGGTGGACTCGGGCTCGGCGCGCTGCATCCTCGGCAACCACGAGTTCAACGCCATCGGCTACCTGACGGACAACCCGGGCAATCCTGGGGAAGCCTACCGGCCCAACCGGGGCGATACGCCCAAGGCGCTAAAGAACCGCGAGCAACACGCCGAGTTTCTGGCCCAGGTGGGCGAAGGTTCGGCCAAGCACCAGGACTGGGTGCGCTGGTTCCGCACGCTTCCGGTGTGCCTGGACCTGGATGGTGTCCGCGTGGTGCACGGGGGTTGGGACGACGGCTCGGTCGCTGCGCTGCAAAGCGCCGGTTGGGTGGATGGCGTTGCCCTGGACGACGCGCTGCTGCACCTGGTCTATGACGAAGAGGGCGCCGTGGGCAAGGCACGCAAGCGCCTGACCTGCGGGCTGGAGTTGCCCTTGCCATCGGGGCGCGTCATCCGTGACAAGGCTGGCCACGAGCACAAGGATGTGCGGGTGGCCGACTGGCGGCACGATGCGACGGACTTCAGCCAGGTGGCGTTGGTGCCGCCCGGCCAGGAAGAACTTCTGCATGGGATGGACTGGCCTGCCGGCCTGGAGCTTCGTCCCATCGAGGGCTCGCCGATCCTGATCGGGCACCACTGGTTCCAGGGCGTGCCGAAGGTGGAATGCCCCAAACTCGCCTGCCTCGATTGGTCGGCTGCCAAGGACGGGCCGCTGGTCGCCTACCGGTGGGACGGTGAAGATGTGTTGAGCGACGAAAAACTGTTTTGGGTGCAAGCATGACAAATCTTGAGGAACAGCGCAGGGCGCTGCAACGCCAAATGGAGTGGTTGCTGGAGGACGTGCCGATCAAGAACGTCCTGCAGGAACTGCGGATTCGACCCGTCAGCGAAGGTTCAGCCTTGCAAGGCTTCATCGCGCTGAAGGGCAGGCGTCTGCAAGTGAATGCCGAAGTCGGTTGGGATGGGCGCTGGCGTGTGCTTGGAACCGGCTTCAACCAAGGCGGCGACTCGTTTCTCTGCGACGAGCGGATGCTTCCAGCCCGTCAGGAAAGGGGAAGAACCGTTCTGGCCGTGCTCGAAATGTGGCAGGCGCTGCATGGTGTCGATGCATCAACGCCCGAAGCCTTGCAATCCGGCCAGCAGTATGCGCACGCCAAGCGCGCGCTGAATGGGTTTGCACTCCAGATGCCCGCGCTCGCCGTGGATGGCGTCGCTTTGCGGCACGCGCTCAAATGGATCAGGAGGCGCTTTCAAGCTGATCTGGTGCAAGCAGCAGGCGAAGACCGGCAGGTCAATCTGGATTTTCAAGCCGGTCTGCTACGACTTGACGTGGGAGGGCAAGTCTACGGTTGCGCGGCACGCGGCGTCTGGGCTGTTCCGGCAGCGGTGCGATTGGACGATCTTCTGGCCGCACCGCCATGGTCACTTCGCGGTGGATGGATTCGACTGAATTGGGCGACCGACGGTCTGCACATCAACGGATGGCTTGCCGGCGCGATCAAGGAAGGCCGCGCGCATGGCTGAGAACAGCAAATTTGTACCGGTTCTGACGGTGCTGGCGGAACCAGGTCCGGCGTACATCTGGGTCGTGCGGTCCCCTGATGAAGGTGGCGTGGGGGGCAACATGTGTTCTCTGATGGGATGGGACGACAGCTTTCCCATGTCGCACGGCTTGTGGCAAAAGTTCGATGATTGGGCTTGGGAGTTCGACCAAGTCCTCAGTGAGGGCGGATATTTCCAGATACCCGATGATTGGGACTGGCTGGCTTTTCATGCCCGAGGGTTACAGCTCTCCCGATGGTTGAAGGATGAAGTCGGCGGCGCGTATCGGGTGGTTTACCTCAAGTACGGGAGCGACCCCAACCGCAGTCTGAGCGAACGTACCGAAGTCCTTGCGGACGGATCACTGCTGCCGCTACTGCCCTTTCTCGGCCCTTTTCCTGAGCCCGCACGCTTTTGCAGACACATCGTGTCGGGCGGGCAGACCGGCGCTGATCGCGCGGCCCTGGACTTCGCCATCGAAAATGGCTACACCCATGGCGGCTGGGCACCCGCGGGGCGACAAGCCGAGGATGGAACGATCCCGCTGAAGTATCAGCTCACCGTCCTGCCGGAGGGCGGCTACCTCGAACGCACACGGCGCAACGTCGAAGACAGCGACGGCACGCTCGTCGTCAATCTTGGTGAACTCGATGGCGAGACGCTGGTGACGCAGCAGTTTGCCGAAGCTCTGGGCAAACCCCATCTCGTCATCCAGTTGGCGGGAGGGATCACAGCCGAAGCAGCAAACGATGTGCTGGTTTGGTTGCGTGACCATGAGATCAAGACCCTGAATATTGCAGGCCCCAGGGAAAGCAAACGTCCCGGAGCCTACGGATTGACCTTCGAGTTGCTTGCTGCGATGCACCGTTCATCAAGTTAGCCGACCACGGCCATCGGGCGCACTGCTGCGAGTGCGACATTCGGGCAGCTATGCAGGCCAGCAAACTTGTTGCGCTCGTAGCTGCGCTGATCCAGCTGGCCCAGGTCCACCGCCTCTTGCGACAACTTGTCGATCACGCGCTGGATTTCCTGCAGCTTCTCCGCGCTGCCTTCGGGCAGCTCGTCCATGCCACGGATGATCTTGTCGGGATCGGTTTCGTTCATCCAGCGGTAGGCCGCCGCCGACTCGTCGCGCGTCAGGCTGGCCAGACTGTCGATCATCTCGCCGGCCTTGCGCAGTTGCACCTGCTGGCGCGCCTGCATCAGCACACGCTCATCGCGCACGCGCGGATCGAGCCCGTAGTCGCTGACCAGGCCAGCCTTGACCGACTCGGGTGTGTAGCGGTTCAGGGCACCCGCGATGACACCGCCCACCTTCTTGGCGGCCCATTCCACGCCGGTGGCGCGCGTGATCGCTTTGGCCACCACATCCAGCGGTTGCGCGGTGCGGGCGGACTTCTGGATCAGCACCTCAGCACGATCGGCCGGGGTCAACTGGGCCTGCTGGCCGGCAGCGGCCGATGGCAACGCCCCGGCGCGGCTCAGGCGCGGCGCGCCATCTGGAACTTGAATCGTCCGCTTCTTTTTGACAACAACCTGAGTTGCTGGTTTTGGCTTGTCGGTGTTAAAATCGAAGCGTTCGGAGGCTACTTCTAGCCCGTAACGGTCAGGGTGCAGCGAAGACCCCTTGGCGACGGTATTTGAAGGTGACGTGGCTGCGGCGTCACGGATTGGGAAGGTCAGGCGCCCAATCCTCTCCGAATTCCCCCACAAGTTCTGCGCATTGGTGAACGGGCGCACAGTCGTGATCGAATAGTGATCGCCGCGCCAGCCCGCCACCACGGCTTGCTTCATTTGGTGGTTCGCAAAAACGTAACCGCGACCGTCGTGGTGTACCGTTGAAACCCCCCGCAGCACGGCAACGGCCTGTCGCGCCAGGTCTTCGGCCAACTCCCCGGTTTCAGCCGTTGGCGCGCGCGCTGTATCGCGTCTGGCGTTGTCTGCCATGTGTTCGATGCCACGACCGCGATGCTGACCTTCGGCAACTCCCACCGGCAGCCGAATCGGCCCCGCCTTTACGGTCTTGCCCGCAGGCACTTGCGCCAGATCGCCCGTCAGGTTGCCCTCGTACTCGGGCGTCTCCGGGATCACCGAATCGTTCACCGTGCGGTAGCCGTCGCGCACGATGCGACGCGCCAGCATGGCATCGGCCGGATGGCCCCGCGCCACTGTGCCGCCAGCCCCTCCAGGCCGTCGAAGTCGGCCACAGCCATGGCGTCGGCGTTTTCGTTGTCGATCGCCTCGTGCTCGCGCTTCACGCGAGGGACGGAACGCTCGACGTCCTTCATCTTCAAGTAGGTGCCCAAGTCGTCAGATGTCAGGCCGGCGAGGAAATTGGCATTGAACAATCGGGACTTGTGACCTTCCTCCAGTCGTTGAACTGGATGAAGTTGGTCACACGGGGAGTCGAAGGCGTACAGATAACTCGATGTGTCATGAACTGGCGCCGAAACCACGCGCGTGGCGCGACTGCAGGATCGGTTTTCCGTATTTATTCCGTACCAGGCACAAAAAAGCCCGCTAAGTTAGCGGGCACTTCTGTTGCAAGCTACACGGTCGCTTGCGATTCTTGGTAGGCGCGATTGGATTCGAACCAACGACCCCCACCATGTCAAGGTGGTGCTCTAACCAACTGAGCTACGCGCCTGCAAAGAAGGCCGAATTATAACGATCCCAGAGAATCGCGCAAGGGGCTGAGGAGACTTTTTTTTCGCTTCGCCCCACAAAAAAATCAGCACAACCGTCCGGGCGAACATTTGGCCAGGGCCGGCGCCACTGCGGTGACGGGGCGCGACTCCTGGATCCAGGCGCGGATGCCCTGGCGCACGTTGTAGATCTTGCTGTAGCCGGCCTGCTGTTCGAGGAAGTCGCTGACGGCCCGGGTACGGTTGCCGCTGCGGCAGATGAGGATCACCGGCTGCTCCGGACCTGCCACCGTCTTCAGCTGCTCCAGCCAGGCCGCCGGATTGGCGCGGCCGTTGGCATCGAAGAAGGTGAGCAGGCGGCTGCCGGGAATGACGCCGGTTTCCCGCCATTCGGGCTCGGTACGGATATCCACCAGGACCACGCCACTGGCCACCAGCCGGGCCACTTCGGCGCTGTCCACATTCACCACCTCGGCCCTGGCCGCGAACGCCGCCAGCAGAGCCAGGAGGAAGAGGAAGGCGTGCTTCACGCCGTCACCTCCGGCCAGGCGGCCAGGAATTCCTGCCAGTGGGGCTTGTCCAGCTTGGCCAGTTCGGCCTTGATGAAGGCCAGTTCGGCCAGATGCTCCTCCCGGCTGACTTCGCCCCGCATCAGGCGGAAGCGGGTGGACACCAGGTAGGTATTGACCACGTCGGTCTCGCAGTAATCGCGGATCTCATCGGCCTTGCCCTCCTGCCAGGCCTGCCACACCTTGCCGCCGTCCATGCCCAGCTTGCCGGGGAAGCCCATGAGCTTGGCCAGGTCGTCCAGGGGAGCGCTGGCCCGGGGCTGGTACATGGCCAGCAGGTCCATCAGGTCCAGGTGGCGGGTGTGGTAGCGGCTGATATATTTGTTCCACTTGAAGTCCCGGGA
>OFJB01000208.1_pt1 | contig 32728 bp, 23 predicted proteins | sample 1775081 | NCBI WGS metagenome assembly OFJB01 (sample SAMN08195771, study PRJEB24354) | sludge metagenome | isolation source: initial sludge from phenol fed wastewater aerobic bioreactor | place: India: Nagpur | collected 2016-06-05
CTGTACCCCATATTAATCTTCATCTCACCCTTGCTCCAGAATCTGCCGTAAAGAAGCGCCACATCGTTGTTCATATTTTCGGCATCGATCTCAAAATCTCCATCTTTGATAGAGGTTCCGGAATAGACATTAGTCTGATGTTTTCCCAGATATGACGAGTGTGAAGCGGTTATAAGCAGTGCGTTTTTCTCTCCCAGCCTGGGCTGTATCTTTATTTCGAGTTCGGGATTAACGGGAACGCCTATTCCCAGCCGGGCATAGACAAACGGATTCTTGTTCTCTCCTGACGACACCAGTTGAGCAGAAGGAAGAGGAGAAAATTCATACAGATCCTTAATCGGCTTATTGAAAATGGAGTACTCCATATTGATGTTAAAACTCTTTAAGGAGTCCGGTATCTGAGTGCTTAATCTGCTTTTGGAGAACTCCTGAACTCTTCCGTCAAAATCCCTTCTTACCTCAAGAGTAGGATCGATCTTTGTCTGAGCTGTTAAAACAACACTCAATGTGAGAGCAATAAGCGAAAGTGAGAATTTTATCATAATTTTCATAATTACTTCTTCTTAAGGTTATTTAATCGAGTGCGGATCTGTTCTGCTATATCGTCGTTACCTCCCGATGGTTTGTATGACTCCAGAATACTTGTGAATGTTGCCTTAGCCTGCTCTATATCATCCCTCTCTGAATAGGAGTCTCCCAGAATCATGTAGCTCTTTGCAAGCCAATATTTCTGCGGTGTTTTGGTATCTGAGAATGCAAATACAAGCTTTTCAACATCCTTAAAGTTTCCACTCTCAAATGCATTCAGGATAATAAGATAGTGACTTTCGGCCCCCTCCTCCGATGCATAATTTTTTGAGATCTCCTTTAGGGCAGGGATAGCCTGGGCTCTCTCACCGGTCATAAATCTGGATTTTGCAACTACGAATTTGATGCGCTCTTTTCTAAAATCGTCGAGCGAGTTCATATTAACCGAAGATGCCTCGTTTACGGCCTCTTTATACTGCTTATCCATAAACAGAGAGTTAACCTTTCCGAATTTGGCTTCGGTTATGTTATTCTCAATTTTGGCGACATTTTCGAGACTCTCATATGCAAGGTAGGCCTGTTTATAATTTTCGAGTTTAAACGAGATTCTGGCAAAGTTGAGAGTTGCAAGTTCGGTGAATGATCCATCTCCATACTCCATAACTTTACGGTATGAGTCGAGGGCATCTTCAAGCTTGTTGAGCTTGCCGTAAGATTCGCCCAGGTAGTAGTATGCATTTGCCGATCTGTTACCCTGCGGATATTCGGCTATATATCTCTTTAAAGTATTGATGGCAGATGTGTAATTTGAATTGAGAAACTGCCTCTCTCCGGTATTATAGAGCATAAGCTCCTTCTCTGTTGCACTCTTTACCGAAGAGAGACCTGTCTTGTCCAGGAATGCAAGGAACTCATCGCTGCGATCGCTCTCCTGATAAACATTCTCGAGGCCCGAAAGGGCATCCTGTGCCTCCGGAGATGAAGGGAATTCGGTAATTACTCTCTTGTAATACTCAATTGCAGAGTTCACATCGTGTTTATTAACACTTATCATACCCAACTCCAGAAGTGATTTCGGATAAAAGGGCGAACTCTTGTGGTTGGCTGCTATATCGGCGAAGCAGGCAGATGCGCCTGTATTGTCTCCTGTCTGAACATAAGTCCGGCCAAGCTCATATTGAAGTTCAGAGTAGTGCTCCGATTCGGGATTCATCTGCACAGCATACTTGAGAATTGATATCTTTTGAGCATCGTCCCCCTTTAGACCGAGAGATATGGCCCTCTGAAGCACGGCATAAAAGTATATTTTCGGATTCTCCGATCCTGCTTTGGCGTAGCTATCTGCAGCCTCAAGATATCTTTTTTGGAGGAAGTAGCTGTCTCCGAGTCTGGCTGCTGCTTCATCGTAATATAATCTATCGCCAGACTTCATATATGAGTCGAATGATTTTTCGGCCAGTTCGTAATTTCCTGCCTTAAGGTAAGCATAACCGAGATTGAAGTTGATTGACCTGAACTCTGTAGTATTCCGGAATCTGCCCCCACTTCCCGCAAGTTGCTCATAGCTGGTAATCGCATCGGCGAATTGGTTATTCCTGTATAGCGATTCAGCCAGCCAGAATTTAGACATATTGCCTATGAATTCATTATATTTTGCAAGATTGGCACCGGTTTCAAAGTAAGGCGAAGCCTCTCTGAATGCACCGAGTTCGGCAAGCTGTAACCCCCTGAGAAATGATGCACGTTGTAATAATTTGCTCTGGACATCTCCTCCGTTCTTAATTTGATTGAGAGCCTCAACGGCAGCCTTGTAGTCCTGTTTGAGAATAAAAGATGTTGCAATGTATGTCTGGATCTCATTCGCCTTAGCTTCGGACGGTGTAAACTCTTTACGGTATCGGTCAAACTGAGTTATGTCCGAATATATATCAAACGAAAGTTTGGCATAGTTGAAAAAAGCATCCTCACGAATTGCGGAGTCAAACTTGCTCTCCGATGCGGCTTTGAATGCATCAAGTGCCCTCTGCTTGTTCTTTAGTTGAAGATAGCAGTTAGCTATGTGATATCTGGCATTCTGTGCAAGAGTGTCATCAATCCCGAGCAGTTTCTGGAATGACTCCGTTGCCAGAACATAGTTCTTGAGAGTATATGCAATTATCCCTGAGTAGTAGATATCTTTCCTGCTTAACTCACCTGAGTAGAGCGAGTACTTTTCAAAATAGAATTTAGCCTCATCTGTCCTCTTAAGAGCAAAGTATGATTCCGACATCATCCTTGCGGTTTTAGCCTTGTACTCCTTATCTACAATATTGTAGAGATCCTCCCCGTTGTCGATCACATATTTGTAATTCTGCAACATAAAATTGGATTCGAGCAGATAGTACCTGGAGAGTACGGCAAATCTCTTGTCTTTAACAAGTGGCTTGAATCGCTCTATTGCCTGCTTGAAATCCCTCTTTATATAGTAAATGTATGCTGTATAATATTGACTAGGAGCGGTGTAGGCGCTTGCAGGTCGGTAAATTATTTCGCTGAAATCGGCGAGAGCTTTCTCGATATGGCCTACACGCAGGTTGCAGTACCCGCTCTTAAAGGAGTAGTCCAGTATATCCGCCGATGGTAGTTCTCTCTTATCTACTTTGCTTAAAAGCTCATAAGCTTTAAGATAATCCTTTTTATCAAAAAAGTAAGATGCATATCTTAGATAGATTCTTCCCGCCATTTTTGATTCGGGATACTTCTCAAAAAACTCCTTCACCACCCCCTCTGTATTGCCTCTTTTAAGCTCTATTGAACAGAGAGTCTGATATGCAGCAGCATCGGAAGAGTATCTCGCATCTCCCTGAGCCGATCCGTTGATATATCTGCCGAACTCCTCGGAAGCAGCCGTGTACAACCCTTTATTGAACAGCTCAATTGCATTTCTGAAAATTAATTCATCATTTTTCCTGGTGTATTGAGCCTGCACACTGCTAATAGTCAGAATTGAAAAGAGCAAAGTGAAAATTACTGCCCTCCGGTTAATGTTGAGATTCATGCTAAAAAATTTTACAGGTAAGGTAATCTATGGCCAAAATTAGTAATTTTGTGGTAATAAAATTACAATTTAATGTTGCCTGAGAATAAAAAAGCAGTAATATATTTCAACGGAGTTGATATCGTAAAGGAGCAGAATCTGATTTTATCCGATGTCAATCTCACCATTTACGAAAAAGATTTCGTTTACCTGACCGGAAAGGTCGGGTCCGGAAAATCATCCATTATCAGGACAATAATCGGAGATATACCGGTTCGGAAGGGTGAAGCCTGGGTTGCCGGGTATGAACTTAATAAGCTTAAAAGTAAGCAGATTCCTCTGCTTAGAAGGCAGATGGGTATTGTCTTCCAGGATTTTCAACTGCTTAAGGACCGCTCAATTGCCGATAATTTCCGTTTTATTCTCAATGCGACCGGCAAGAGCGATAAAAGAGAGATCGATAAAATAATTGAAGAGACTTTACTTAGTGTAGGACTAGAATTAAAAGCTCATAAAATGCCTCACCAACTCTCAGGAGGGGAGCAGCAAAAGGCCGCAATTGCCAGGGCATTACTGAATAATCCAAAGGTTCTGCTAGCCGATGAGCCAACCAGCAATCTCGATTCCGAAAGTGCCGATGAGATTATGGATCTGCTCAGAAAGATTCACAGCGAAGAGGATATTGCTGTTGTGATTGTAACTCACAATAAGGCTATATTGACAAAATACCCCGGCAGGGTATATCTATGTGAAAATCTTGACTGTACTGAGATTGGAGGACGAGACGAGATAGATTTTATAAATCTTCAGGGAATAGAAGAGCAACCATTTGAGCTGTACGATGAATAAAAAGGAGCGATTCTGTGCTGTTTTGCAGTGGTTTGAAAAGAATATGCCCGTTGCGGAGACCGAGCTGAATTACTCAAATCCGTTTCAGCTTCTGGTTGCTGTAATTCTATCTGCCCAATGCACCGACAAACGCGTCAATATTGTGACTCCACTTCTGTTCGAAAAGTACCCGGACTCTTTTGCAATGGCATCTGCCTCTCCGGAGGAGATTTTTTCAGTTATAAGATCTATTTCTTACCCTAACAGTAAAAGCAAACACCTTTTTCTGGCAGCAAAAATGGTCTCCGAAGTATATGGAGGAGAGATACCGGATAGTGTTGACGAGCTTCAAAAGATACCGGGTGTGGGAAGAAAAACTGCTAATGTAATTGCCTCGGTAATATACGATATGCCTGTCATAGCTGTAGATACGCATGTTTTCAGGATCTCAAGAAGATTGGGGCTCTCTGCGGCAAAAGATGTTCTGGGTGTAGAGCGGGATCTCACTGCTTTCATTCCGGAAAACCTAAGGGCCAAATCGCACCACTGGCTGATTCTCCACGGACGCTACATATGCGTGGCAAGAACGCCAAAGTGCGAACAGTGCGGGCTTAGGAATTTCTGTAAATTTTACAGCGATAGCAGTAAAAAAGATCATAATAAAGTGTAGAGGTCAATCTCAGCGAATCATATTCTTTGCAGTTCCGAGTTCAATGAACGATGCACCTGCCTGAACACCGAAGCTTCCTCCGAGAACTCCGACCATAGCATCCTCCTCCAGAACTCTGTCTTTCAGAAGTATTTTAACAGCCTCACTCACAAAGTCATCTTTGGACCCCTGTTTCTCCATAAAGTATGGGAATACTCCGTAGCTTAATGCAAGTTCTCTCATTACATACTTGCGGTAGCACTTTGCGAACATCGGTATATGCGGCCTGAACGCAGAGAGATATCTGCCCGTCCTGCCGGTTGTCGTATCAAAAATAAGAGCCTTTATTGGGAGTTTGCAGGTCATCGAGACGAGGTTTTTAGCAAGAACTGCCGCAGTAGGCCAGGTTACATCGGTAAGTTCTACATATAGTGAGGGATTAAGATGAGCCTCAACTTCAAGAGCAACTTTTGTCATGGTCTGTACCGCTTCAACAGGATATTTCCCGTTAGCAGTCTCTCCGCTAAGCATTATTGCGTCGGTTCTCTGGTAGATTGCATTTGCCACATCGGTAACTTCGGCCCTTGTGGGACGAGGGTTATCTATCATGGTATGAAGCATTTGTGTGGCAATAATAACAGGTTTTTTACGTGCCTGACACTTGGAGAGAAGCTCCCTCTGAATAACAGGAATTTTTTGAGCCTCTATTTCGACCCCGAGATCCCCTCTTGCAACCATAACTCCATAGCAGTCGGCCAGGATCTCGTCGATATTCTCAACGCCCTCCCTGTTCTCTATTTTTGAGATAATCTTAATATGACTTTTATGTTTATCCAGAATTCTCTGTACCTCCCTCAGGTCGCTGCTGTTTCTTACGAATGAGTGTGCAATAAAATCGAGGTCGTTCTCAACAGCCCACTCTATAAAGAGCTTATCCTTTTCGGTAACCGACGGAAGCTTAATTGACACGCCGGGTACGTTGATACTTTTACGCCCTTTTATTTTACCATCGTTATTTACATTACATACCAGTTTGCCGAATTTCTTCTCCTTAACGGTAAGAGATACATCCCCGTCATCTATAAGAATCTGTGAGCCGCAAGGCACCTCATTTACGAAATTACTATAGTTTGTATAGAGCAGATAGTTACCGGACACACCGTTTATGTCGTCGGCAAAATATACTGTCTCACCCTTCTTAACCTCGAATCCTGTTTCGTTCTCCATTGCTGTAATTCGGATTTCCGGTCCCTTGGTGTCAACAAGTATAGCTATTTTGTCGGATACAGTACGGGTGTTTTTGACAATCTCGAGAGCCGATTCCGGTGTTACGTGGGCGGAGTTTATTCTGACAACATCCATCCCCTCTTCGAAGAGTGAGCGAATAAAATCGACACTGCACCTTTTATCGGAGATTGTGCATATAATTTTGGTTCTCTTTCTGTTCATATTTCGTAAATTTGCTGCAAAATTAAGCTATTTTCCCCTTGAAAAAAAGTTATATCAACAATTTAACATCGGATTATGCCTCATACCTCTCACTCGAAAGGGGTTTGTCGAAAAACAGCGTTTCTGCATATTGTTCCGATATTGAAAAGTTTCTTCTTTTTTTGGGAATAGCTGATGAGAACAGTGGCGGTACAGATTTGCAAAGAGTCGATAAAACTGTTTTGGAAGATTTTATCGCTTCTGAACAGGAGAGGGGGCTCTCAGTGAAATCTCAAGCTCGCCTGATCAGCTCCCTGAAATCATTTTATGAATTTCTGGTAATTGAAAAGCTGTGTGAAAACAGTCCGGCAGAGCTCCTTGAGCAGCCCAAACCGAGGCGGGCTCTCCCGGTAGTGCTCTCTGTACGCGAGGTTACCGATATTATCGATTCGGTAGATCTGTCTCAACCTGAGGGACCAAGGAACAGGGCGATTCTGGAGGTGCTATACTCCTGCGGACTAAGGGTATCGGAACTAATAAATTTAAGATTATCGGACATATTCATCAACGATGGTTTTGTGCGGGTTACAGGTAAAGGAGACAAACAGAGGCTTGTTCCTCTGGGAGAGCCCGCCTCCGAATCGATTCTCAATTATCTTGAAATCCGATCCCTCATGCCGATTGCCGTGAAGCATGCAGATTTTCTCTTTTTGAACAGGAGAGGACATAAACTCACTAGAGAGATGATTTTTCATATAGTCCGTAAACAGACACTGTCAGCCGGAATAGAAAAAGAGGTCTCTCCACACACTTTCAGACACTCCTTCGCTACACATATGGTTGAAAATGGCGCCGATCTCAGGGTAGTACAGGAGATGCTGGGGCACTCCAGTATTCTGACCACAGAGATCTATATGCACGTAAATTCCGAAAAATGGAGGAGATCGATAATAGATCACCATCCCAGGGGTAAAGCCACTATCGTTTGATTCCCTTAAGCATCATTACAGCGCAGAATATAGTAACCAGATTAAATGCCGGAATTATAAATATTGCCGGTATTACATCAACGTGATGAACTGCCATGGCAATCAGTTTTGCCGATAGTGCCGTCATTAAAAATGAGAGGAACACCGTGTATATTACTCCGAAGAGATATCCGTCGGGTCTCTTTCTCCAAAGAAGCATACCTGCAATAAACGAGAGGGGCAGAAGAAGTCCAAGGTCAAAGCCTTGAACTATGAGAGTTGTGTAGTGCTTAAGTTCGTGTGGGTAAATTGTCCCGTCGAGCAGAGGAGGTACAACTACTGCAAGCCATAGAAATGATATCGCAACCGCATTGAACATAAGAAATCCTCCTGTGAATTTTACAGGAGTATTCTCACGGAAAATATGCCTGACCGAGTCGTGCGTTCCCGATGTGAGATCGGCCCTTAAAAGACCTATAATCATATAGAATGCAAAGAATGATAATCCCATCAGGGCGCTGTAGGCTAGGAAGAGTACATTGTACATAGCCATTGTGAGATAGAACAGATATGTTACCAGAAAATAGCCAAGCGTCCCGGCAAGCAGAAAATCTGCCCATCTCCAACCTTTTCTGAAGCCTGTCAGTGAGATCAGGAGCAGGGGAACTCCCAGGAATAGAGTTATATAGTCCTGTGCAATTCCTTGAATGGCAACATCGGCAGACATGTTGCGGTATAAGCCTTTACCGTAAAGTTCTACCATCTCTCCGTGTACAGATAGTATTATCTTTTTCATCATGCCGGGCCCTCCGGACCAGATACCTGCCGATGCTGCCACAACAGCAAGCAGTGCGATAATTATAACTATTACTGTTAACGGTGTTTTTGAGTGAAAAGGTGCCCGAGTTTTCATAATAAAACTATTTAATTGGCCTCTCCTTTTGCAGCAGAAATCATACCACTCTGTTGAGTTTGCTGTGACGGTATCCGTAAATGAGATATACTACCAATCCTATTGCCATCCAGGCGATAAAGCGAATCCAGTTTGTAAGGCCAAGTTCGGTAATAAGGTATATATTGGTAAGAAGTCCCAGCACCGGAATGAGGGAGAGTCTCTTTTTAACGGCTATGAATGTAATAATAGTTGATGATATTACAAAGCCCCACATCGGGATTTTGTGTCGGAATTCGCTCCACGGAGCAGGTCTGAAAAAATCTATAACGCCGTTGGTGTTAAACCATAGAACAATGCACATGACAACGATGATCATGAACGGAAGGATGTATCGGCTGTCGTAGTAAGGTACCCGGAATCCGACCCTCTTTCCGGTGCCGTCGGTTTTTGTATCTGCCTGCCTACTATCCTTATCAAGAACAAGAACTCCTCCGCAAACAACAATAAAGGCGAACAGTGTTCCAATGCTGGTCAGGTCGGTGACCTCAGTTAAGTTCATAAAGAGCGAAGGGAGTGCTACAAAAAAACCGGTAACCACAGTCGCAAACGAAGGGGTTTTAAACTTTTTATGAACCTTTGAGAATCTCCTCGGAAGAAGTCCGTCCCGGCTCATACTCATCCAGATTCTGGGCTGACCTACCTGAAATACCAGAAGAACACTCGCCATTGCAATTATAGCGCTTACCCCGATAACTCCGGAAATCCAGTCAAGATTAAGTTTGTGAAAAACATAGTATAGAGGGTCACCTACTCCTAGCTCTTTGTAACTCACCATTCCCGTAATTACAAGACTGATAGCGATATATAATATAATGCAGATAATAAGACTGTAAAAAATGGCCCTTGGCAGATCTCTCTGAGGATTCCGGCACTCCTCCGCTGTTGTGGATATTGCGTCGAATCCTATAAAAGCAAAGAAAACGGCAGATACACCCTTCAATACTCCGCCTATGCCGTTCGGCGCGAATGGGGACCAGTTCCCCGGATTTACATAAAACGAACCTATGCCAATAACCAGTAGCAGAATGGCCATCTTTATCATTACCATTATGTTACTGGCCATCTTTGTCTCATAGATTCCCACATATACAAGGATAGTTATGAGGACCACAATTGAGAAGGCCGGAATATCTGCAATTAACTTTACTCCAAATAATACAGGTGCGCTGTTCCATGCCAGATATGACTCCCGAAGAGCCGGCGTAAGAGATGAAATATCTGCCCCGCCCGAAAGCAGTACAGATGCTTCGGCAAATCCCCTGGAGGCTGATAAATAGTCTGTTGTAATATAATGAGGAAGTGTAATTCCGAATCCGTTCATCATTCCGGTGAAGTAGTCCGACCAGGAGATTGCAACAGCAATATTCCCTACAGCATACTCCATTACAAGACTCCACCCGATTATCCAGGCAACAAGCTCTCCGAAGCTGACATATGAATATGTGTATGCGCTTCCGCTAATTGGTATTCTGGATGCAAATTCGGCATAGCATAGAGCGGAGAATCCGCAGGCTATAGCAGTAAATATAAAGAGTACCGAAACTGCCGGACCTCCGTTGAAAGCTGCATTGCCGATTGTGGAGAATATACCTGCACCTACTATACCGGCCACTCCAAGTGCCGTTAAGTCAAATACGGTAAGATTCTTTTTCAGATGAGGGTTCTCTTCGTTTGAACCGGTGTCGGACAGGATGTGTGAAAGACTCTTTTTGCGAGATAACTCTTTGAACATTTTTCACAGTTTTTAGGATGTTTAAGGGAACCCTTTATAGGCCTCAGCCAGTTCCGGCATAAAGCTATCAAGCGTAGGGTATATGTACCTTTCGTGACTATATCTCTCAAGCTCGTCTGCCAGGGCCTCAATCCAGTAAAAACCTCTCGCCACCTGTGCATTAATTTCATTTTGAATCGCCTCTCCCGGGTAGTTATGCTCTCTCATGTACATGATTACAGACGCCCTCACAAGGGCCTCGTTAAGTACGATTCTCCAGTGACCATAAGCCTGTTGTCTCATTTTAGCCTCTACTGAAGCAAATAACTTTTCACCCTTCTCTCTGAAAAGCTCTTCATGCTTCACATTGAGGTGGTTGACAAAAGTATGGCAAAATTCGTGAATCAATATTGGAAAGTAACCCTTGTCCTGGTAGAGAGGCTTGCCCTCTGCATCCACGCTCCAGGTTCCCATAAGCGCATATGCAGCCTTTGTACCATCCCTGTAAGCGACAGACGCACCGTAATTGTTGCCTCCGTTACCGAGTGCGATTATTATCGTAAAACCTCCTCCCGATTCCTCACCAAAAAATTCCTTGAACCAGCCAAGATCGAGTCTCTCGAAAAGCGGAACAAATCGCTCAACCGCTTCTGAATAGAGCGATTCATTGGCTACAAAGAACTCATCGAAGTGAGAGTCCTTCCTGAATTTTGACAAAAGCGAGGTAAACTCGGTAAGACTATCCCTTCTCCATCTGCTGTCGAGGTTGTCCAGTGTTATATCGCTCCTTAAATTTAAATTGGAATCAAGATGCACCGCCATCGACATCACGGCATCATAACCCAGCCCCTGCCGGTACATCCTCGATCTTATATATTTGATAAGCTCATGCTCCCTGAATACGCCGAAATGAGACTCGATTCTGTCGGTGTAGTTTTTGTATGCCTGAGAGGTATACTCATTTTTTCCGGCTAACCGGAAGGCTATACTCATAATCTCAACTCTCTTATCAACGGTTGGCCTGGCCGGGAGGGAACCCTCTCCTGCAGCAACATTCAACCCCAGTATAACCAGGGCTACTGAGCAGATGAACTTTCTCATATCTATTCCCATTCTATGGTTGAAGGTGGTTTGGAAGAGATATCATATACTACTCTGTTTACACCTCTCACCTTGTTTATAATATCGTTGGATACTTTTGCAAGAAACTCATACGGCAGATGTACCCAGTCGGCTGTCATCCCATCCGTAGAGGTTACAGCACGAAGTGCTATTGTATATTCATAAGTTCTCTCATCGCCCATAACACCCACGCTTCGCACCGGCAACAGGATTGTCGCGGCCTGCCATACCTTGTCGTACAACCCGCTTTCACGCAGGCCGCCGATAAAGATGTGATCGGCCTCTCTGAGAATTTCAAGTTTCTCCCTGGAAACCTCCCCCAGAACCCTTATACCAAGGCCAGGACCAGGGAAAGGATGACGGGAGATGAGTTCGTTGCTTATGCCAAGAGCTCTTCCCACTCTTCTAACCTCGTCCTTGAAGAGAGAGCGCAAAGGCTCAACAACCTTAAGCTTCATATAATCGGGCAAACCCCCGACATTGTGGTGCGATTTTATTGTTGCCGAAGGGCCGTTCACCGATACCGATTCGATAACATCGGGGTATATTGTACCTTGGGCCAGCCATTTAGCATTTTCTATCTTGTGAGACTCTTCATCGAATACATCTATGAAGACCTTGCCTATTGCCTTCCTCTTTTTCTCAGGGTCTGTGACTCCCTTGAGAGCATCAAGAAACTTATCGGAGGCATCAACGCCTATAACATTGAGCCCCATATGCCTGTACGAGTCGAGAACGCTCTCATACTCACATTTGCGGAGCAGGCCGTTATCTACAAAAATACAGGTTAGTTTATCACCAATCGCCTTATTGAGCAGAACAGCCGCAACCGAGGAGTCAACGCCGCCGGAAAGACCGAGAATTACCCTCTCTTCGCCAATCTTACTTCGAAGCTCCTGCACGGTACTCTCAATAAATGAATCCGGAGTCCAGTCACCCTTACATCCGCAAACATTCATCACAAAATTCTCAAGAATCTTGGGACCCTCCTCACTGTGAAAAACCTCCGGGTGAAACTGAACAGCGTATGTCTCTTCTCCCTCAATACGATATGCGGCATTATGAACATCTGCAGTAGAGGCAATAACCTCAGCGCCATCCGGAAGATCAGCGATTGTATCACCATGTGACATCCAAACCTGAGACCTATCTTTTACTCCTTTAAAAAGCGGACACTCGGGTGCATTTATGCTTAAAATTGCCCTGCCGTATTCTCTTGCAATCGAGGGATTTACCTCTCCGCCAAAAGAGTGGGCAATATATTGTGCCCCATAACAGACTGCAAGCAGGGGGAGTTTCCCTTTGATATCAGTAAGATCGATCTGCGGAGCCTTTTCATCTCTGACAGAAAATGGGCTTCCGGAGAGAATTACACCCTTTACGCTCTCATCGAGAACACCTTTTTTGTTAAAAGGTACAATTTCACAATAGACGTTTAATTCTCTTAATCGTCTGCCTATAAGTTGAGTAAATTGGGATCCAAAATCGAATATAAGAATTTTTTCGGTCATAAATGAGAGGATTTCGGGTAAAACACGTCGCAAAAATAGGACAAAAAAGTATTTATGCCTACTTTTGCCACCGAATTATGCAAAAAATCAGAAATATTGCCATTATAGCCCACGTGGACCATGGCAAAACCACACTCGTGGATAGAATGATTCTCCAGGCAAAGTTGTTCAGAGATACCGAAAAGGTTGGAGAGCTGATACTTGATAACAACGATCTGGAGAGGGAGAGAGGCATTACCATCCTCGCAAAAAATGTCTCTGTTCCATACAAAGATTACAAAATAAACATTATAGACACCCCTGGCCACGCCGATTTTGGAGGAGAGGTAGAGAGAGTTCTAAATATGGCCGATGGTGTTCTTTTGTTGGTAGATGCTTTTGAGGGGACCATGCCTCAAACCAGGTTCGTTCTCAAAAAGGCTATTGAGATGGGTAAAAAGCCGGTAGTCGTAGTCAATAAGGTCGATAAACCAAACTGCCGCCCCGATGAGGTAAACGAACAGGTATTCGAGCTTATGTTAAATCTTGAAGCAACTGATGACCAGCTCGATTACAAAACGATTTTCGGTAGTTCGAAACAGGGTTGGATGTCAAAAGACTGGCGCAAACCTACTAGTGATATTACAGCTCTTCTCGATACAATTCTCGAGGAGATCCCGGAACCACCTTTCGTAGAGGGTACACCGCAGATGTTAATTTCATCGCTCGAGTATTCACCGTACGTAGGTCGTATTGCAGTGGGAAGAGTGACCCGGGGAGTGCTTAAAACTGGCATGCCTGTTTCTCTCTGTAAAAGAGACGGATCGATTGAGAAAACCAGAATAAAGGATCTGATGCTATTCTCGGGCCTTGAAAAATCCAAGGCAGATGAGGTTAAGTGCGGAGATATCTGCGCTGTAGTAGGGGTTGATGGATTCGAAATCGGTGACACAATTGCCGATTACGAAAATCCTGAGGCACTTCCTCCTATTGCAATAGATGAGCCTACAATGAGTATGAGGTTCACAATCAACGACTCTCCATTCTTCGGCAAAGAGGGGAAATTTGTTACCTCACGTCACCTTAAGGAGAGACTGGACAGGGAGCTCGAAAAAAATCTTGCCCTGAGAGTCAAAGACGGAGCTACTGCCGATTCATTCATTGTTTACGGCCGCGGTGTTCTGCACTTGTCGGTTCTTATCGAAACAATGAGAAGAGAGGGGTTTGAGTTACAAGTAGGACAGCCAAAGGTTCTGGATAAAACGATAAACGGAGTAAGATGCGAACCGGTTGAGCACCTCACAATCGACCTTCCCGAAGAGATGGTCGGCCGGGCAATTGAGATGACCACCCGCCGAAAAGGGGCGCTCCTTCATATGGAACACCGCGGCGACAGGGTTCACCTCGACTTCGACATACCATCGCGCGGTATAATTGGCTTAAGAAGCAATCTGCTTACTGCCACTCAGGGAGAGGCTGTTATGTCGCACAGGTTTAAAGGTTACGAACCATTCAAAGGTGAGATCGAGAAACGTACAAACGGATCGCTTGTAGCTCTGGAAACAGGCATAGCTATTGCCTATGCGATGGATAAGCTGCAGGACCGAGGATCGTTCTTTATCAACCCCGGCGAAGATATTTACAATGGGCAGATAGTGGGTGAGAATTCGAGAGGAGACGATATGACTATCAACTTATGTAAAACAAAGAAACTCACAAATGTAAGGGCATCGGGAACCGATGACAAGGTTGTTCTTGCTCCCCCTAAGATCTTCTCTCTGGAGGAGGCTTTGGAGTATATACAGGAGGATGAATTGGTTGAGGTAACTCCCAAGTCGATAAGACTCAGGAAGATATATCTTGATGAAAACGAAAGAAAAAGGCGTAAGAGTTAACAGAAATATCTGCCTACTCTCACAGCCTCTTTAAATTGTTGCGTTTTTAAAAAAATAGATTAAATTTGCAGGCTCATTTTATATGAACAGGGAGAGATATACTGAGTTTATTATTCCCGTAAAAGGGTTATCGCCGGGCAAGCACAGCTTTGACTTTGAGATTGGCCGGTCCTTTTTCGATGAATATGAGGAGGGTGTGATTTTCGATGCCAATATTAAGGCAGAGATTGTACTCGACAAAAGCTCTACTTTTATTAATCTCTCAAGTTCTATAAAAGGCTCTTTGAAAACCGAATGTGACAGATGTCTTGGCGAATTGGATTTTCCGGTGGATATTACCCCCGGCTTGTTAATCAAATTTGTAAAGAGCGATCAGGAGCCCGAGAACGACGAGGTTCTCACTCTTGAACCGGGTGAATCGGAATTGGATATTAAGCAGTTTCTATATGACTATATCTGCCTGGCTCTCCCAATAAAGCACGTTCACGAAGAGGGCAAATGTGACCCTGTTATGTTGTCCAGACTCACTGGAGGCACTGCTGCCGAAGGAGTCGATCAGCAGGAGAATGGGGTTGAGGAGAGGGTTAATCCGGCATTTGCTAAGTTAAAAGATCTGCTCAGGTAGCACGGTTTTTGCAGAGTAGGTTGAATTAGTTAAAGGCTGTGAAGCTAAAACGAAATATAAACAGTTAAAATATAAAGTAATGGCACATCCGAAACATAGAATTTCGAAAACACGCAGAAACAAAAGAAGAACTCACTATAAGGCAGAGGTTCCTACTCTCGGAACCTGCTCAAACTGCGGATCTGCAGTTCTGTACCACAGGGTTTGCCCTGAGTGCGGATTTTACAGAGGTCGTCTTGTAATCGATAAAGCGTCGGCATAAGTAACGGGAAAGGGGGCTCAGATCTTATGCAGTTAGGCCGTGAAGCTACAGCGATAACGGCACCAAACGTAAATTAGTAACCTTGCCCCCGGAACAGTTTAAAAAATGAGTAAGAAAGCGATTATTACAGGAGTCGAGGGATATGTTCCTGACTACATTCTCAACAACGACGAGTTGTCAAAAATGGTAGATACCTCCGATGAATGGATAATGACTAGAATAGGGGTGAAGGAGAGGCATATTCTCAAGGAGGATGGTCTTGGTACCTCTCATCTCGCCGAAATAGCTGTAAAAAAGCTCCTCGAAAAGACCGGTACAAAGCCCGAAGAGGTAGATATGCTTCTTTGCGCTACTGTTACTCCCGACATGATGTTTCCTGCTACCGCAAATATTATCTGCGATAAGGTTGGAATATTGAATGCCTGGGGTTACGATATTAATGCCGGCTGCTCCGGTTTCATCTTCTCGCTTGAGACTGCTGCCTCTTTTATTGAGAGCGGACGTTCTAAGAAGATGATTCTTGTTACAGGAGAGAGAATGAGCGCTATTACGGATTATACCGACAGAACAACCTGTCCGCTTTTCGGCGATGCAGCCGTCGCTATGCTCATAGAACCTACCGAAGATGAATCTCTTGGTCTTCAGGACTCAATTCTACACGTAGACGGTATTGGCCGCCAGTACCTTTATCAGAAGGCAGGCGGATCAATGTACCCTGCATCGGAGGAGAGTGTGAAGAACAGGGAGCACTTCATCTATCAGGATGGTCAGACCGTGTTCAAATATGCTGTAAGCAGAATGGCAGATGTATCTGTGGAGCTTATGGATAGACACGGATTGAAGGCAGATGATATTGCATATCTCATCCCTCATCAGGCAAATCTCAGGATTATCGATGCAACTGGAAAGAGGATGGGGCTCAGTACCGATAAAATACTCATTAATATACAGAAATTCGGCAATACAGCCGGTACTTCAATTCCGCTTGTATTGTGGGAGTTCGAGAAGAATTTCAAAAAAGGAGACACTCTCATATTCTCTGCCTTTGGCGCAGGGTTTACATGGGGATCAGTTTACTACAAGTGGGGATATGACCCGCGTCCGTGACTCTAAAACGCTGTGAAGCGGTCACCGTCTGCGAGGTCGGTAAACCAACTCCGGAGGAAGAGTAATTTGAGGTGTACCTTTTGATTAAATAGTTTATGGCCCGATAGTTCAAGGGATAGAACGGAAGTTTCCTAAACTTTAAATCCGGGTTCGAGTCCCGGTTGGGCTACATGAGCAGTCAGTTTTGGCTGCTTTTTTTATTGTGTGGCTGAGGGGGGCTTCTCTTTTTAGCAATTTTTCAGAGATCACCGGAAGCTGCAAATTAATGTTGGGCCGCCGAACAACTCTACATAAGGCCCTTTACAGATGAGATTAACCCTAAGATATTTCCACCATCCTTGATGACTCGTTTTATCAATTTTAACCATTTTGTAGATTTGACCGAGCTCTCCAATGTGTCAAACACTGCGGTGCTGTTTTTAATATCAACCGGATCCATTGATTTTATTGCTTTTACGGCACTCTTGATGTAGTCTCTAAGTTCCATGAATGCCGGTTCAATTGCCTCCTCTTTAAGTTCAATCAAAAGTGAATCGCTAACTCTGTTGTCGTTAACCTGGAAAAATAGAACTGCAGGAAATTTTAGTTCGTAATTTTCTCCAAAGTATTGTTTTACAATCTCCTCTGGCTAGCCAATAATCTCTGTCATTGATTATTTTTGAAATATGTGGATTGGTAAAATCAAAAAGGATGAAAGCAAATGCCTGTGCTCTTCCATCTGCCCGATGCTTCATGCAGATTTTCAACATCTGCTCTTTAAAGGATTCGAAGTCATAACTCTCCTCCTTTATATGGTTGTGAATTTTACTCATACCCTCCTGTTATTAAATAATATCCATATAGCAAGTAGTAGTAATGCAGATGCTGTAAACAGTGGAATATAAAATATTTCGGCACTTGCAGTCAGGGCAAGAACCACTGAGCCAACAGATATTATTATTGCGGCAACTGAGTAGCCCGGTTCGTTATAAAACCAGGCATATGGAAATAGATGAGCGCCTGTGATTATAGCATATGCCATAATGAAGTAGTCCGGTGTCTTGACCAGTGCAAAGATCAGAAACGGGAAGTAAATAAGCTGTGCGAAATTTAGCCATAAACCCAGTGGTTGAAGAGGATTGTCCTTTATTTTCCACTCTGTTTTAAATAGTTTTGAAAGTGTAGCTGCCAGAGGAAGGAGTATTGCTCCGAAAATAAATGTCAATACGCTTTTGTCGTATGAACTGAAGCTTGTGTAGCGCCAGATGATGAATATTCCGAACCAAGCCACACTTGCAGCAAGAATAAAATCGATTCCCAGTTTTGCCTTTACTCTTATCTCCTGTTTTAGGCTTTCAAGAGTTCTGTTACTGTTATTTACACTTTCCATACTCATATGTTATATTTTGGAGGTTCGCTATATTATCTCCTGAATATCCTTGTGGCTCTCTCATATATGCCCATACACCATGCTAATGCCATCCCGTAGTTGGATACAGGAATCCCGGCTTCAATTGCTGGTTTCAGACGGTTGAGCAGTTGCCGGCGTGTAATCATACAGCCACCACACTGAATCACCATTGCATAGTCGTGAATATCCCTCTCTATTGAGTCCAGACCTACAACAACATCCCAATCGAGCCGGCAGCCGCATCTTTTCTGCAGCAACTTCGGCAGTTTAACTCTTCCGATATCGTCGCAGGTAGCATGGTGAGAGCACGATTCGAGAATAAGTACACGATCGCCCTCTTTAAGGTTGTCAATATGTGGAGTGCCTTTCAGGTAGGCTTCAAAATTACCTTTTGCCCGAGCCAGGAGAACACTGAATCCGGTCATATCTACCCCTTCGGGCACAGCAGCTGAGACCTGTTCAAATGCCTGACTGTCCGTTACAACAAGTTTCGGTAGAGTAGCGCAGTTCCGAAAAAATGAAGGCAGATTGAAGGGTTGAAGAACAACTGCGGAACATCTGTTGTCCAAAACATTGCGGATAGCATTTACCTGAGGCAGAATCAGCCTCCCCTCGGGAGCCTCACTATCAATCGGGCAAACAAGCACCACACTATCGCCCTCCTCAATAAGCCCGTCAAACATCTCAATTTCTGTCAGAGGACTACCCTGAATATTTTTAACAATCAGGGCGATGAGAGTCTCAAGCCTCCCTTTTTGCTCCTCCTCGTCAAGCAGATTGCATGAGAATTCTAAAACATCTGCACCGTAATTCGTAGTAAGTTCGAGGGCTATATCCTTGTCCATTTCGATAATATCGGACTGATTATGAATTATTATTACCGGAATCTCCTCTTTTTTGAACCGTGAAAGCAGATCCTTTTCGAATTTCTCAAATTTATTGTCGGTATATAGCAGCAGAGCCAGATCTATTTGAGATATAATCCTTTTTGTACGAGTAACCCTCTGTTCGCCAAGTTCTCCCGAATCATCGATTCCTGCAGTGTCAATAAAACTTACAGGACCAATTCCGAATACCTCCATCCGCTTCTTAACCGGATCGGTTGTGGTTCCGGGTATATCCGATACAATCGCAACATCTTCGCCCGAAATAATATTTATGAGAGAGCTTTTGCCCGAATTTCTTCTACCGAATACTCCAATATTTTTCACCTTGCTCATAATCAGATATTTTTAATTTTTGACCGACAGATATTTACAGAAACAGATTTGAAATTTCAGAATCGTGTAAATCTTCTACACAAAGTTAATTTTTTTCCGATTATGAAAACAGAGTGTAGCAATAGCCTCTAATTTTACTTTGAAATATTACATTAATCATTTAAACTCTACACTATGGAAAATGTTGAAAATAGGGGAGAATCCAAAAAAAGAGGAATCTTGTCCAAACCATCGTTCTGGATTGCAATTGCGGCTATAACACTAACTCTGCTGCTCCTCCTGGCAACCGATTGGGATAGCTTTATGGAGGGTTTTAATAGGGGCTATAACTCTGTGGAATAGTTTTTTTGAAAATTTTACCATACATTTGCCGCTCATTTGATCAATTAATGGTAAATCCCTTTCAGGAACTAGGTCTTAACAAGAAGATCACAGACGCTATAAGCGAAATCGGGTTCGAAAAACCCACACCGGTACAGGAGAGAGTTATTCCCTTACTGCTTAACGAAAAGAGAGATTACGTGTGCCTCGCTCAGACGGGTACAGGTAAAACGGCGGCTTTCGGCCTGCCGGTAATACAAAAGTGCAAAGCTGATATTAGTGATATCCAGGCACTTATTCTAAGCCCCACAAGAGAGCTTTGCAGGCAGATTGCTGCTGATTTAGACAGATATTCAAAAAATTACGATAATATAAAGGTAGTATCGGTATACGGTGGAGCACCTATAGATTCGCAGATAAAAGCTCTTCGCAAGAACCCTCAGATTGTCGTAGCTACTCCCGGAAGACTTGTGGATCTTATCGAGAGGGGAGCTGTACATCTTGATGCGATAAACACACTTATTCTGGATGAAGCCGACGAGATGCTCAATATGGGCTTTAAAGACGAGCTCGATTTTATTCTCGAAACTACACCGGGCAACAGACAGACTCTTCTCTTTTCGGCAACACTGCCGCTGGAGGTTGAGGGGATCGCCAAACACTACCTGAAGAGCGCAGAGATTGTAACTGTAGGCCAGAGAAACCAGGGGGCCGAAAATGTAAAACACTACTATTTTGTAGTTCATGCAAAGGATCGTTACAATGCTCTTAAGAGGATTGCCGATTACAATCCTGATATTTACGGCATTGTATTCTGCAGAACTAGACAGGAGACCCAGGAGATAGCTGATGCACTTATCAGGGACGGTTACAACGCCGATTCGCTGCACGGAGATTTGTCTCAGGGGCAGCGAGATTTGGTGATGAAAAGGTTCCGGGAAAAGAGCCTCTCTATCCTTGTTGCGACCGACGTGGCCGCCAGAGGGATCGATGTTAATGACCTGACTCACGTAATTAATTATAATCTGCCCGATGAGGCTGAGGTTTATACTCACCGCAGCGGAAGAACCGGAAGGGCCGACAAGAACGGTGTTTCGGTGATAATTATCAACTCAAAGGAGCAGCATAAAATTAAGGCAATCGAAAAGCTTATCGGAAAAACCATTTCAAAAGCCAAAATACCGTCGGCCCGCGAAGTGTGTTCAAAACAGCTGCTACACCTTATAAACGAGATCGAGAGGGTAGAGGTTAAGGATGAGATTGCTGAATATGCGGAGCTGATTTATGATAAGTGGAAGGACTTTCCAAAGGAGGAGATTATTTATCGTGTCCTCTCGGTGGAGTTTAACCGTTTTCTTGACTATTACCGTCACGCACCGGATCTTAACCTGAGAGAGGAGGAGTCCCGCAAGAGCGACAGGGAGTCTTTCGCAAATGCAATTCCTCAAAAGGGAGAGAGGGGCTACAAATGGGTAAAAATAAATATCGGATTCAGACAAAAGATCACTCCTAGACATGTTTTGAGACTTACATCATCATGTGGAGTCGGTAAAAAATCGGTAGGAAGAATCGATCTCAGAAAAGAGGTTACATTTATCTCTGTAAGCAATAATGCTGCACAGTTCCTTGTTGGGGAGCTTAATGATATTGATTACAGGGGTCACAAGCTTAAAGCAGAGATATCGGACGCCAAGTAATAAAATACCTGGCAAATTGATTATGGGAGCAGTGAATTGAATAGATTCGCTGCTCCTTTAGTATAATCTGAAAACCTGATTTTCAGTTCCCTTATTACTACCAACGGCCATTTCCAGTGTTGGTAAAGCATTTGAGCAAAAATAGGTACAGCAATAATAAATAATATATCCCCCTTCACAAGCTCCAGTAGCAGGAGCGTGAGTGTAATGGATATCAGCGCCGTCGTAAGCTGAGATTTATAATATGGCACGCTGTTTCTGCTCAGAATTACCTGCATAGACATATATGTGTTGCTCTCCAGAAGCGAGCCTGCAAAGTAGAGCAGCAGCAGCGGTGCGGCAATGAGAAGTCTCTGGTCTTTTTTCAAAAGGGCAAGGATGTCGTTCCCGGCAAATATTGTAAGCACCGCTGCCCCGGCGAAAATTACGAATGCAACGATCTGGGCCTTTACATATAGTCTTTTGACCTCTCCGTTATTACCTTTTGACCTCTCGCTGGTAAGTTTTGGATAGTATGTCATAAACCAGGCAAGAGCCATTGTAAAAGTGAGGTCTACAAAGGTTTTACTTATTGAGTATCTGCCCAATTGTGCCAGAGGGAGGTATAGCCCGGCAATTAAAGGAAGAATATTTTTCAGGAGAACTGAACTTATGCTCGAAAAGCCCGATTTATATACAGTGGGCCATAGTGTTGCAAGTATCTCTCTCCAGGGGTCGGCAGATGATTTTTTTAATCCGGTTACAAGTTCTCTGTCATAAAATGCTCTGTTTGCCAGAATTCTGTTAACAATTGTAGAGCATATCTGCCCTATAACCAGAGATATAAGGCCAAAGCCGGAAACTAAGAGCGAACTGGCAATTACAAGGTGAGTTACCTGTGAAAGAACGAAGATCTGTTTTGAACGCTTTATCATTCCTCGTCCAATGAGCAGGGCATCATAATAGAAAGTGAAAAATCTGTAGCAGAGAAGTAGCCCGTAAGTGTACCATGCAATCTTTGCCATTGTTACATCTCCGGAATATCCTGTCAATACGCTGTTGATGTAAAAAGTGCCTGCAATGAGAAAAATTGCAAGCATCAGAAAAGAGACCGATGCATATACAATCCTGGTTGTCCTGAGTAATCCCTTCAGAAGTGGAAAACTCAAGGCAGAACCCTCTCTGACCTCTTCCAACCCCTCTCTGCTTAATTTTGAAGCCCCGGAAAAGATATATGTTATATTTCTTGAGATTGTAGAGTAGAACCCGAAATCGAGCAGATAAATGAGAGATTCAAGGCTGAAGAAAAGCCCCCAGAGTGCAATATCCTCAATTGGCAGCAACTTTATAATGAGGCTCATTGTTACCAGCCCCGAAAGGATTCTAACGACAGTTGCGCCGTAGTTCCAGAACAGATCTCTCTTTCCGATATTCATACACACAAATATACAAGTAAAATCATTCCGTAGTTATCAAGATATAAAAAAAGCCTCCCAGTTATGGGAGGCCGGAAACCCGTTTGGTGTTTGTATATTGCTTAACCTTTTATTGTGTAAGGGTTAATGTGGGTTTCTTATTGAATTTTACTCTTAAGAGCCTTGTTTAGAACAATGTTAACATTTTTAACTACAGCACTAGCAGTGTAAGTTGCACCTGTATAGCTGTCGGCAGATGCAGATTTCTTCGCTGCAGCCTCTTTAACTGTGAGCCCATTCCAGTTATTGAAAAAATTCTGTCTCTCAAGTTTTCTGGTATAGCCTGTAGATTCCCAGTTACTCAACATTGCTACTTTTTTAATTATCTGATTCTTGTCGGTTATAATGATAACCGGAGTAGTATTGTGATACCCGATTATGCCCTCAGAAAATGGTTTACTTGAGAGTGCATATCCGATATAATTCCTTTTGGCATCAATGATTTTAAACCACACAGAACCCGATTTCTCGATAGCTACCGCTTCGGGATAAACAGTTTTTATAACTTCAAGTCCTGAAATCTCTTTTAATACAGGAGTCTCCTTTTTACCGCTCACTCCATTACCCGGACCCTGAAGATCTTGTGATTCAGCTCTGTTTGAAGCCAGAATACAAAGGAGAATAATTGTAACTACTCTAATTTTTTTCATTTTAATAATAAATCTTCATTCTGTTAATATTATGACAAATATCAAACCATAAAGTTTAACACTGTTAAAAAATATTAAAGAAAAATAATTAAAAAAGAAGTGGTGTGTAACCCACCACTTCTTCAGATGATTATCTATTTAACGAATACTATTTGTACTCTTTGATAGCAGCCTGTGCAGCAGCAAGTCTTGCGATTGGAACACGGAACGGTGAACATGAAACATAGTTCATTCCGGCTTTATGGCAAAACTCTACAGATTCAGGATCTCCACCATGCTCTCCGCAGATACCTACTTTGAGTTTGGCATTTGTAGTGCGTCCGCCCTTGATACCCATTTCAATCAGTTTGCCAACCGAATCCTTATCCAGTGTCTGGAACGGATCGAATGGAAGAACCTTTTTGGCAAGGTAATTACCCATAAATGCTCCGATATCGTCGCGAGAGAATCCGTAAGTCATTTGAGTAAGGTCGTTTGTTCCGAATGAGAAGAATTGAGCAGTTTTAGCCATTTCGTCAGCCAGAACGGCTGCTCTTGGAATTTCAATCATAGTTCCGAACAGGAAATTGATCTTGATTCCGAAAGCCGCTTCAACCTCTGCATGTACCTTGTCGCATATAACTTTTTGGAAATCGAGCTCTTTAACAGTCACTGTTACAGGGATCATTATTTCAGGCTGAGGCTGGAATCCCTCTTTCATAAGTTCTGCAGTTGCAGTAAAGATAGCTTTATACTGCATCTCAGATACCTCAGGATAAGTAATTCCAAGGCGAACTCCACGGTGACCCATCATTGGGTTAACTTCGTGAAGAGATTCACCCCTCTTCTTAATATCTTCAATTGAAATACCGAACTCCTCGGCAAGTTCTCTCTGCTTTTCGGCAGTTTGTGGAACGAACTCGTGGAGAGGTGGATCAAGAAGTCTGAAAGTAACAGGCTTGCCGTTCATCACCTTCATTGTGCCCTTTGTAGCCTCTTTAACGAATGGTTCAAGTTCTTTAAGTGCAGATATTCTCTCCTCTTCGCTGTTCGCAAGAATCATCTTACGAAGTTTTGAGAGAGGCTGCTCGGAATTTTGTCCGTAGAACATATGCTCGATACGGAAAAGTCCGATTCCCTCAGCACCAAAGTTAATTGCATTCTGTGCATCCTCAGGAGTATCTGCATTTGTACGAACACCCAGAACACGATATTTGTCTACGATGTTCATGTACTCAACAAAGCGTGGGTTCTCCGAAGCATCCATGGTCTCAACCTTGGTGTCGTAAACAAAGCCCTTGCTTCCATTAAGACTGAACCAGTCACCCTCTTTATATACCTTACCGTTGATGGTAAGCTCCTTTTTGTGGACATTGAGGTGAACAGCATCGCAACCTACGATACAGCATTTACCCCATCCGCGAGCAACGAGTGCAGCGTGTGATGTCATACCTCCGCGTGCGGTGAGTAGACCATCGGCAGCTCTCATTCCTTCAACATCTTCAGGATTTGTCTCTTCGCGAACAAGAATTACCTTTTTGCCGGCAGCAGCCCAGGCAACAGCATCTTCAGCTGTAAATACAATCTGTCCGACAGAGCCGCCAGGACCTGCAGGAAGACCTTTAGCTATAACGGTTGCTTTTTTCTCCGATTCAGTGTTGAGAATAGGGTGTAGAAGTTCATCGAGCTGAACAGGCTGAACTCTCAGTACAGCTGTCTTTTCGTCGATAAGACCTTCGTGAAGCATATCCATTGCCATATTGAGTGCAGCAAGACCGGTTCTCTTACCTACGCGGCACTGAAGCATCCAGAGTTTTCCATCCTGGATTGTGAACTCAATATCCTGCATATCGTGGAAGTGGTTCTCCAGGTTTGTTTGAATTTCGTCAAGCTCTTTGTATACCTGAGGCATTGCAGTCTCAAGACTTGAAAGGTGCTTGTTCTGATCGTTCTTGGTTGACTCGTTGAGAGGATTAGGTGTGCGGATACCTGCAACAACATCTTCTCCCTGTGCGTTTATGAGCCACTCTCCGTAGAACTTGTTCTCACCGGTAGCTGGATTTCTTGAGAATGCAACACCTGTTGCAGAGTTGTCACCCATATTTCCGAATACCATTGCCTGAACATTAACGGCAGTTCCCCACTCATCAGGAATTCCTTCGATGCGGCGGTATGAGATCGCTCTTTTTCCGTTCCATGATTTGAACACAGCACCCACGCCACCCCATAGTTGAGTATAAGCATCATCGGGGAATGCTGTTCCGAGTACCTCTTTAACTCTCACCTTGAAATCTTCGCAAAGTTGCATCAGGTCTTCGGTAGTGAGGTCTGTATCGCTCTTGTAACCCTTCTTTACTTTAACTTCGTGAAGCATTTTGTCAAGCTGAACACGAATACCTTTTCCCTCTTCAGGTTCTATACCTTCGGCCTTCTCCATAACTACATCGGAGTACATCATAATAAGCCTGCGGTATGCATCGTAAACGAAACGAGGATTGTTTGTCTTTTTAATAAGACCAGGAATTGTTGCTGAGCAGAGACCAATATTAAGCACTGTCTCCATCATGCCTGGCATTGAGCTTCTTGCACCCGAACGGCAAGAGAAGAGAAGCGGATTTTCGGGATCTCCGAATTTCATGTTCATCACATCTTCTGTCATCTTGATCGCATTGTTTACCTCCTGCGCAAGTTCCGATGGATATTGACAATTATTGCTATAATATTCGGTGCAGCACTCTGTTGTAATGGTGAAGCCGGCAGGAACTGGAATGCCGAGTTTACACATCTCAGCAAGATTCGCTCCTTTACCTCCAAGAAGGTTTTTCATTGTACCGTCACCATCGGCACTTTTACCTCCAAAGAAATAGACACGCTTAATGTTTGTCATAATTTAATTGTTAAAAAAATATTGTTTTTAATATAAATTGTAAGCAAGTTTTTTACAGGGGCGCAAATTTAGTAAAAAATCTACAATAAACGGCTAGCAAGTTCGGAAAGTTCACTACGCTCACCTTTTGTAAGATTTACGTGCTCAAATATCTCCTGTCCGTACATTTTTTCGCCCAGATGTGTCAAACCGTTTGAGTGTATATCCAGGAATGGTGAATCTATCTGGTGAATGTCACCTGTAAATACAAGTTTGGCGTTTTCGCCGGCTCTTGTAATTATTGTCTTTACTTCGTGAGGGGTCAGGTTCTGTGCCTCATCTATGATAAAAAAGACATCGGAGAGACTCCTCCCCCTAATGTAAGCCAGAGGAGAGATCATAAGCTTTTCGTTTTTTAACATCTCCTCTATTCTGACTGCTTCGCGGCTCGAAGGTTTATGCGCTCGTTTGATAACTGCAAGATTATCGAATAGAGGGAGCATATAGGGCGCCAGTTTCTCTTTTACATCTCCGGGTAAAAATCCCATCTCCTGATTTTGAAGAGGAATTACAGGCCTCGCAAGCAGAATCTGTTCGTAGTTCTGTTCCTGTGCGAGAGCTGCTGCCAGAGCGAGTATTGTTTTGCCGGTACCTGCCATTCCTGTAAGTGACACGAGTTTTACATCGGGGTCAAGCAGAGCGTCGAGAGCGAAATGCTGCTCGTCGTTTCTTGCCTCAATTCCGTATGCCTTCTGCTTTTTAACAGCAATGAGTGATTCCGTGCTATTGTGATACTTGGCAAGCACTGTAGAGTTATGTTTGCCCCCGGATATGGTGAAGAGTTGATTGCACGGAGTACTCTTCAAACCGAACTCTTTAGAGGGGACACCTCCATCGGCATAGAATAGTTTGTCTATAGTTTCCTGTGGTATATCATCGAGATGTATTACCTCTCTTTTGATATTTTCGACCCTTTCGTGATCAATTTTATCGGTCAGATAGTCCTGAGCAGGTATTTGAAGTGCTTTTGCCTTTATTCTGAGGTTGACATCCTTTGTGACGAGTATAACCTGCCTGTCGGGGTTGTTCTCTGCCAGAAAGTGGGTTGTCGCAAGTATTCTGTGATCCTGAGTGTCGTCGAAGAAGGAGAGAAGCATTTTGTCCGGGAACGGGTGACCCAACTCTACCCTTAGAAGACCTTTTCCTTTTCCCAGAGTGATCCCTCCGTTAAAGAGCCTGTTGTCGGTGAGATCATCCATCTCCCTAACAAACTCTCTTGCATTGTAGTTAATAGATTCATTGCCCTTCTTGAACTTGTCAAGCTCCTCAAGTACAGCAATCGGTATTACGATATCATTCTCCTGGAAATTAAAAATCGAACGATAATCGTGCAGGATTACATTTGTATCCAGCACGAAGATTTTTGCTCTCTTGGCCATATGTGAATGAGTTAATTATGTAAATATAACTCAAATCTTCGAAACAAGCCAATTTTTAGCGTTAATAAACATAGTTATCCAAGGGGTAACCTCATCCTCTTTTCTGTTACCGGGGTAGTAGGCCCAGTTATGAGGATAGATGCATCTTTCCGGGTGAGGCATCATGGCAAGATGTCTGCCGTCTCTACTGCAGACTCCGGCTATCCCTTCAGGTGATGAGTTAGGATTGCCCGGGTAATCTTTGTAGTTATATCTGACTGCAACGTTATATTCTGATATATCAACGGGGAAACTGAATCTGCCCTCTCCGTGAGCTACCCAGATACCGAGTTTGCTGCCGGTAAGTTCGGATAACATTATCGAAGGCGAATTTTCAACAGTCACACCTACGAAAGCACTTTCATATTTGTGAGATTTGTTGTGAAGCATCTTGGGCGATCGCTCTCTGGCTTCAGGAGTTATGAGTCCAAGCTCCGCCATAAGCTGGCATCCGTTGCATACACCCAGAGAGAGGGTATCCTCTCTTTGGTAGAACTTCTCAATTGCATCCTTAGCCTTCTCGTTGTATAGGAATGCCCCTGCCCAACCTTTGGCAGATCCCAGAGTATCGGCATTTGAGAAACCTCCTACGAATACAACCATATTTACATTGCTCAGATCCTCTCTGCCGCTTATAAGGTCGGTCATATGGACATCTTTTACCCGGAATCCGGCAAGATAGAGTGCCCAGGCCATCTCTCTGTCACCGTTTGATCCCTTCTCCCTTATAATGGCTGCTACAGGCATCTTCTCCCTGTTATTCTGAGGTATTCCCAATGTAGACTCCTTTCCGTCGAAATCTGCCGGGAAGTTGTAAATAAGTGGCTGTTTTCCGTAGTTTTCGAACCTGTTGAGTGCGAGTTCTGCCCCCACCTGTTTTATATCGAACAGATAGGATGTCTTATACCATAGATCTCTGTAGTAATCGATATCTACATCAATGCTTCTCTTTCCGTTCTTTATGTGTAGTTTTCTGTTTTTATTCCACTTGCCGATCGGGTATATCTCGACACCTCTGTCGCTGCATATGTTTTTAACCTCAATAAAATGCCTCTCCTCAACCTGAATAACAACTCCGGGGGTTTCTGAGAAGAGAATTTTAACAAACTCCTTCTCACCTATATGGGTAAGATCAGCTACAACTCCACCTCCGGTATTGGCAAAATTCATCTCCAGAAGAGTAGTTATAAGACCACCGGCAGATATGTCGTGTCCGGCCAGAATCAGATCTTTTGCAATCAACTCCTGTACAGAGGTAAAACAGTTTACAAAGTGGTCGGCAGATACTACATCCGGAGTTTCATCTCCAAGCTGGTTGGTTATCTGCGCAAAGGCAGATCCGCCAAGAGCAAATGTGTCATCGTTCAGATGGTTAAACGGAATATATATGAATATAGATTCCGGTTTGGCAGATGCTACCGGTTTTACACATCTGCGAATATCGCTGCATTCAGCAACCGATGAGACAATTAAAGTCCCCGGAGATAATACTTTCGAACCGTCGGGATATTTTTGAGTCATTGAGAGGGAGTCCTTTCCTGTAGGGATATTGATTCCCAGTTCTATAGAGAAGTCGCTCGCCGCCTTCACAGCATTATAAAGCCTGGCATCCTCACCAGCATTACGACATGGCCACATCCAGTTTGCCGACAGAGACACCCCTTTAACTCCTCCTTCAAGCGGAGCCCAGACAACATTGGTGAGAGCTTCGGCGATAGCCATTCTGCTCCCGGCCTCAGCATTTATCATTGCAACCATTGGAGCGTGTCCGATAGAGGTTGCTATACCCTTGTTGTCGCCATAACCAATGGCTGTAACTCCCATATTGTTCAGCGGAAGCTGAATCTCTCCCGCACACTGCTGACATGCAATCAGACCACTTACAGAGCGGTCCACCTTATTTGTAAGCCAATCCTTACAAGCAACCGATTCCAGTTGAAGAACCTGTTCGAGATAGTATTCAATATCGTCGTTGTCATACTCAACCGGGTCGAATTTCTCGTTAATTGTTGAGTCCTGCATAATGGTCTTTGGAGCTGATCCGAACATATCTTCAAGAGCCAGATCGATTGGAGTGTCACCGTTTTTGCTGCTCTTAAGCGTAAAATTGTCTCGCCCGGTCACTTCACCTATTACATACATAGGAGCCCTCTCCCTTTCGGAAATTGCTCTCAGCTGTTCAATGTCACCCTCTTTAAGTACAAGACCCATTCTCTCCTGGCTCTCGTTGCCGATTATCTCTTTGGCGGAGAGGGTAGGATCTCCAATCGGAAGTTTTGCAATGTCGATATCACCTCCGGTGTTTTCAACAAGCTCTGAAAGGCAGTTGAGGTGACCGCCGGCTCCGTGGTCGTGAATTGAAACAATAGTATTGTTATCGCTCTCCGCCAGAGAACGGATTGCGTTATATGCACGTTTTTGCATCTCCGGATTTGAGCGTTGAACTGCATTTAACTCGATAGAGTTGTCATACTCCCCTGTAGCAACTGAGGATACAGCTCCTCCGCCCATTCCAATCCGGTAGTTATCGCCACCTAACAGAACTATTTTGTCGCCTGGTTCGGGGCTGCCTTTAAAAGCATAATTTTTACGGGCATAACCGATACCTCCGGCCAGCATTATAACCTTATCGTATCCGTACTCTCTGAGTTTTTCGGTGTGTTCCAGAGTAAGCAGACTTCCGCAGATGAGCGCCTGTCCGAATTTATTGCCGAAATCGCTCGCTCCGTTAGAGGCTTTGATAAGAATATCCTGAGGAGTCTGATATAGCCACTCACGTTCAGGAGTGTTCTCCCAATCTCTTGAAATATCCACATTTTCATATTCTGATGCCCCATCCTGACCGAAGCGAGGGTATGAGGTCATGTAGACTGCTGTTCCTGCAACCGGAAACGACCCTTTTCCTCCGGCAATTCTGTCCCTGATCTCTCCTCCGCTTCCTGTAGCTGCTCCGTTAAAAGGCTCTACAGTTGTAGGGAAGTTGTGGGTTTCGGCCTTCAGTGAAATTACTGTTTCACTTCTCTTCTGCCCGAAGAGCGAAGGTTGATCGCCCCTCTCAGGGGTAAACAGATTAACCTCCGGGCCCTCGATAAAAGCGCAGTTATCCTTGTATGCACTTACTATTTTATTTGGATTCTGGGCTGAAGTCTTCTTGATAAGCTTGAAAAGACTCGACTCTCTCTCCTCACCGTCGATTATAAATGTGCCGTTAAATATCTTATGCCTGCAGTGTTCCGAATTAACCTGTGAAAATCCGAACAACTCACCGTCGGTTAGCGGTCTGCACAATTTCCTGCTTAGATTCTCCAGATAGACTATCTCATCTTCATTTAGCGCCAGCCCCTCACTTTCGTTGTAACCCTTGATGTCGGTAATGTCAATAACTGGTTCGGGGCTCTTCTCTATGTCAAAGATTTTTTGATTCAGTGATTTATAGACTCTTGTAAGCATTTTGTCATGAATAGGATTCTCCGATTCGCAAGGGAAGAACTCCTCTATTCTCTCGATTCCGGAAATGTTCATGTTTTGAGTTATCTCCACCGCCGTTGTGCTCCAAGGAGTTATCATCTCTCTCCTGGGGCCGGTAAAAATTCCATTTAGTTCGCTCTCGCTCAGCAGTTGAGCAGATCCCTCCTCGGCGTTGCCAAAGAGCCAGCAGAGAGCCTCTATTTCATTTTTCGAGAGTTGTTTTGTGGTTTTTACAGCAAGAACGCTCTTGCCGGTTTTGAAGAATTGAATCATTTTCTATTGGATTTTCGCCCCAAAAATATCGCTTTTTCTGATAATTTGCCCACATTTGTACATAATTTTACCATAATCTGCAATGATTGAGCTTAAAAGATTCCCATTCAACGAAGAGTCATACAAAAAAGAGCTGGAGCACCTCTTTAACCGCTTCCCACTTTATCAGAATATAGGAAGTGCTGCATACAAGCCTGGTATTGAGGGGATGAGAGATCTTGACGAGGCATCGGGAACCCCTCATAAAAGATTTCTTACAATCCATATTGCCGGAACAAACGGAAAAGGGTCAGTGTCGCATATGATTGCCAGTGTTCTGCAACACAGCGGATTAAAAACAGGCCTCTATACATCGCCGCATCTTGTGGATTTTCGTGAAAGAATAAAGATTAACGGGCAGATGATAGACAAAGAGTATGTATACAACTTTATGCTATCCTACAATCAATTTTGCGAAGAGCATAAACCCTCTTTTTTTGAAATCTCAACGGCAATGGCTTTCCGTTGGTTTGCAGATTCAAATGTCGACATAGCAGTTATAGAGACAGGGCTGGGTGGAAGGCTCGACTCTACCAATATCATCAATCCTATTATAAGTATTATCACAAATATAGGGCTCGATCACTGCGAGTATCTTGGCAGCACTTTGGGGGAGATCGCCAGAGAGAAGGCCGGCATAATTAAAGAGGGTGTACCTGTGGTTATAGGTGAGGCAGATGCATCTACCGCAAATGTATTCCGTATAAAAGCCGGTGAGTGTGACAGCCGGATCGTTTTTGCCGAGGATTATATTTTCAGGGATGTTAAGGCTTCGGATTACAACCTTGACCTGTATGGAAGCTATCAGGATAATAATATAAGGAGTGTACTTACAGCACTCTCCCTTCTGTATGAAATTCCATCATTTTCAGCTCTGTTTGGTAATAATGTCTATTGTGACGCGAAAAAAGATTCCAGATGCTGGTGTGATGAAAATATAAGGAGAGGGCTCAGTAAGACAGCTTCAACTACCGGTCTCAGAGGCAGGTGGGAGCGATAATCCACTTGTGATTTGCGATACAGGACACAATGCACACGGACTCAAATTTGTCTTTTCTCAGCTAGAGAGGGAGGTTTCACTCCGGGAAGGTACAAGACTCTTTATTATAATAGGTTTTGTCGCAGAAAAGGATATTACACCTATATTGGGTATGATGCCACGAAATGCATTTTATATTTATACAAATGCATCTGTACAGAGGGCGTTAAAGGCAGATTTATTGGCCGAGAAGTGTTCGCAGGCGGGTTTTGAGGGAGTTGTAAAAGGTTCGGTAAGGGAGTCTATCGACTATTTCAGATCGGTTTCTAA
>OFJB01000209.1_pt1 | contig 32235 bp, 27 predicted proteins | sample 1775081 | NCBI WGS metagenome assembly OFJB01 (sample SAMN08195771, study PRJEB24354) | sludge metagenome | isolation source: initial sludge from phenol fed wastewater aerobic bioreactor | place: India: Nagpur | collected 2016-06-05
TGCGCCAGCTTGGCGCTGCGGCTGCGGGCGGCGTCCAGGCGGGTGCGCACGCGCTCGGCGTGGCGGCGCAGCTGGCCCTGCTCGATGCACTGCGCCAGCGCGCGCTCCAGCAGGCTGGGGGTGGTCAGGGTGGAGAGCAGCTTGGTGTCCAGCAGCGGCTCCAGCAGCTCGGGCGGCGCGGCCAGGAAGCCGATGCGCCAGTTGGGCGCCAGGATCTTGGAGAAGCCGCCGACGTAGATGGTGCGCGCCAGGCCGTCGAGCATGGCCAGGCGCGTGGCGTGCTCGGGCGCGAGGTGGCAGTAGCTGTCGTCCTCGGCGATCCAGAAGCCGTGCTGCTGCGCCAGTTGCAGCACGCGGTGGGCGTGGGCCGGCGACAGGCTGGCGCCGGTGGGGTTGTGCAGCACGCTGACGCTGACGAACAGGCGCGGCGCCAGCGGGGTGCCGGCGTGCGCCTCGCAGTAGCGCGCCATCACCGCCAGGTCGGGCCCCTCGGGGCCGCGCGGCACGGGCAGGATGCGCATGCCCAGCGCCGACAGGCGCGCAAACTCCACCGCCCAGCCGGGCTCTTCGACCATCACCGCGTCGCCGGGCTTGAGCAGGGTGCGGCTGATGATGTCCAGCGCGTGCGTGGCGCCCATGGTGGTGACGATGTGCTCGGCGCGCGCGGCGATGCCCATGGCCCGCAGGCGCGCGGCCAGCACGCGGCGCAGCGCCGGCTCGCCCATGGGCTCGCCGTAGCGCACGCTGGATTCGCGCACGCTGGCCGTGCCCATGACCTTGCGCAGGCCGCCGAGGACCGCGTCGGTGGCGATCCATTCGCTGGGCAGCACGCCCATGCCGGGCTGGGGCTTGCTGCTGATGGGCTGGAACATGCCGCGCATCAGCGTGGCGGCGCTCAGGGGCGTGTTGTGCCGGCGCGCGTGGGCGGCGTCGGCCACGGCGGCAGGGCCGTCCGTGCCGGCGGCCGGCGCGGGGGCCTGGCCGCGCACGAAAAAGCCCCGGTTGCGGCGCGCCTCGACCAGGCCCTGGGCCAGCAGCTGGTCGTAGGCGGCCACCACGGTGGAGGGGCTGACGCCGTGCTGCGCCGCGCACTGGCGCACGCTGGGCAGGCGCGCGCCGGCGGCCAGCAGGCGGTCGCGGATGCGCCCGGCGAAGCGCGCGGCCAGTTGTTCGGCCAGGGGCTGGGTGGAGGTGCGCAGCAGCATGGGGCGGCTCATCTGTATGGCTGGCGCGAACCATACAGTTGTCGATCTGCGCCTGTCAACTGTATGGCTTGTGTATGGTTGGGGCCGTTACATTGGCGCCATGCCCGCTTCCGATTCCTCCGCCTTGTCCGCCACCGGTTCTTCCGCCCTGCCGCATCCGCTGGCCGCGCATGGCGGGCGGCGCCTGATGCTCGGCTTCTGGCTGGGGGTGCTGGGCGTGGCGCTGTTCGCCATCACGCTGCCGGCCACGCGCCTGGCCACGGGCAGCGCGGATGAGCCGCAGCTCGCGCCGCTGTTCGTCACCGTGGGGCGGGCGGCGCTGGCGGGGCTGCTGTCGCTGGCCTTTCTGCTGCTCACGCGCTCGCCCTGGCCCGCGCGGCGCCACTGGGGGCCGCTGCTGGGCGCGGTGGGCGGCAACGTGATCGGCTACCCGCTGCTGCTGGCCTTCGCGCTGCGCAGCGTGACGGCGACGCACGCGGCCGTGGTCACCGCGCTGCTGCCGCTGGTGACGGCGGTGGCGGCGGCGCTGATCCTGGGGCAGCGCGCGCGGCTGGGCTTCTGGGTCTGCGCGCTGGCGGGCAGCGCGCTGGTGGTGGTGTTCGCGTGGCTGCGCGCGGATCAGGCGGGCGGCTTTGGCCTGGCGCGGGCCGACTGGCTGCTGCTGGGCGCCGTCGTGGCCGCCTCGGTGGGCTATGTGTACGGCGCGCGGGTCACGCCCGAGCTGGGCGCCGAGCGCGTGATCTGCTGGGTGTGCGTGCTGGCCCTGCCGGTCAGCCTGCCGGCCACGCTGCTGATGTGGCCCGACACGGCGCTGCAGCCCGTGCGCGCCAGCGCCTGGCTGGGGTTCGCCTACGTCGGCTCGGTGTCGATGTGGGCCGGGTTCTTCGCGTGGTTTCGCGGGCTGGACTGGGGCGGCGCGCTGCGCGTGAGCCAGGTGCAGCTCTTGCAGCCGTTTTTGTCCATGCTGTTCGCCTGGCCCCTGCTGGGCGAGCGGCTGGACGCGGGCTCGATCGGCTTTGCGCTGGCGGTGGTGGCCACCGTGGTGCTGGGCCGGCGCTGGTCGCGGCCCGCGGCGCCCATTCCATCCCAACAGGGGAGCACCCCATGAATGCGAACGACATGAAGACATCGAGCCCCTGGCGCCTGGCCGCGCGCGCGGTAGGCATGAACCCCTCGGCCATCCGCGAGATCCTCAAGGTCACCGAGCGCCCCGGCATCCTCAACTTCGCCGGCGGCCTGCCCGCGCCCGAGACCTTTCCGGTGGCCGCCATGCGCGAGGCCTGCGCGGCGGTGCTGGCCGAGGGCAGCGCCGTGGCCCGGCCTTCGTTGCAATACGCCGCCAGCGAAGGCCTGCCCGAGCTGCGCCAATGGGTGTCCGCCGAGCTGGGCCGGCAGGGCGCGCAGGTGTCGCCCGAGCAGGTCTTGATCACCACCGGCAGCCAGCAGGGGCTGGACCTGGTGGCCAAGGTGCTGATCGACGAAGGCGCGCCGCTGCTGGTGGAAACGCCCACCTACCTGGGCGCGCTGCAGGCCTTCGCGCCCATGCAGCCGCGGGTGCACGGCGTGGCCAGCGACGACGAGGGCGTGCAGCCCGAGGCCCTGCGCGCGCAGCTCAAGGGCCTGGCCGAGCCGCCGCGCTGCATGTACCTGCTGCCCAACTTCCAGAACCCCACCGGCCGCACCATGCCCGAGGCGCGCCGCCAGGCCGTGCTGGCCGTGTGCCGCGAGCAGGGCCTGCCCATCGTCGAGGACAACCCCTATGGCGAGCTGTGGTTCAGCGCGCCGCCGCCCGCGCCGCTGCTGGCGCGCTGGCCCGAGGGCGTGATCTACCTGGGCTCGTTTTCCAAGATCCTGGCGCCCGGCCTGCGCCTGGGCTACGTCGTGGCGCCGCCGCCGCTCTACCCCAAGCTGCTGCAGGCCAAGCAGGCGGCCGATCTGCACACGCCCGGCTTCAACCAGCGCGTGGTGGCCGAGGTCATCAAGGACGGTTTTCTGGAGCGCCACGTGCCCACCATCCGCGCGCGCTACCACGCGCAGCAGGGCGCCATGCTGGAGGCGCTGGATCGCCACATGGCCGGCCTGGACGTGCGCTGGACCCGGCCGCTGGGCGGCATGTTCGTCTGGCTCACGCTGCCCGAGGGCCTGAACGCGCAGGCGCTGCTGCCGCGGGCGGTGCAGGCCGGCATGGCCTTCGTGCCCGGCGCGCCGTTCTATGCCCATGAGCCCGATGCGCGCACGCTGCGCCTGTCCTTCGTCACGTCAACGCCCGAGCAGATCGAGCAGGGCATGGCGATGCTGGCGCGCGTGGTGCGGGCGGCGATTTTTTGATAGAAAATGCCTCTAGCGCTTATCCATCAAGCGCGAGCAGCTATCAAAACAGGAAGACCATGACCCAGCCCCGCCCCTTCGCCCAGATCGACGTCTTCACCGCCCGGCCCGGCCTGGGCAATCCCGTGGCCGTGGTGCTGGACGCCACCGGCCTGGATGATGCCGCCATGCAGCGCTTCGCGCGCTGGACCAATCTGTCCGAGACCACCTTCGTGCTGCCGCCCACCGATGCGCGCGCCGACTACCGGCTGCGCATCTTCACGCCCGGCGGCGAGCTGCCCTTTGCCGGCCACCCCACGCTGGGCTCGTGCTTCGCGTGGCGCATGGCCGGCGGCACGCCCAAGGCCGAGGGGCGCATCGTGCAGCAGTGCGCCAAGGGCCTGATCGACATCCGGCTCCATGGCGAGCGCCCCGCCTTCGCCGCGCCGCCCCTGCAGCGCCGCCCGCCCGAGGCCCACACGCTCGCCGCCGTGCTGCCCGCGCTGGGCCTGGCGCCGGCGCAGCTCAGGCAGGCGCAATGGCTGGACAACGGCCCGCAGTGGCTGGCCCTGTGGCTGGACAGCGCCGGCACCGTGCTGGCCTTGCAGCCCGACCACGCCCGGCTGGCCGCCATCGGGCATAAAGTGGGCGTAGCCGGCATCCATGCGGCGCCACCAGCTCCTGAATCGATACCAGAATCGAGCCGCGAGGCGCGCGCCTTCGGGGCGCCGGCGTCAGCGCCGCTGATCGAAGTGCGTGGCTTCGCCGCCCCCATCGGCGTGCCCGAAGACCCGGTCACCGGCAGCCTGAACGCCAGCCTGGCGCAATGGCTGATCGAGGCCGGCGCGCTGCCCGCGCGCTACGTCGCCGCGCAGGGCACGGCGCTGGGCCGCGCCGGGCGCGTGCACGTCGAGCGCGACGCGGCCGGCACGGTGTGGGTCGGCGGCGACTGCGTGGCGGTCATCCGTGGTGAGGTGCAGTTGTAGGCGGCCCGCCTTCCCGCACGATCTGCCGCGCCGGCCGATCCGCCCGCCGCGGCCTGCCCGCGCTGCACGACAATCCCCGCTTCACCCACCCCGCTGCCATCCCGTGTCTTCAACCCCTTCGCCTTTCGTCGCCGTCATCGGCGCCGGCCCCGCCGGTTTGATGGCGGCCGAGGTGCTCTCGGGTGCCGGGGTATGCGTGGACGTGTTCGACGCCATGCCCTCGCCCGGCCGCAAGTTCCTGCTGGCCGGGCGCGGCGGGCTGAACCTGACGCATTCCGAGCCCGAGGCGCCGTTCCTGGCGCGCTTTGGCGAGCGCGCGCAGGCGCTGGCGCCGCACCTGGCCGCCTTCGGCGCGCGCGAGGTGCGGGCCTGGGCCGACGGCCTGGGCGCGCAGACCTTCGTCGGCAGTTCCGGGCGCGTCTTTCCCAAGGACATGAAGGCGGCCCCCTTGCTGCGCGCCTGGCTGCGGCGCCTGACCGCGCAGGGCGTGCGCTGGCACATGCGCCACCGCTGGATCGGCTGGGCGCCCGATGGCGCGCTGCGCATGGTCACGCCCGAGGGCGAGGTGCGGGTGGCCGCGCGCGCCGTGGTGCTGGCGCTGGGCGGCGCCAGTTGGCCGCGGATGGGGTCGGACGCGGCCTGGGTGCCGCTGCTGGCCGGGCGCGGGGTGGCGATCGCGCCCCTGCGAAGCGCCAACTGCGGCTTCGATGTGCGTGACGGGCAGGGTGCGCCCGGCTGGTCGCCGTATTTCGCGCAGCGCTTCGCGGGCCAGCCCCTGAAGACCGTAGCGCTGCGCTGTGCCGGGTTCGACCGGCGCGGCGAGTTCGTCGTGACGTCGACCGGGGTGGAGGGCAGCCTGGTCTATGCCGCCTCCGCGCTGCTGCGCGAAGCGATCGCGGCGCAGGGCCAGGCCACCGTCCATCTCGATCTGCTGCCCGACCGCACCGCCGAGCAGGTGCGCGCCGCCGTGCTGCATCCGCGCGGCGCGCGCAGCGTCTCCAGCCACCTCAAGAGCCGCCTGGGGCTGCAGGGCGTGAAGGCGGCCCTGCTGCACGAACGGCTGGGCAGGGAGGGGATGCACGATGGCGAGCTGCTGGCGCGGTGCATCAAGGCGCTGCCCGTCACGCTGGGCGCGGCCCGCCCGGTGGGCGAAGCCATCAGCACGGCGGGGGGCGTGACCTTCGAGGCGCTGGACGGGCGACTGATGCTGCGCGGCCTGCCCGGCGTGTTCTGCGCCGGCGAGATGCTGGACTGGGAGGCGCTCACCGGCGGCTACCTGCTGACCGCCTGCCTGGCCACCGGGCGCTCGGCCGGCCTCGGCGCGGTGCGCTGGCTGCAGGAACCGGCCGGGCGGTGAACCGGTGGGCGGCGCGGGTGCATATGCCAAAAATGCCGGGCAAACTTATAGAATGGCCGCAGATCGCACCCCGCTGGTGCCTCAGGAGCAAACATGGCAAAACCCCGGTCCGAAGTGGATGAGCGCACCAATCTGGCAGGCTCGAACAAGTTCGAGATGCTGATGTTCCGCCTTGGCAAGGACAAGGTGCTGGGCCAGTCCGAGCTGTTCGGCATCAACGTCTTCAAGATCCGCGAGATCATGGCCATGCCCACGATCACGCCGGTCGTGGGGGCGGACAAGCTCTCGCTGGGCGTGGTGAACCTGCGCGGGCAGGTGATCCCGGTGTTCGATCTGCCGGCCATCGTGGGCTGCACGCCGGAGACCGGGCTCAACATCCTGCTGGTGACGGAATACGGCCGCACCACCCAGGCCTTCGCGGTGGAGTCGGTGGAGGACATCGCGCGCCTCGACTGGAAGCAGGTCATCCCGGCCGAGGCCAGCGGCAACGCCAAGTCGCTGGTGACGAGTTTCGCCAGGCTCGACGACGACGGCAGCGGGCAGCAGCGCCTGGCGCAGGTGCTGGACGTGGAGGCCATCGTGCAGATGGTCACCCCGGAAAAAGACCGCCATACCGTGGAAGGCAAGAAGCTCGGCTCCAAGGTGCGCATGCGGGGCGATGCCATCGTGCTGGCCGCCGACGATTCCTTCGTCGCGCGCTCGCTGCTGGAGCAGGAGCTCAAGGGGCTGGCCGCGCCCTACGAGATCGTCAAGTCCGGCAAGGAGGCCTGGGAGCGGCTCAACGCGCTGGCCGAGCAGGCCGGCACGGAAGGCAAGTCCATCCTCGACAAGGTGGGCCTGGTGCTGACCGACTTGGAAATGCCCGAGATGGACGGCTTCACGCTCACGCGCCACATCAAGCAGGACCCGCGCTTCGCCGCGCTGCCGGTGCTGATTCATTCGTCGCTCTCGGGCACGACGAACGAAGACCTGGTGCACAAGGTCGGCGCCAACGGCTACGTCGCCAAGTTCGAGGCGACGGAACTGGCCAACGCGATTCGCGGCGCACTGGCCGACAACCTGGCCGCGGCGGCGGCGTGAATCGCCGCGGGGCCGGCGCGGGCGGGTCATCCGCGAGGCCCGCGCCTGCCGGGGGCATCACATTTTCCCGAGCCGCCGGTAAAGCGTCTGCCGGCTGATGCCCAGTTGCCTGGCGGCCGCCGAGACGTTGCCGCGGCAGTTTTCCAGCGCCTGCAGGATGGCCTTGTGCGACAGCGCCTGCAGGCTCTGCGGCGGCGGCCCGCCGATGCCGTGGCGCGGGGCCGCGGCGCGGCGCAGTTCGTCCGCCAGGTCCTCGGGCAGCAGCGGCCAGGTGATGTGCACCTGGTGCGGCTCCAGCAGGGCGATGGCGGTCTTCAGGACGTGGCTGTACTGGCGCAGGTTGCCGGGCCAGTGGTGGCGTGACAGGGCCTGCAGCAGTTCCTGGTCGATCTCGATCTCGTCGCCCTGGCCCAGCTCGTGCAGCAGCCGCCGCGTCAGCGCGGCGAAGTCGTCGCGCTCGCGCAGCGCCGGCAGCCTCAGCGCCAGGCCGTTGATGCGGTAATACAGGTCGGCCCTGAACGTGCCCTGCTCGGCGGCCTGCCTGAGGTCGTGGTGGGTGGCGCAGATCAGCGCGAAATCGACCGGCACCGGCTGGCCGCTGCCCAGCGGGGTGACCTGCCTGTCCTGCAGCACCCGCAGCAGGCGGGTCTGCAGGCCGAGCGGCATGTCGCCGATCTCGTCGAGCAGCAGCGTGCCGCCGCTGGCTTCGCGCAGCCGGCCGGGCGAGCCGTGGCGCGCCGCGCCGGTGAACGCGCCGGGCACGTGGCCGAACAGCTCGGACTCGATCAGGTGCTCGGGAATGGCCGCGCAGTTGATCGCCACGAAGGGCTTGCCGCGCCGTGCCGAGCTGTCGTGCACGGCCCGGGCGAAAAGCTCCTTGCCCACGCCCGATTCGCCCGTGAGCAGCAGGGGGATGTCCTTGTCGCACACGCGCAGCGCCTTTTCGGCGGCGCGGCGCCATGCGGCGTCGCCCGTGTCCAGGCGGGCGAGCGCGTTCACCGCCGCAGGCGCGGGCGCGGACGCCGCGGGTGCGTTCGCCGCTGCGGGCGCGGATGGCGGGCCGACGCTGATCTGGGGCCGGGCGCGCACCTGCGCGTACCAGGCGTGGCCGCTGGCCGTTCGCAGCGCGAAGGGGCGTTCGCTCTGCCGGGCCTGTCTTGCCAGCAGGCCGGACCAGTCGCACGCGAACAACTGCTCCCAGGTGGCGGCCCCCAGGGTGGCCGGCGGTATCTGCAGCGCCTCCAGCCCGCGCTGGTTGGCGCCCACCAGCCAGCCGTCGTGCGAGAACACCAGCATGCCCTGGGCGATGGTGCCGATGCCCTCGGGCCGCGCGTGCAGGGCCACCAGGACCTTGTCGCGGCTGCCGGACAGCACCAGGCGGTTCTCGATCATTCTGGCGGCGGTGCGGACCAGGCCCAGGGTGTGCGGGTGGCGTTCGCGCTGGTCGCCCGAGAGGTCCAGGATGCCCAGCAGGCCACCGGATGCCGACATGATAGGCACGGCGGCGCAGGTCAGGAAACCGTTGCGCTCCAGGAAATGCTCGCCGCCGTGGATCTCGACGCCCGCCTTCTCCGCCAGCGCGGTGCCGATGGCGTTGGTGCCGCGTTGGCTCTCGTTCCAGGAGGCGCCGCAGGTCAGGGCCACGCGCTCGGCCTTGTTCAGGAAGTCGAGATCGCCCAGGGTGTGCATCAGCATGCCCTGGTGATCCGACAGGATGACCATGCTCTGGCTGTGGCTCGCCTGCTCCAGCAGGTATTCCATGATGGGCAGGGAGTGGCTGATCAGCTCGTGGTGGAGCGAGCGCATGCGCTGCAGCTCGGTGGCCGAGAGGTTGTCGATGGCGCTGATGCGCCCCACCGGCGACAGCCCGGCGGCGAGGCTGCGGTGCCAGGAGCGGGACACGAAGGGCGCGAGCCCGTCGGCCGTTGCGGCGCCGTGCTCGATCAACTGGGCGCGGGCCTGGCGGATCCGCGGCGCGGGCAGGATGGGGTGGGGTTGCATCGGCGTTGTCTCCAGAACCCTCGGACTTCTTGAACGAGGCCGAGTGTAGGAGCGCCGCGGGCCCAGGGGGCGGGCTTGTGCCGTGAACTGGCGCCAAGTGTTCCAAAACGGGACGCATTGTCCGCGCCGGCGCGCATGGCGGACACGACAGCCACCCGGACGCAGGCCGGGGCCTTCCCCCGATCCACGAGGGCCGCGCGCGCGTCGGGGCGCTGCGGACGCACGCTGGCATCGGTCTTGCAAGCGTAGGCACCGTGCGCACCGCGCGTGCCGCGCAGCCCGGGCCCGACAGCCCCCATTCCATTCTCAAGGAGATATCGATGACCGTTTATGCAGCCCCCGGCCAGGCCGGCGCCAAAGTGCAGTACAAGCCGCGCTACGACAATTTCATCGGCGGCAAGTTCGTGCCGCCCGTCAAGGGGCAGTACTTCGACGTCGTCACCCCCATCAGTGGCAAGGTCTACACCCAGGCCGCGCGCTCCACGGCGGAGGACATCGAGCGGGCGCTGGATGCGGCCCACGCCGCCGCCGGCGCCTGGGGCCGGACGGACGCCGCCACGCGCGGCAACATCCTGCTCAAGATCGCCGACCGCATCGACCAGAACCTGGAACGGCTGGCCTATGCCGAGACCGTGGACAACGGCAAGGCCATCCGCGAAACGCTGAACGCCGACATTCCGCTCTCCGCCGACCACTTCCGCTACTTCGCCGGCGCCCTGCGCGCGCAGGAGGGCGGCATCAGCGAGATCGACGAGCACACCGTGGCCTACCACTTCCACGAGCCGCTGGGCGTGGTGGGGCAGATCATCCCGTGGAACTTCCCCATCCTGATGGCGGCGTGGAAGCTGGCGCCGGCCCTGGCCGCGGGCAACGCCGTGGTGCTCAAGCCGGCCGAGTCCACGCCGGTTTCCCTCCTCATCCTCGTGGAGCTGATCGCCGACCTGCTGCCGCCCGGCGTGCTCAACGTCGTCAACGGCTTCGGGCGCGAGGCCGGCATGCCGCTGGCCTCCAGCAAGCGCATCGCCAAGATCGCCTTCACCGGCTCCACCAGCACCGGCCGCGTGATCGCCCAGGCGGCGGCCAACAACCTGATCCCCGCCACGCTGGAGCTGGGCGGCAAGAGCCCCAACATCTTCTTCCCCGACGTGATGGACAAGGACGACGCCTTCCTCGACAAGGCCGTCGAGGGCCTGGTGCTGTTCGCCTTCAACCAGGGCGAGGTCTGCACCGCCCCGAGCCGCGCGCTGATCCACGAGAGCATTTATGACAAATTCATCGAGCGCGTGCTGGCGCGCGTGGCCGCGATCAGGCACGCCAACCCGCTGGATACCGAGACCATGATGGGCGCGCAGGCCAGCAAGGAGCAGCTCACCAAGATCACCTCCTACCTGGAGCTGGGCCGGCAGGAAGGCGCCGAGGTGCTCATCGGCGGCGCGCAGGCCAGGCTGGGCGGCGAGCTCGATGGCGGCTACTACGTGCAGCCCACGCTGTTCAAGGGCCACAACAAGATGCGCATCTTCCAGGAGGAAATCTTCGGCCCGGTGCTGGCCGTGACCACCTTCAAGGACGAGGCCGAGGCGCTGGCGATCGCCAACGACACGCTGTACGGCCTGGGCGCCGGCGTGTGGAGCCGCAACGGCAACGTGGCCTACCGCATGGGCCGCGCCATCAAGGCCGGGCGCGTGTGGACCAACTGCTACCACCACTATCCGGCGCACGCGGCCTTCGGCGGCTACAAGGAATCGGGCATCGGCCGGGAGAACCACAAGATGATGCTCGACCACTACCAGCAGACCAAGTGCCTGCTGGTGAGCTACAGCGAGAACAAGCTGGGCTTCTTCTGATACGGCTGCGAAGCCGCGAGCAGGGCGCCCGCGCCGCCATGGCGGCCAGGCGCTCCGTCCCCGCTTCTCCCTTGCAACAGGAGGTTGTGCCATGGTCGAGCGCGTCATCGCCACGCCCGCCGCGCTGGCCCTCATCGACGAGATGAAGGCCCTGCACGGCGACATCATGTTCCATCAGTCCGGCGGCTGCTGCGACAACAGCGCCCCCAACTGCTACCTGCCGACCGACCTGACCATCGGCGCGCAGGACGTCAGGCTCGGCGAGGTCGGCGGCGTGCCGTTCTACATCGGCAAGCTCCAGTACGAGTACTGGAAGCACACCCAGCTCATCCTGGACGTGATCGAGGGCAGCGGCGGCACCTTCTCGCTGGAGGGCAGCACGGGCAAGGCGTTCCACACGCGCTCGCGCCTGTTCACCGACGAGGAGTGGGCGCAGATCGAGGCCGTCGTGCAGCGCGACCTGGCCTGAAACCGCTGCTGGCGCGGGCTTGCGGCTAGACCTGGTCGGCCGACAGTCCGGCGGTCTGGCTGAAGCCCCCGTCCACGTAGGTGATCTCGGCGGTCATGCCGCTGGCCAGGTTGCTCAGCAGAAAGGCGGCGACGTTGCCCACGTCGTCGATCGTCACGTTGCGCCGCAGCGGCGCGGCGTCGGCCACGCGCGAGAGGAGCTTGCCGAAATCCTTGATGCCGCTGGCGGCCAGCGTCTTGATCGGGCCGGCCGAGATGCCGTTGACGCGGATGCTGCGCCCGTCCGGCGTGCGGCCCATGGCCTCGGCCAGGTAGCGCACGCTGGCTTCCAGGCTCGCCTTGGCCAGGCCCATGGTGTTGTAGTTGGGGATGGAGCGCAGCGCGCCCAGGTAGGTCAGCGTGAGCAGCGCGGACTGGTCGTTCAGATGCGGCAGCGCCGCCTTGGCCAGCGCGGCGAAGCTGTAGGCGCTGATGTCGTGCGCGATGCGGTAGTTCTCGCGCGTCAGGCCGTCGAAGAAGTTGCCGGCGATGGCCTCGCGCGGGGCGAAGCCGATGGAGTGCACGAAGCCGTCGAAGCGCCCCCAGGCGGCGTGCAGGTCGGCGAACAATTTGTCGATCTGGGCGTCGTCGCCCACGTCGCAGTCGAACACCAGCCTGGAATCGAAGTCGGCGGCGAACTCGGTGATGCGGTCCTTGAAGCGCTCGCCCACGTAGCTGAAGGCCAGCTCGGCCCCCTGCTGGCGGCAGGCGCGCGCGATGCCGTAGGCGATGGAGCGGTTGGACAGCACGCCGGTGATCAGCAGCTTCTTGCCTGCGAGGAAACCCATTGTTCTCTCCTGAATCTGGTGCGGGGTAATGCAGAATTGTCGCATGCGAGGTTTTCGTTTCCTGCCGGTGTTGGCCCTGTGCCTGATGGCCGCTTCGGCGCGCGCCGACTACGCCTACGCGATGTGGGGCGACGTGAAGGAGCCGGCCGGTTTCACGCACTTTCCCTACGTCAACCCCAATGCCCCCAAGGGCGGCGAGCTGCGCCTGGTGAGCAATTCGCGCGCCTCCACCTTCGACAAGTACAACCCCTTCACCATCCGCGGCAGCGCGCCGGCCTACCTTTCGCAGCTGATGTTCGACACGCTGCTCACCGGCTCGCTCGACGAGACCGCCACCGGCTACGGCCTGCTGGCCGAGGACGTGAGCGTGGCGCCGGACGGCCTCTCGGCCACCTTCCGCCTGCGCCCCGAAGCGCGCTTTCACGACGGCAAGCCCGTCACCGCCGAGGATGTGAAATACAGCTACGACACCCTCGTCGGCCCCTATGTCTCGCCGGGCTACAAGACCATGCTGTTCGAGGTGGCCGGCTGCGACGTGATCGACGCGCGCACCGTGCGCTTTCGCTTCAAGGCGGCCAACCGGGAGCTGCCGCTCACGGTCGGCGGCCTGCCCATCTTCAGCCGCGACTGGGGGGCGGGCAAGCCTTTCGACCAGGTGGTGATGGACACGCCCATCGGCAGCGGTCCGTACAAGATCGGCCCGGTGAACTTCGGCAAGGACATCACCTACGTGCGCGACCCCCACTACTGGGCGCGCGACCTGCCGGTGCGCCGCGGCACGGCCAACTTCGACCGCATCGAGGTCAAGATCTACAAGGACAACACGGCGCGCCTGGAGGCGCTCAAGGCCGGCGAGTTCGACCTGATGCGCTTCTTCAGCGCCGGCGACTGGGCGCGGCGCGTCAAGGGCAAGCGCTTCGAGACCGGTGAGCTGGTGAAGGCCGAATTCCCGAACAAGCTGCCCACGGGCTTTCAGAGCTACGTGCTCAACACCCGCCGCCCGCTGCTGGCGGACCGGCGCGTGCGCCAGGCGCTGGGCCTGGCGTTCGACTACGAGTGGATGAACCGCCAGCTCTTCTACGGCGCCTACCAGCGCGTGCACGGCCTGTTCGGCAACACCCGCTGCGAGACGCACGGCGAGCCAGCGCCGGCCGAACTCAAGCTGCTCGATCCCTGGCGCGAGCAGCTGCCGAAGGCGGTGTTCGGCCCCATGGTGGAGCCGCCCGTCACGCCCGACGCGATGGCGCTGCGCGAGCACCTGCGCCAGGCGCAGCGGCTCTTGAAGGACGCGGGCTGGGAGGTGAAGGACGGGGCGCTGCGCAACGCCGCGGGCGAGCCCTTCGTGCTGGAGTACATGGACAGCAGCGAAGGCGGCATGCGCACCATCTTCTCGTGGCAGCACAACCTGGCCAAGCTCGGCATCACGCTCAACTACCGCTCGGTCGATTTCGCGCTCTACCAGCAGCGGCTGCAGAAGTTCGATTTCGACATCACCACCATCGCCTTCCAGGGCACGAACAACCCGGGGCAGGAGTTCGCAGACCTGTTCGGCAGCAAGGCCGCCGACCAGGAGGACTCGGGCAACTTCGCGGGCGTGAAGAATCCCGCGGTGGACGCGGTGATCCAGGCCATGGTCTCGGCCAAATCCCTGCAGCAGATGCTGCCCGCCTGCCACGCGCTCGACCGCATCATCGCCGCCGAGCACTACCTGATTCCCCAGTGGTCGGCCTCGACGCACCGCATGGTCTACGATGCCTGGCGCCTGGCGCGGCCGGACGCGGTGCCACCCTACTCGCCCGGGGAAATGTGGGTGGTGGACACCTGGTGGTCCAAGAATCCCTAGCTCCATGACCGCCTACATCCTCAAGCGCATCCTGCTCATGCTGCCCACGCTGCTGGGCGTGCTGCTGCTGACCTTCGTTGTCATCCAGTTCGTGCCCGGCGGGCCGGTGGAGCAATACCTGGCCGAGGCCAAGGCCGGCATGGCGGGGCACGGCGGCGGGGGCGGCGAGGGCGCGGGCATGGCCTACCGCGGCGCGCAGGGGGTGGACCCGCAGCGGCTGGCGCAGATCAAGGCGCTCTACGGCTTCGACAAGCCGGCGCACCAGCGCTTCGTCGAGATGCTCGGGCGCTTCGCGCGCTTCGACCTGGGGCGCAGCTTCTTCCAGAACAAGGACGTGTGGCAGCTCATCAAGGAGAAGATGCCGGTCTCCATCAGCCTCGGGCTGTGGACCTTCTTCATCAGCTACCTCGTCGCGGTGCCGCTCGGGGTGGCCAAGGCGGTGCGCGCCGGCTCGCGCTTCGATTTCGTCACCACGCTGCTCGTCCTGGTGGGCTACGCCATTCCCGGCTTCGTGCTCGGCCTGGCGCTGCTGGTGGTCTTCGGCGGGCAGCTGCAGTGGTTTCCGCTGCGCGGGCTCACGTCGAGCAACTGGGAGGAGCTCTCGTGGGGCGCGCGCATCGCCGATTACCTCTGGCACATCACGCTGCCGGTGACGGCGATGGTGGCGGGCAGCTTCGCCGTCACGGCCATGCTCACGAAGAACGCCTTCCTGGAAGAGATCCGCAAGCAGTACGTGCTCACGGCGCGCGCCAAGGGCCTGTCGGAGCGCCAGGTGCTCTACGGCCACGTGTTCCGCAACGCGCTGATCCCCATCGTCACCGGCTTTCCGTCGGCCTTCATCGGCGCGTTCTTCACCGGTTCGCTGCTGATCGAGACGCTGTTCTCGCTCGACGGCCTGGGCCTGCTCTCCTACGAGAGCGTGATCCGGCGCGACTATCCCGTGGTGCTGGGCACGCTCTACCTCTTCACGCTGATCGGCCTGTTCACCAAGCTGATCTCCGACCTGTGCTACGTCTGGGTTGATCCGCGGGTGAAGTTCGATTGACGACCTGCCTGAAAATAGACATGATTGAAGCCCAAGTTGTCCATGTCGGAGGTATGTCATGACCTGGAACATTGCCAACGCCAAGCAGCAGTTCTCCGAAGTCGTGCGCCTCACGGCCGAGGAGCCGCAGGCCATCTACAACCGCGACAAGCCGGTGGCGGTGATGATCTCGGCGGCCGAGTACGAGGAGTTCAAGCGCTGGAAGCAGGAGAAGAAGCAGCCGACGCTGGTGGAGCTGTTCGACGAGATTCGCGCCATCCTGGCGGCCGAGGGCGAAGACGGCATCGAAGTGCCGCCGCGCGTGGATCGTCCCAACCCGTTCGATGACCCGCGCTGGGATGAATGAGCATGCAGTTGGTGGATACCAATGTCATCAGCGAACTGATGTACAAGGCCCCCGATCCGGGGGTGATGGCCTGGATGGAGGCCGCGCAGGCCTCGCGCTCGCACCTCCTGGTCTCGGCAGTGACGGTGCACGAGATCGTCTACGGACTTGCGCGCAAGCCCAGCCCGGCGCGGACGGCGTGGTTCGAGCGGTTCCTGACGCGCCATCAGGTGCTGGGTATCGACGCAACGATCGCCCGGGGCGCCGGTGAGATGCGTGGCCTGCTGGCCGCACGCGGGCAGGTGCGCCACATGGCCGACATGCTGATCGCCGCCACCGCCCAGGTGCACGCGCTCACCCTCGTCACGCGCAACGTGCGCGATTTCGACGGCTGCGGCATCGCGCTGCTCAATCCGTTCGCCGCGTGAATACTGCCTCCCGCTCCCTCTCGCCCGCGCGCCGCGCCTGGCTGCGCTTTCGGCGCAACCGGCTGGGCTACTGGAGCCTGGTGGTCTTCTGCGCGCTCACGCTCGTGAGCCTGGGCGCCGAGCTGGTGAGCAACGACCGCCCGCTCATCGTGCGCTACGACGGGCAGACCTACTTTCCGATGCTGCACGACTACCCGGAGACGACCTTCGGCGGGGATTTTTCGACGCCCACCGACTACCTCGACCCCTACGTGCGCCGCAAGCTCTCGGAGAACGGCAACTGGGCGCTCTACACCTTGAACCCCTACGGCGCCAACACGCTGAACTACTTCGCCCAGGCGCCCTATCCGTCGGGCCCGTCGCGCGAGAACTGGCTGGGCACGGACGACCGCGGGCGCGACCTGCTGGCGCAGCTCATTTACGGCTTTCGCGTCAGCGTGCTGTTCGGCCTGGCGCTCACCGCGGTGGGCGTGGCGCTGGGCATCCTGGCGGGGGCCATCCAGGGCTTCTTCGGCGGCAAGACGGATCTGGCGTTCCAGCGCTTCATCGAGATCTGGGGCTCGATGCCGGAGCTGTACCTGCTGATCATCTTCAGCGCCATCTTCGCGCCCAGCATCGCGCTGCTGCTGATCCTGCTGAGCCTGTTCGGCTGGATGGGGCTGTCGGACTACGTGCGCGCCGAATTCCTGCGCAACCGCCAGCTCGACTACGTGAAGGCCGCGCGCGCGCTGGGCGTGACCAACGGGCAGATCATGTGGCGCCACATCCTGCCCAACTCCATGGTGCCGGTGGTCACCTTCCTGCCGTTTCGCATGAGCGGCGCGATCCTGGCGCTCACCTCGCTCGACTTCCTCGGCTTGGGCGTGCCGCCGGGCACGCCGAGCCTGGGCGAGCTGCTGAGCCAGGGCAAGAACAACATCGACGCGTGGTGGATCTCGATCTTCACCTTCGCCGTGCTGGTCGTCACGCTGCTGCTGCTCACCTTCATGGGCGATGCGCTGCGCGATGCGCTCGATCCTCGAAAGGCCGACCAGTGACGAAGACCCCGCTGCTGCAGGTGAGCGGCCTGCGCGTCGCCTTCGGCGCCAAGGAGGTGGTGCACGGCGTGGATTTCGACATCCAGCCGGGCGAGAAATTTGCCCTCGTCGGTGAATCGGGCTCGGGCAAGACGGTGACGGCGCTCGCGCTGCTGCGCCTGGCGGGCGAGGCCAAAATCACCGGGAAAGCCTTGCTGGACGGGCGCGACCTGCTTCAAATGCCAGAGCGCGAGCTGCGCGGCGTGCGCGGGAGCAGCGTGGCGATGATCTTCCAGGAGCCGATGACCGCGCTCAACCCGCTGATGCCCGTGGGCCGGCAGGTGGCCGAAGTCTTGATGCTCAAACAGGCGCTGACGCGCGCCCAGTCTGCGCAAGCAGCTATCGAATTGCTGGCAGCCACCGGCATCCCCGAGCCCGGGCGGCGCGCCGCCGGATTTCCGCACCAGATGTCGGGCGGGCAGCGCCAGCGGGCGATGATCGCGATGGCGCTGGCCAGCCGTCCCCAGCTGCTGCTGGCCGACGAGCCGACGACGGCGCTGGACGTGACGCTGCGCGGGCAGATCCTCGACCTGCTCTCCGACCTGCAGCGCCAGACCGGCATGGCGGTGCTGCTCATCACGCACGACCTGCTCCTGGTGCGCCGCTTCGCCCACCGCGTGGCGGTGATGGAGCAGGGCCATCTGGTGGAGCAGGGCAATACCGAGCAGGTGTTCGAGGCGCCGCGGCACGCCTACACCCGGCGCCTGATCGCCAGCACGCCGCGGCGCGACGTGGTGGAAGGCCCCGCGGCGGGCGACGCGCCCACGGCCGTGCGGGCGCGGGGGCTGCGCGTGGGCTATCCGGTGCCGCTGCCGGGGCTGCGCGGCTGGTTCCGCAAAGGCGAGTTCATCGCCGTCAAGGGCGCCGATTTCCATATCCCCGCCGGGCGCACGCTGGGCGTGGTCGGCGAATCGGGCTCGGGCAAATCCACGCTGGCGCAGGCGCTGCTCGGCCTGCTGCCCAGCACCGGCGCGCTGCAGGTGGCGGGGCAGTCGTGGCAGCCGCCGGTGCAGCACAACGGCGCGCACAACCAGGCCCTGCGCCGCCGCGTGCAGGTGGTGTTCCAGGACCCGTTCTCCTCGCTCTCGCCGCGCCTGGTGGTCGAGGAGATCGTCGGCGAGGGGCTCAAGGTGCATGCGCCTGCGCTCTCCGAGGCGCAGCGCCGCACCCGCGTGCTCGCCATGCTCGCCGAAGTGGGCCTGACCGAGGCGCAGTTCCCCGGGCTGCTGGCGCGCTACCCGCATGAATTCTCGGGGGGCCAGCGCCAGCGCCTGGCGATCGCGCGCGCGCTGATCGTCGAGCCGCAGCTGCTGGTGCTCGACGAACCCACCAGCGCGCTGGACGTGACGATCCAGCAGCAGGTGCTGGAGCTGCTGCAGCGGCTGCAGCGCGAGCGGGCCCTGGCCTACCTGCTGATCACGCATGACGTGGCCGTGGTGCGCGCCATGGCGCACGAGGTCATCGTGATGAAGGACGGCGAGGTGCTGGAATCCGGCCCGTGGCAGCAGGTGCTGGACCGCCCCGCCCACCCCTACACCCAGCGCCTGGTCGAGGCCGCGCGGGCGCCGTAGCCGCCGCCGCTGCGGCCGTCAGCGCAGCACCAGCACCGGCACGCTGCACAGCCGCAGCAGCGCCGTGGTGGTGCTGCCGACGATGAGCTGGCGGATGCGCGAATGGCCGTAGGCGCCCAGCACCAGCAGCGTGTTGCCCAGGCTCTCCAGCAGCGGGGGAATCACCTCTTCGGGCAGGCCGGGCAGCGTGCGCGTGGTGACGGCGAAGCCCGCGTCGGCCAGCAGCGTCTGCGCCGCGCGCAGGCGCTCCTGCAGGCGGGCGGGGCACTCGCCCACCATCACCAGCTCGGCCGGCATGCCGGCGAGCAGCGGGCTGCGCGCCACGGCCTGCACCGCGCGGTCGGCGGTGGCGCTGCCGTCGTAGGCCACCACGAAATGCGTGGGCGGCACGAAGGGCACCGCATCCATCACCATCACCGGCTGGCGCAGGTTGCGCACCGCGGTTTCGATGCGATGGTCCAGGCGCAGCTTGCGCGCCGTCGGCGGGCGCCGGTTGCTGCCCAGCACGAACAGGCGCGCGGTGGGCTCCTGCGTCAGCAGCACGTCGGTCAGGTCGCCCTGGCGCAGCAGCGTGCTCATGCGCGGCACGGCGTCCTGGCAGACCCGGCCGCGCGCCTCGTCGAGCATGCGCTGCGCCGCCTCCTGCGCCACCTTCGCCCGCTCCTCGTCCAGGTCGGACAGCCGCTGCAGCAGCAGATCCTGCGCGCCCATGCCCAGCACGCCGCTGTAGTCGCCCACCGCCGCCGCGGGCTCCGGGCGCTCCAGCGTGTGCAGCAGCGTGAGCGGGGCGCCCAGCCTCTGGGCGGCCCAGCAGGCGCCATCCACCACGGTGGGGGTGGTGTTCAGGCCATCGAGGCAGGCGTAGACGGTATCCGGTGCAGACATGGCAGGCTCGCGCAGAACGGGGACAGGTGTGCCAAGTGTGGCATCGCCGCCGCGCCGTGCAACCGGGATATCCCCAGCGTTCCAGGCCCTTGCGGCCGAGGTGTGCGCCGGGGCGGTGCCTCCAAAGGGAAATATGAACCAAATCGGCCTCTAGCGCTTGTGCAGCAAGCGCGGCCAGCTATTCTTTTGGTGGATTGTCCGGCCCGGCGCCAGCCGCCGGTGGCGAATACAGATCCCAGGTCGCCATGAACAGCGCCGCCACCACCGGCCCGATGACGAAGCCCGTGAGGCCGAACAGCGCCATGCCGCCAAGCGTGGAGATCAGCACCACGTAGTCGGGCATCTTGGTGTCCTTGCCCACCAGCAGGGGGCGCAGCAGGTTGTCCACGAGGCCGATCACGCCGATGCCGTAGAGCGTGAGCGTGATGCCCTGCCAGGTGGCGCCGGTGGCCAGGAAGTACAGCGCCACCGGCCCCCAGATCAGGCTGGCGCCGATGGCCGGCAGCAGCGAGAGGAAGGCCATCAGCACGCCCCACATCACCGGCCCCTGGATGCCCAGCACGGCGAACATCAGGCCCCCGAGGAAGCCCTGCGCGGCCGCCACCGCGATGTTGCCCTTGACGGTGGCGCGGATCACGGTGATGAACTTCTGCGTCAGATCGCTCTTGTGCGCCTCGTCCAGCGGCACGGCATCGCGGATGCGCACGGCCAGCGAGGCGCCGTCGCGCAGCAGGAAGAACAGCAGGTAGAGCATCACGCCGAAGTTGACGATGAACTGCAGGGTGTTGGAGCCCGCGTCCAGCGCCTTGTTGGCGAGGAACTGGCTGGCCTGCACGCCGAAGGTCGAGAGCTTGGCCTGCAGCTCGCTGATCGAGCCCAGGTGCAGGCGTTCGAGCAGCGCCAGCACCCAGGCGGGCATCGCGGCCCAGATCTGCTGCACGTACAGGCCGAAGTTGAGCTGGCCGCTGCGCACGCGCTGGTAGGCGGTGCCCATCTCCTGCACCACCGAGGTGCCGATGAACAGGATGGGCAGGATCACGATCAGCAGGCACACCATGAGCGTGATCAGCGCCGCCAGGTTGCGCCGCCGCGGCATGCGGGCCAGCAGCCGGCGGTGCAGCGGCGTGAACAGGATGGCCAGCACCATGCCCCAGAAGATCGCGCCGTGCAGCGGCAGCAGGATGGCGCCGAAGGCGAGCGTGACGGCGGCGAGCAGCAGCAACAGCATGCGATGAGGCGCGGTGGGATGGGGCATGGCCGTGAAACAGTCGTGGATGGGCGAGTGCGCACTTTACGCGATGCGGGTTTGTGCTAATGGACGCTAGATCATCAGATTCTTATATTGAAATTCAATTATTTTTATCGATTGTCGGTGCGCCGGTCCGGCGGGCTGACTCTGACTTTTGGGGTGGACGGCATGCAAGCTGCGCAGATGGGTCAGGCCAGTGCCTGCGAACCACGGGGCAGCCAGGCCTATTGGCCCGCCTGGCTGGCCGGCGTGGCCCTGGGCGTGGTGCTGCTGCTGACCTTCGTCCTCACGGGCCACGGCCTGGGGGCGACGGGCTTCACCACGCGCTTGAGCGCCTGGCTGGGCAGCGAGGTGATGCCGCGCTGGACGCAGGCCAACGACTACCTCGGGCCGATGGTGGAGGGCGGCGGCGTGCTGTCCTCGTGGATCACCTGGGAGGTGCTGGGCGTGTTCGCCGGCGCCTTCGTCTCGGCGCGGCTGGCGCACCGCATGGCCTGGCGCATCGAGGGCGCGGCCCAGGCCGGCACCATCGGCCGCCTGCTCAAGGCGCTGGCGGGCGGCATCCTGGCGGGCTTCGGCGCGCGCATCTCGGCCGGCTGCACCAGCGGCGTGGGGCTGTCGGGCGCGGCGGTGCTGGGCGTGGCCGGGTTCGTGTTCCTGGCGGCCTTCTTCATCGCGGGGCTGGTGGCCGCGCGCGTCACCGGGGGAGGCGTGAAATGATCGATGCCATCGTCGCCGTCCTGCTGGGCTTTGGTTTCGGCTTCGTGCTCGAACGCGCGGGCTTCGGCAGCAGCTGCAAGCTCACGGCGCAGTTTCGCCTCACCGACTGGTCGGTGTTCAAGGTGATGTTCAGCGCCATCGTCTTCACCGCGGTGGGGCTGTACCTGCTGGAGCAGCTCGGCTGGGTGGCCGCGCGCAACGTCTACGTGCCGCAGGCCTACATGTGGGCCATGGCGGCGGGCGGAGCGCTCATCGGCGTGGGGTTCGCCGTGGGCGGCTACTGCCCGGGCACCTCGGCGGTGGGCCTGATGACCGGGCGGCTCGATGCGGTGGTGTTCTTCATCGGCCTGTTCATCGGCACCTTCCTGTTCGCCGGGCTCTTCAGCCAGCTCGATGCATTGACCACCGCCGGCGACCTGGGCGAGGGCATGGACCGTCTGCCGCAACTGCTCGGCGTGCCCGAGTGGCTGGTGCTGGCGGCCATGGTGGTGGCCGCCGTGGGCATCTACATCCTCGGGGGCTGGTTCGAGCGCCGCGCCCGCGCGCTCGGACAGGTCTGAACTTCAGGAGCACACCATGACGACGCGTCGCGAACACCTCGAAACCCTGGCTGCGGCGCTCGCCACGGCGGTGCTGGCCGTGGCCGCCGTGCCCGCCGCCCGGGCCGCCGACGAAACCGGCACCGACAAGAAGGCCGCCAACCCGTGCGCCGCGGGGACCGGAAGGCGCCGCGGCAAGGACGGCAACCCGTGCAGCGGCGGGCGCGGCGCCAGGGCGGGCGGCGACAACCCCTGCGCCGGCGGGCGCGGGCGCGCCGGCAACCCGTGTAGCGGCAACCCCTGCGCCGGCAGCGGCGGCCGGCGCCGGCGCGGCAGCGACAACAACCCCTGCGCCGGCAAGAGCCGCTGAACCGGGCATGCCAGAGCCTTCCACGTCTGCCGCGGCCCGCGGCGCGATGGCGCGGCAGTGGCGGCTCGCGCGGCGCGGGCGCTCGTGGCTGCACGTCTTTCTCGGGCGCTCCGGCGCCGTCGAGGAGTGGCGCCACTACCCGCGCCGCGACGCGGTCGATGCCAGCGGCCGCTGGCAGTTCTATTTCCACGCGCACCCGGCGCACCGGGCGGACGATGCGCTGCCCGACGAGGCCGGCCACATCCACCTCTTCAGCCGCGGCGACGCGGGGCGCCTCACGCACCTGGCCGGGCTGGCCCTGGACGCGCGCGGCGTGCCGCTGCGCTGGTTCGCCCCCAACGGCTGGGTGACGGGCGAGCGCTGGCAGTCGGCTGCTGCGCTGGCGCGGCTGCTGCGCGCGTGCGAGCTTGAGATGCGCGGCCCGCTGTCGGGCGTGGCGCTGTGGCTGGCCGACCTGCTGCGGGTGTACCGTGCGCCCCTGATCCGCATGCTGCAGGCGCGCGATGCGGCGCTGCGCCGCCACTGCGCCGCCGCCGGCCAGTCGCGCCGCCAGGCGCTGGAGGACCGCAGCGTGGCCGTCTGGAGTTTCTTGCCCATCCGCTGGCCGGAGGATGCGTTGGCGGCGGGCGTTTCTTGTGCATGAGATCGTGCAACATCGAGGAGCTGATGATGAAGATGCAATGGCGTGTGGCGGCGGGTGCCGCCTTGCTCGGGGCCAGCGGCTGGACGCTGGCGCTGACCGTGCCCGGGCCGGTGGTCGATGACGCGTGGCTGGCGGCGCACCAGGGCGAGGTCAACATCCTGGACGTGCGGCCGAACCAGAAATCCTTCGGCGCGACGCCCGAGTTCGAGGTGGACAAGAAATCGGGCAAGAAATCGCTCGTCGCCCTGGGCAGCCACATCGACGGCGCGGTGCCTGTGGACGACGGCAAGGTGCGCGTGGAGCGCATGGTCAACGGGCTCAAGGTCAAGGGCATGATCCCCGAGAAGGCCGATTTCGAGAAACTGGTGCGCGGCTGGGGCGTGCAGGCGGACCGCCCCATCGTCATCGTCTCGGCCGGCATGGACCCGATAGACTTCAACGACGCCGCGCGCCTGTTCTGGCAGTTCAAGGTCTATGGCGAGGACAACGTCGCCGTGCTCAACGGCGGCACGGCCGGCTGGATCGTCGCCGGGCAGGTGATCAGCAGCGCGCCGGTCGCTCCCGCCACCGGCAACTGGGTGGCCAAGGCCGACCGCACGGCCGAGTACTCTGCCTCGTCGCAGGACGTGGCCCAGGCCCAGGCCGATCATTCCGCGCAGCTCGTCGACTCGCGCGACGACGCCTTTTATCTGGGCGTCGCCAAGTCGCCCGCCACCAGCGCGGCGGGGCACCTGGCCGGCGCGAAGAACGTCTTCACGGCGCTGATGTCCACCACGGGCGAGGTCTCGCACCTGCGCAGCCCCGCCACCTACAAGGACATCTTCTCCATGAGCGGGTTCGACGCCCAGGCGCCCGCGATCACCTACTGCAACACCGGCCACCAGGCCTCGGGCACCTGGTTCGTGCTGACGCAGATCCTGGGCAACAAGCACGTCAGGCTCTACGACGGCTCGATGCACGAATGGACGCTGGAAAAGCGCCCGACGGTCTCCGTCTCGCAAGGCGGTTGAAGAGGCGCGCCGCGCGGCGCCCCCAACAGGCCGCCGCGTGAATGACAAGAGCAAGAGAAGGAGAGGCGCATGGCCCATTTCCAACGCTGCCGCAACGCGGCCCTGGCCCTGGCCGCAGGCGGGGCGCTCAGCGGCGCCATGGCCACCAACGGCTATTTCCCGCACGGCTACGGCCTGAAGGCGCAGGGCATGGGGGGCGCCGCGGCCACCGCCACCGACAGCGGCTTCGCCGGGGCCAACAACCCGGCGGCCGCGGCCTTCTCGGGCAACCGCATCGAGGGCGGGCTGGGCGTCTTCATGCCGCGCCGCGGCGTGGAGCGCAGCGGCGGCGTGCTCGACGGCGCCACCGACAGCGGCTCGAACACGTTCTACGTGCCCGAATTCGGCTACAACCGCCAGTGGGGCGAGCGCTGGGGCTTCGGGCTCACGGTCTATGGCCACGGCGGCATGGACACCAACTACCCGGACGGGCAGATCAACTGCGGCGCGGGGCCGGCGAACATGCTGTGCGGCAGTGGCTCGCTCGGGGTTGACCTGATGCAGCTCGTCATTGCGCCGACCGTGGCGTACAAGGTGAACGAGCGCCATGCCTTCGGCGTCTCGCCGCTGCTGGTGCTGCAGCAGTTCAAGGCCTATGGCCTGCAGGCCTTCGACAACGCGCCGGGCTTTCCGCCGATGACGAGCGCGCCGGGCAGCGTGACGGACCGGGGCTACGACCAAAGCCGCGGCCTGGGCCTGCGCCTGGGCTACCTGGGGCAGTTGACCGAGCGCTTGAGCGTCGGCGTGGCCTATGCGCCCCGGATCCGCATGTCGCGCTTCGACAAGTACCGCGGGTTGTTCGCCGACGGCGGGCGCTTCGACATTCCGGCCAACCTCACGCTGGGCGTCGGCTGGCAGGCCACGCCGGCGCTCAAGTTCGCGCTCGACTACTCCCGCATCCGCTACAGCGGCGTGGCCTCGGTGGGCGATTCCAGCGGCACGCCGGCCCCGCTCGGCGCGCCCGGCGGCCCTGGCTTCGGCTGGCGGGACGTGAACGTCTGGAAGTTCGGCGTGCAGTGGCAGGCCAGCCCCAGCCTGCAGCTGCGCGCGGGCGTCAACGTGGGCGACAACCCGGTGCGCGCCAGCGACGTGACGTTCAACATCATCGCGCCCGGCGTGATGCAGGTGCACTACACGCTCGGCGCCACCTGGGCGCTGTCCGACCGGGCGGAGCTGACCCTGGCCTACATGGTGGCGCCGCGGCGCGCGGTCAGCGGGCCGTCGATGTTCAACGCCTTCGGCCTGCCGGCTGGCAGCGAGACCATCCACATGCGCCAGCAGTCGCTGGGCCTGCAGTTCGGCTGGAAGTTCTGAAGACGTTCACGGCCTTGACCGTTGGCATGGCGCTGCGTGGCCGGCGCTTTCAGCGTTTTTCGTGCTCCCGCCGCTGCGGGCGTGGGGGCGCGCGCCTTGCCGGCCTCGGGCGTTGCGCGCGCACGGCCTGGCGTGGCTGCGGCTTTTCGTGCGCCATCTGCTGTTCCCGCTGCGCCCGTTGGGGCTCCGAATGTTGCGGCTCCAGGCGTTGCGGCTCTGTCTCGGCCGCGCCGCGTTCGTGCGCGTCGGCGCGTTCCCGCATGCCCTGGGGCGTGGCCATTTCATGGCTGGGCGCGGGCGCGGGCGACGCTTGCGGATGGACGGCCATGGGCGTGCGCACGGCCGCCGGGTCATTGAAGTGCTCGCTCACGCGCGAGGAGCCGTACACCGCCGGGCCCGCGCCCGATGGGTTGTAGCGCTGGCCGCGCTCATGCACGGCCATGGCGTGCTGGCGCATCTGCTCGGGCGTCGCGGCCATGTGCGGCTGTTGCAGCGCCGCCTTTTCCGCGGCCGTGGGCTGCGCCGCGAGGCCGCCGCTGCCGCCGTTGTAGCTCACGCGGTTGATCGTCGTGTTGTGCGTCACGTTTTGCACGTAGACGTTCGTGATGTGGGTGTTCTGGATGTTGTTGACGGTGCGGTTGTAATAGAACTGGCCTTCATGCCAGTAGCCGCCGACGTAGCCCGTGCCGAAGTAGCCAAAGCCGTAATTGATGCCGCCGTAAAAGCCGATGGTCGGCCCCCAGTAGCCCAGGTGCCAGCGATAGACGCCGCCCGACCAGCCCCACCAGCCGGGCGTCCACAGCAGGCCGGCGCGCGGCGGCAGCACCCACACGCCGGGCGCCCAGTAGTACGCGGCGTCGCTCCAGGCCCAGTAGCCGGGCGTCCAGATGTAGCCCGGGCCGGGCGCCACCGGCTGCTCGTACACCGGCAGCGCCGGTGGGGCGACGGTGGTGGTGACCGTCGTGGTCGTGGTGCCGTTCCGTGTTTCGGTCACCGAGGTGGTGGTGGTCGCGGGCGCGACCACGCAGCCCGACAGCGTGCACAGGCTCGCGGCCAGGACGAAAAGGGTGGTGAGTTTTTTCATGATGTCTTGCGCCATTCATCGCGCTTTGCGGGCGTCGCCGGCGCGGCCACGGTGACGAGTCCCTGTTGCAACGCGGGGCCCGTCAACGCCGTTGGCAGAGGACCGCCATGAGTGTGACAAATCGTCACGCCGGTGCGTGCGGGAGGGCCGATGCATGATCGGTGGCACAATACCCTACGCACCTTGGGCCCTTCCCCAGCCACAGTCGCATCCGCCATTCGGTACAGCCGTGTCGCGGAAGGTTTTCAACCAACTCGTGTTTCCCCCAGGGAGACAAAAGTCAGCGCGAAATGAGTGAACCGATATCCATCTACAAAGCCTTTGAAGGCAACACGTACCTCTTTGGCGGCAACGCGCCGTATGTCGAAGAGCTCTACGAAAACTACCTCACCAACCCCGGCAGCGTCCCCGATTCGTGGCGCGACTATTTCGATGCGCTGCAGCACGTGCCGGCCGTCGATGGCAGCGATGCGCGCGACGTGCCGCACCAGCCCGTCATCGACGCCTTCGCCGAGCGCGCCAAGCAGGGCGGCACGCAGGTGGTGGTGGCCTTCGGCGCCGACTCCGACCTGGGGCGCAAGCGCACCGCGGTGCAGCAGCTCATCGCCGCCTACCGCAACGTCGGCGTGGCCTGGGCCGACCTCGATCCGCTCAAGCGCCAGGAGCGCCCGGCCATTCCCGAGCTCGAACCCTCGTTCTACGGCTTCACCGATGCCGACCAGGAGACGGTGTTCAACGCCAGCAACACCTTCTTCGGCAAGGAGAGCATGTCGCTGCGCGAACTGCTCAACGCCCTGCGCGAGACCTATTGCGGCACGCTGGGGGCGGAATTCATGTACGCCAGCGACCAGCACCAGAAGCGCTGGTGGCAGCAGAAGCTCGAAAGCGTGCGCAGCAAGCCGGCGTATGACGCCGCCAAGAAAAAGCGCATCCTCGAACGCCTGACCGCGGCCGAAGGGCTGGAGCGCTTCCTGCACACCAAGTACGTCGGGCAGAAGCGCTTCTCGCTCGAAGGCGGCGAGACCTTCATTGCGGCCATCGACCATCTGATCCAGTCCGCCGGCCAGAAGGGCGTGCAGGAGATCGTGATCGGCATGGCGCACCGCGGCCGCCTGAACGTGCTGGTCAACACCCTGGGCAAGATGCCCAGGGACCTGTTCGCCGAGTTCGACCACACCGCGCCGGAAGCGCTGCCCGCGGGCGACGTGAAATACCACCAGGGCTTCTCCAGCGACGTGACCAGCCCTGGCGGCCCGGTGCACCTTTCGCTGGCGTTCAACCCGTCGCACCTGGAAATCGTCAACCCGGTCGTCGAAGGTTCGGTGCGCTCGCGCATGGACCGCCGCGGCGATCCGCACGGCAAGCAGGTGCTGCCCGTGATCGTCCATGGCGACGCGGCCATCGCCGGCCAGGGCGTGAACCAGGAGACGCTGGCGCTGTCCGAAACCCGCGGCTACACCACGGGCGGCACGGTGCACATCGTGATCAACAACCAGATCGGCTTCACCACCAGCGATCCGCGCGACAGCCGCTCCACCACCTACAGCACCGACATCATGAAGATGATCGATTCGCCGGTGCTGCACGTGAACGCGGACGACCCCGAGACGGTGTGCCTGGCGATCGAGCTGGCGCTCGAATACCGCATGGAGTTCTCCAAGGACGTGGCGGTGGACATCGTCTGCTACCGCAAGCTGGGCCACAACGAGCAGGACACCCCCATGCTCACCCAGCCGCTGATGTACAAGAAGATCGCCGCCCACCCTGGCACGCGCAAGCTCTACGCCGACAAGCTCTCCGCGCAGGGCCTGGGCGCCACGCTGGGTGACGACATGGCGCACGCCTACCGCGCGGCGATGGACGACGGCAAGCACACGATCGATCCGGTGCTCACCAACTTCAAGAGCAAGTACGCGGTCGACTGGAGCCCCTTCCTGGACAAGACCTGGACGGACGCGGCCGACACGGCCATCCCGCTGACCGAGTGGAAGCGCCTGGCCGAGCGCATCACCACCATCCCCGATTCCGTCACACCGCACACCCTGGTCAAGAAGGTGTATGCCGACCGCGCCGCGATGGGCTGCGGCGAGCTGCCGGTGGACTGGGGCATGGGCGAGCACATGGCGTTCGCCTCGCTCGTCGCCTCGGGCTACCCCATCCGCCTCTCGGGCGAGGACAGCGGGCGCGGCACGTTCTCGCACCGCCACGCCGTGATCCACGACCAGAAGCGCGAGAAGTGGGACGAAGGTTCCTACGTGCCGCTCGCCAACGTGGCCGAGAACCAGGCGCCGTTCGTCGTCATCGACTCCATCCTGTCCGAGGAGGCGGTGCTGGCGTTCGAGTATGGCTACGCTTCCAACGATCCCAACACGCTCGTGATCTGGGAGGCGCAGTTCGGCGACTTCGCCAACGGCGCGCAGGTGGTGATCGACCAGTTCATCGCCTCGGGCGAGGTGAAGTGGGGGCGCGTGAACGGCATCACGCTGATGCTGCCGCACGGCTACGAAGGCCAGGGGCCGGAGCATTCGTCGGCGCGCGTCGAGCGCTTCATGCAGCTCGCGGCCGACACCAACATCCAGGTGGTGCAGCCGACGACGGCCAGCCAGATCTTCCACGTGCTGCGCCGCCAGATGATCCGCCCGATCAGGAAGCCCCTGGTCATCTTCACGCCCAAGAGCCTGCTGCGCGCCAAGGATGCCACCTCGCCGATCTCCGAGTTCACCAGCGGGGGCTTCCAGCCCGTGCTGGCCGAGCGCGACGAGGCGGTGGTCAAGAACGCCGCCAAGGTCAAGCGCGTGATCGCCTGCTCCGGCAAGGTGTACTACGACCTCGTCAAGAAGCGCGATGAGAAGGGGGCCCAGGACGTCGCCATCATCCGCGTCGAGCAGCTCTACCCCTTCCCGCACAAGGCCTTTGCCGCCGAGCTCAAGCGCTACGGCAAGGCCGCCGACATCGTCTGGTGCCAGGACGAACCGCAGAACCAGGGCGCCTGGTTCTTCATCCAGCACAACATCCACGAGAACATGCTCGCGGGGCAGAAGCTCGGCTACGCGGGGCGCGCGGCGTCGGCATCGCCGGCCGTGGGCTATGCCCACCTGCACGCCGAGCAGCAGAAGAACCTGGTCGAAGCGGCATTTGCCAAGCTCAAGGGCTTCGTCCTGACCAAGTGAGCACCGCGCTACTTGCACAACGCACATTGCAAAACGGAATAGAACATGTCCATCGTTGAAGTCAAAGTCCCCGAGTTGTCGGAGTCGGTCGCTGAAGCCACGCTGCTGCAGTGGAAGAAGAAGGCGGGCGAGGCCGTGGCCGCCGATGAAATCCTCATCGAGATCGAAACCGACAAGGTGGTGCTCGAAGTGCCGGCCCCGGCGGCCGGCGTGCTCAGCGAGATCGTGCAGCCCGACGGCGCCACGGTCACCGCGAGCCAGCTGATCGCCAGGATCGATACCGAGGCCGTGGCCGGCGCCGCCGCCCCGGCGGCCGCGCCCGCACCTGCCGCAGCGGCGGCCCCTGCCGCGGCGCCCGCGAGCGCCGGCAAGGCCGGCGTCGCCATGCCCGCGGCGGCCAAGATCCTCGCGGAGAACCAGCTGTCCGCCGCCAGCGTCGCGGGCACCGGGCGCGACGGCCGCGTCACCAAGGGCGATGCGCTGGCCGCGGTCGCCGGCGGCATGAAGGCCGCGGTCTCGGTTCCGACGGGCGTGCCCACGAAGGCGCTGCCGCAGGTGGCCGCGCCGGCGGCCCCCGACCTGGGCAACCGCCCCGAGCAGCGCGTGGCCATGAGCCGCCTGCGCGCCCGCGTGGCCGAGCGCCTGCTGCAGTCGCAGGCCACCAACGCCATCCTGACCACCTTCAACGAGGTCAACATGGCGCCGGTGATGGAGCTGCGCAAGAAATTCCAGGACCAGTTCACCAAGGAGCACGGCGTCAAGCTCGGCTTCATGTCCTTCTTCGTGAAGGCGGCGGTGCACGCGCTCAAGAAATTCCCCGCGGTCAACGCATCGGTGGATGGCACCGACATCGTCTACCACGGCTATTTCGACATCGGCATCGCGGTGGGTTCGCCGCGCGGCCTGGTGGTGCCCATTTTGCGCAACGCCGACCAGATGAGCTTTGCCGACATCGAGAAGAAGATCGCCGAGTTCGGCAAGAAGGCGGCCGACGGCAAGCTGAGCCTGGAAGAGCTGACCGGCGGCACCTTCTCGATCAGCAACGGCGGCACCTTCGGCTCCATGCTCTCCACGCCCATCATCAACCCGCCGCAGTCGGCCATCCTCGGCGTGCACGCCACCAAGGACCGCGCGGTGGTGGAGAACGGCCAGATCGTGGTCCGCCCGATGAACTACCTGGCGCTGAGCTACGACCACCGCATCATCGACGGCCGCGAGGCGGTGCTGAGCCTCGTCGCGATGAAGGATGCGCTGGAAGATCCGTCGCGCCTGCTGTTCGACATCTGAGCGCACCCTGCCTACCGAGCAACCCACCCCCCGCGGTGGGTTTTCACCATTTTCCGAAGGATAGAGATGAGCAAGTCATTTGACGTGGTCGTGATCGGCGCCGGCCCCGGCGGCTACATCGGCGCGATCCGCGCGGCGCAGTTGGGCATGAACGTGGCCTGCATCGACGCATGGCAGAACGACAAGGGCGGCCCCGCGCCCGGCGGCACCTGCACCAACGTGGGCTGCATTCCGTCCAAGGCGCTGCTGCAGTCGAGCGAGCACTACGAGCAGGCGCGCCTGCACTTCGCCGAGCACGGCATCACGGCCAGGGACGTGAAGATCGACGTTGCCACCATGGTCGGCCGCAAGGCCGCCGTGGTCAAGCAGAACAACGACGGCATCCTCTACCTGTTCAAGAAGAACAAGGTCACGTTCTTCCACGGCCACGGCTCGTTCGTGAGAGCGGTCGATGGCGGCTACGAGATCAAGGTCGCGGGCAAGACCGAGGAAACGCTGGTGGCCAAGCAGGTCATCATCGCCACCGGCTCCAACCCGCGCGAGCTGCCCGGCGCGCCGTTCGACGAGGAGACCATCCTCTCCAACGACGGCGCGCTGCGCATCCCCGCCGTGCCCAAGCGCCTGGGCCTGATCGGCTCGGGCGTGATCGGCCTGGAGATGGGCAGCGTCTGGCGCCGCGTGGGCGCCGAGGTGACGGTGCTCGAAGCGCTGCCCACCTTCCTCGGCGCGGTGGACGAGCAGATCGCCAAGGAGGCCAAGAAGGCGTTCGACAAGCAGGGGCTCAAGGTCGAGCTGGGCGTCAAGATCACCGAAGTGAAGACCGGCAAGAAGGGCGTGGCCGTGAGCTACCTCGATGCCAAGGGCGGGGCGCAAAAGCTGGAGGTGGACAAGCTCATCGTCTCCATCGGCCGCGTGCCCAACACCGCCGGGCTGAACCATGAAGCCGTGGGCCTGAAGCTGACCGAGCGCGGCATGGTCGAGGTCGATGAGCTGTGCCGCACCAACCTGCCCGGCGTCTGGGCGGTGGGCGACGTGGTGCGCGGCCCCATGCTGGCGCACAAGGCCGAGGAAGAGGGCGTGGCCGTGGCCGAGCGCATGGCGGGCCAGCACGGGCACGTGAACTTCGCCACCATCCCGTGGGTGATCTACACCAGCCCCGAGATCGCCTGGGTCGGCAAGACCGAGCAGCAGCTCAAGGCCGAGGGCGTGAAGTACAAGGCCGGCAGCTTCCCCTTCATGGCCAATGGCCGCGCGCGGGCGCTGGGCGACACCACCGGCATGGTCAAGATGCTGGCCGATGCCGCGACCGACGAGATCCTGGGCGTGCACATCGTGGGGCCGCTGGCCTCCGAGCTGATCGCCGAGGCCGCCGTCGCCATGGAATTCAAGGCCAGCAGCGAGGACATCGCGCGCATCTGCCACGCGCATCCGACGCTGGGCGAATCCATGAAGGAAGCGGCGCTGGCCGTGGACAAGCGTACGCTCAATTTCTGAGTTTCAGTGCCAAAAACGCTGCTAGCGCTTGATGGACAAGCGCTGGCAGCTATTGTTTTGTGGGGTGG
>OFJB01000211.1_pt1 | contig 32119 bp, 25 predicted proteins | sample 1775081 | NCBI WGS metagenome assembly OFJB01 (sample SAMN08195771, study PRJEB24354) | sludge metagenome | isolation source: initial sludge from phenol fed wastewater aerobic bioreactor | place: India: Nagpur | collected 2016-06-05
ACTTGCCGATGCCCACATCGTCCAGCAGCTCCTGGGCCCGCTTGGCAATCGCGGCTTCTCCTTCCTTGAAGCCCTTGGTGCGCAGCACCGCGCCCAGCAGGCCGGACTTGGTACGGATGTGGCGGCCCACCATCACGTTCTCGAGCGCCGTCATTTCGGCAAACAGGCGAATGTTCTGGAAGGTGCGGGCGATGCCGGCCTTGGCCACTTCGTGCACGGCCGTGGGCTCGTAGGGCTTGCCAGCCAGCTCGAAGGTGCCGGCGTCGGGGGTGTACAGGCCGGTGATCACGTTGAAGAACGTGGTCTTGCCCGCGCCGTTGGGGCCGATCAGGCCATACACCTGGCCGCGCTGGATGGTGATGCCCACGTCGGACAGGGCCTGCAGGCCGCCGAAGCGCTTGGAGATACCGGCGACCTTCAGCACCACTTCATTGGATTTCTCTGTCATTGCTAACTTTCGGTGGTGTTCTTCTTCAGGTCTTCTGCGTCAGGCTCTTGCCGTGCTCAGGCGACGGCCACAGGCCGCGAGGGCGCATCAGCATGATGATGATCATCGCCAGGGCAATCAACAGCTGGCGCAGGATGGCGGAGTCCAGGCGACCGTCCGTCATGGCCTGCAGCGGGCCGGCCACGTAGCGCAGCACTTCAGGCAGGGCCGACAGCAGCACGGCACCCAGGATCACGCCAGGGATGTGGCCGATACCGCCCAGCACCACCATGGCGACGATCATGACCGACTCCATCAGGCTGAAGGACTCGGGCGACACGAAGCCCTGGAAGGCACCGAACATCGCACCCGACACGCCGCCGAACGAAGCGCCCATGCCGAAGGCCAGCAGCTTCATGTTGCGGGTGTTGATGCCCATGGCCTTGGCGGCGATTTCGTCTTCACGGATGGCCATCCAGGCGCGGCCGATGCGCGAGTCCTGCAGGCGGTAGCAGATGACGATGGAGACCACCACCAGCACCAGGAACAGGTAGTAGTACAGCGTGACGGAGTTGATGTCGAAGCCAAACAGCTCCAGGCGTTTACCCAGGTCCAGGCCGAAGATCTTGACCGAGTCGATCTGACCCAGGCCCTTGGGGCCGTTGGTCAGGTTGACGGGGTGGTCCAGATTGTTCAGGAAGATGCGGATGATTTCGCCGAAGCCCAGCGTCACGATGGCCAGGTAGTCACCGCGCAGCTTGAGCGTGGGCGCCCCCAGCATGGCGCCAAAGAACGCCGCTAACAACGCCGCTACCGGTATCACGATCCACAGCGAGGTGTGCAGCCCGTTGGGGAACATGGCGGCAAACGCCGCAAAATTGTCCGCGAGGTGCGGCGAGGCCATCAAGGCAAACAGGTAGGCGCCCACGGCGTAGAACGCCACGTAGCCCAGGTCCAGCAGACCGGCATAGCCCACCACGATGTTCAGGCCCAGGGCCAGCAGCACGTACAGCAGGGCCAGGTCGGCAATTCGCACCCAGGCGTTGCCGAAGGATTGCAGGATCAGCGGCAGCACCAGCAGCGCCACGGCGCCGATGATCCAATTGGTTTTGGTGTTCTTCATGGTGTGAGGCTCCTCAGGCGCGATCGGCCACTCGCTCACCCAGCAGGCCCGATGGGCGCAGCGTCAGGATGATGATGAGCACGATGAACGCAAAGATGTCGGTGTAGTGGCTACCCAGCAAACCGCCCGTGAGCGTGCCGATGTAGCCCGAGCCGATGGCTTCGATGAGGCCCAGCAGAATGCCGCCCACCACCGCACCGGCCAGGTTGCCGATACCGCCAAACACCGCCGCCGTGAAGGCCTTGAGACCGGGCAGGAAGCCCATGGTGTGTTGTGCCGTACCGTAGTTGGACGCGTACATCATGCCGGCGATGGCCGCCAACACGGCACCGATGATGAAGGTGGCCGAGATCACCATGTCGGGCTTCACGCCCATCAGGGATGCCACGCGGGGGTTCTCCGCCGTGGCGCGCATCGCGCGGCCCAGGTTGGTGTGATTGACCAGATAGACCAGCGAAGCCAGGGCCACCGCCGTCACGCCCAGGATCAGGATCTGCGTGGGGGTGATGAAGGCTCCGCCCACCTGGAACGGCGTGCTGGGCAGCAGCGTGGGATACGGCTTGTAGTTGGGCTTCCAGATGATCATCGCCAGCGTCTGCAGCAGGATCGACATGCCGATGGCAGTGATCAGGGGTGCAAGGCGCGGGCTGTTGCGCAGCGGCTTGTACGCAATCTTCTCGATGGTGTAGTTGAGGGTGGCAGCCACCACGCACGCGATGATGGTGGCCAGCAGCAGGATGGTCCAGCCCGGCGCGCCCGGCATGGCGGCCTGCATCATTCCAATACAGCTCCAGCTGGTGAGGGCGCCGATCATGAGCACCTCGCCGTGGGCGAAATTGATGAGTTGAATAATGCCGTACACCATCGTGTAGCCCAAGGCTATCAAGGCGTACATGCTGCCGAGTACCAGACCGTTAATGATCTGTTGCAGCAAAATGTCCATAAGAGAAGTCCTTCGTTTGTGACGTACCCACCGCTTTGGCACCGGAATCGGTACAGCCTTGTGGGCCCGACTGCCATCTAGCAAAAAACCCGCCAGGAATGCAGCTGTGCGGGTTTGTGGACGGGATTGTAGCGAGTAGTCACAACCGCCCCAATCCAAGCCGGGCGGGGTTTTCCCTCGGGTTTTGGTCACATCAGCGCGCCACGCACTGCATAAGCATTTTTGATGCACGCAAGATAATTGATGTGCAAACTTATTACCTCGATCATGCCGAATCGGCATAACGCGGTTTTTAAGGAAGCAGCTTCGGCTAAAAAGGCGCCGCCCCGCTCCCTGGCGGTCCAGAGGCCGGCCCCGTGATCAGACGCCGGTGTCTGGCGCCTGCACGTCCGGGTGGGCGGCGGCGACATTGCGCTCGCGCAAATCCCGCATCTTCTGGGCGATCTTGATCTCCAACCCCCGCTCCACGGGCTGGTAGAAGCCGGGCGCGGCCATGCCTTCGGGCAGGTAGTTTTCGCCTGCCGCAAAGCCGCCCTCTTCGTCGTGCGCGTAGCGGTAGCCCTTGCCGTAGTCGAGCTCTTTCATCAATTGGGTGGGCGCATTGCGCAGGTGCATGGGCACCGGGCGTGTGCCGTCCTGCTTGACCCAGGCACGGGCCGCGTTGTAGGCCTTGTAAACGGCGTTGGACTTGGGGGCGACGGCCAGGTAGACCACGCATTCGGCCAGCGCCAGCTCGCCCTCGGGGCTGCCCAGGCGTTCGTACACCTCGCTCGCGTCCAGCGCCAGGCGCAGCGCGCGGGGGTCGGCCAGACCAATGTCTTCGGCCGCCATGCGCACCAGGCGGCGCGCCATGTAGCGCGGGTCGGCGCCACCGTCGAGCATGCGCACCAGCCAGTACAGCGCGGCATCGGGGTCGGAGCCGCGCACCGACTTGTGCAGCGCGCTGATGGTGTCGTAGAACTGCTCGCCGCCCTTGTCGTAGCGGCGCATGCGCTCGCCCAGCACCTTGAGCAGCCACACGTCGGTGATCTCGGTGAGCTTCTCCTGCGCGGCCGCCATGGCCAGCGTCTCCAGCGTGTTGAGCAAGCGGCGCGCGTCGCCATCGGCGTAGGCCACCAGGCGGTCGGTTGCTACGCTTTCAATAGCTGGCAGCGCTTGTTCTGCCTGCGCCAGGGCCACAATTCGCTTCAAATCCTCTTCGGACAAGGGCTGCAGCACATAGACTGCCGCCCGCGACAGCAGCGCGGAGTTGACCTCAAACGAAGGGTTCTCGGTGGTGGCGCCGATGAAGGTGAACAGGCCCGATTCGACATGCGGCAGGAAGGCGTCCTGCTGGCTTTTGTTGAAGCGGTGCACTTCATCGACAAACACGATGGTGCGCTGCTGCATCAGCCCGTCGCGCGCGGCCTGGGCCTGCTCCACTGCTTCGCGGATGTCCTTGACCCCGCCCAGTACGGCGCTGATGCTGATGAACTGCGCATCAAACGCGTCGGCCATGAGCCGCGCAATGGTGGTCTTGCCCACGCCAGGCGGGCCCCACAGGATGCAACTGTGCGGACGGCCCGACTCAAACGCCAGCCGCAGCGGCATGCCCGGGCCCAGCACATGCTGCTGGCCGATCACCTCGCCCAACGTGCGGGGCCGCAGGCGCTCGGCCAGGGGCTGGTGGCTGGATGGGTGCGCCGAAGAAGGGGCTGAGGCACTGCGTGCTGCCATGGTCGTGTCCTGTCTACAGTAGGCTGATTTTCAAGCCAGATAGGCCTCTAGCGCCTACAAATCATGCGCTGGCAGCTACATTTTTAGGATCAACCTATTGCTTCACGACATCAGCCCCTGCCGGAGGCTTGAACTGGAAGGTGCTGGCGGGCAAGGCCGCATTGGCCTGCATGCCGTTGAAGCGGATCAGCGAACGCTGGCCAAAGCTGTCCAGGATGTCGAGCGCCGCCAGTTGCTCGCCCGCAAAGCCCACGCGCACGCTCTTGAGCTGACCGTCCTTGGTCTTGGGGCTGGCCAGCACCCACTGCAAACCATCGGCGTCGGGGGCGGCCTCCAGCGTGAAATCGGCCTTCAACGCCGACAGGTCGGGCGCCGATGCCAACAGCGCGGCAGGGGTGCTGCCCAGCGCTTGCGACTGTGAGCGCTGCGTGACCTGATTCAGGTCCACGTCATACAGCCACAGCGTTTGGCCGTCGGCCACGATGGTCTGCTCGAAAGGCTTCTTGTAGACGAACTTGAAGCGCCCGGGGCGCTGAAACTCGAAGCTACCGCTCGACGTCTTGGTGCGCGCGGCCTGGCCGTCCTTGGGCGGCGATGTCACGGTCTGCGTGAAGTCGGCCTTGCCCGTCTGCGTGCCCTTCATGAAGGATTCCAGGCTTTTCAGCCCGTCAGCGCTAGCCACGCTTGCCGCAGCAGCTATCAAAATTGCAGTAGCGATCTTTTTCAACACGAACTCCTGTAAGGGGGGACCGGCCTTGCGGTCCAGCCGGTCACTCGCTGCGGTTGGGCACCAGCACTTCACGCTGGCCGCTGGCCGTGAGGGCGCTGACCAGACCGGCTTTTTCCATGTCTTCCAGCAGCCGCGCCGAGCGGTTGTAGCCAATGCGCAGCTTGCGCTGCACGTACGAGATGCTCGCCTTGCGGTCCTTGAGCACCACTTCGACGGCCTGGTCGTACATGGGGTCCTTCTCGCCGCCTTCACCACCGCCGCCTTCCCCTGACAGATCGCCCTCGCCATCCACAGTTCCGCCTTCGAGCACGCCTTCTATGTAGTCCGGCTCCCCTTGTTCCTTGAGGTAACTGACGACACGGTGTACTTCTTCGTCCGACACGAAGGCACCGTGCACCCGGATCGGCAGGCCCGTGCCGCTGGCCATGTAGAGCATGTCGCCCATGCCCAGCAGAGCCTCGGCGCCCATCTGGTCGAGGATGGTGCGGCTGTCAATTTTGGAGCCCACCGAGAATGCAATGCGGGTAGGAATATTGGCTTTGATCAGGCCGGTGATCACGTCCACGCTGGGGCGCTGGGTGGCCAGGATCAGGTGGATGCCCGCGGCACGCGCCTTCTGCGCCAAGCGGGCGATGAGTTCTTCGATCTTCTTACCCACCACCATCATCAGGTCAGCCAACTCGTCGATGATGACCACGATGTGTGGCAGGCGCTGCAGCGGCTCGGGCTCTTCGGGCGTGAGGCTGAAGGGGTTGTAGATGAACTCTTCCTTGGCCTTGGCCTCGTCGATCTTGGTGTTGTAGCCCGCCAGATTGCGCACGCCCAGCTTGGACATGAGCTTGTAGCGGCGCTCCATCTCGGCCACACACCAGTTCAGGCCGTGCGCCGCCTGCTTCATGTCAGTGACCACGGGCGCCAGCAGGTGCGGAATGCCTTCGTAGACCGACATTTCCAGCATCTTGGGGTCGATCATCAAAAGGCGCACATCGCGTGCCTCGGCCTTGTAGAGCAGCGAGAGGATCATGGCGTTGATCCCCACCGACTTGCCCGAGCCCGTGGTACCAGCCACCAGCACGTGCGGCATCTTGGCCAGATCAGCCACCACCGGGTTGCCCACGATGTCCTTGCCCAGGCCCATGGTGAGCATGCTCTTGGCCTCGTGGTAGACCTGCGAGCCCAGGATCTCAGACAGGCGGATGGACTGGCGCTTGGCGTTGGGCAGCTCCAGCGCCATGTAGTTCTTGCCCGGAATGGTCTCGATCACGCGGATCGACACCAGGCTGAGCGAGCGGGCCAAGTCCTTGGCAAGGCCCACGATCTGCGAGCCCTTGACGCCCGTGGCGGGCTCGATCTCGTAGCGGGTGATCACCGGGCCGGGCATGGCGGCCACCACGCGCACTTCCACGCCAAAGTCCTTGAGCTTTTTCTCGATGAGGCGGCTGGTCATCTCCAGCGTCTCGGGCGCCACGGTCTCCTGGCGCTGCTGGGGGCTGTCGAGCAAATCCACCAACGGGAGCTTGCTATCGGGCATGTCAGTGAACAGGGGCTTCTGGCGCTCCTTCACCACGCGGGTGCTTTGCGGCACATCGACCAGCACCGGCTCAATGATCTGCACAGGTTCGGGGTGGTGCACTTCGCTCTCGGTGCGCTCTTCGAGCACCACCACCTCGCGCTCGCGGGCCGCCTTGCGGCCCACGGCGACGTCCTTGGCCACCTCGCGTTTGGCCAGGCGAGACTGCACCAGTGCATCAATGCGCCCACCCAGAAACTCCGCCACATGGCCCCACGAGAAGCGGAACACCAGCGCTGCACCCGCCACCGCCAGCACAATGGCCAGCAAACCAGAGCCTGTGAAACCCAGCCACTTCACACTGGCTGGCCCCACCACATAACCCAGCACGCCCCCAGCGTGCCCAGGCAGGAAAGTTTCAAACCGGTACAGCCGCGACCACTCGAGCGCCGTGCTGGAGCACATCAGCACCACCAGCCCTCCCCAAAACGTGGCCCGGCGCACCAGGGGACTGGCAGCACCGGCCACGATTTCGCCCCCACGCATCCAGCGCGCCAGCGACGACAGCCAGGCGCGCACACCGGCCGCCACGCACCACCACACCGAAAAGCCCAGCGCAAAGTAGCTGCCATCGGCCAGCCAGGCACCAAAACGTCCCGCCCAGTTGGCAACAGAGCGCACATCGCGGGCGCCGGAGGTGGACCAGGCCGCATCCTGCGCCGAATAGCTGACCAGCGCCAGCAGCCAGAAAACCAGGGCCAGCAAGCCCACCACCAAGGCGATTTCGTGGCCAAAACGGGCAGCGCCCGTGCGGGGCGGCGACTTGGCTGCCGCCGATGCATTCAGGGTATTGAGGGAATAGGTCATAAACGTGCGGGGTGAGCTTACCGCATGCATTGCGCCGGGTCCGGCACCCGGCACAAGGTCAGCCACCCCACTTTCAGCCCAAGACGTTCAGCCGGTCCTTGAGCAAGGTGGCCCCATTGGGCAACGCTTCAATGAAGCCGCGCTCCTCCAGGTCTTTCATCACCCGGCTGACCATTTCGCGGGACGCGCCCACCATCTTGGCCAGGTCCTGGCGCGAGATTTTTTCCTTGATGAGCAGCTGCCCTTGTGCATCGGCGACCGCAAAGTCCAGCAAGGCGTGGGCGACCCGGCCGTACACATCCAGTAACGCGAGTGACTCAATCTTGCGATCGGCGTGGCGCAAGCGCTTGACCAGCCCGCGCATCACCACCAGCGACATGGAGGCGTTTTCCGTCAGGCAGCGCGCAAACTCTGCACGCCCCAGCATCAACACGTCGGTCTGCACTTCGGCACGCACCGTGGCCGAATGGGGTTCGTTGTCGATGATGCTCATCTCGCCCAGGTAGTCGCCCTGGGCCAGCGTGGCCAGAATCACCTCGCGCCCCCGGCTGTCCGAGGTCATGACCCGGGCACGGCCGGTGAGCAGGATGAACAAGGCATTGGACTTTTGCCCCTGCTCCACCAGCGCTTCGCCCCGCTTGAAGCGGCGCTTGATCACCGCGCCGCTGATCACCTCCGCCTGCGCCACCGTCAGCAGCGAAAACAAGGGCACCCGGCGCAGCAGGTCGAGGTTGGACAACATAGTGGACATGCAAACATCTCCTTTCAGGGGTGCGACCCAACCGGAGCCGCAACGGGTTATCAATGGGTTCTTACAATCGCGGTGATTGAAAACGGGGCCACTCGTGCGAGCGGACGCCGGTTGATACTCGGCGGCTCGACCCCCAGCTTTCCCAACAGCGCCCCATGTAGCGGGCGCAAAACACAGGCTTTTACCATGTCCACCACCCAACACGCGAAAGTTCTGATTCTCGGCTCGGGCCCTGCGGGCTACACGGCGGCCGTCTATGCCGCCCGCGCCAACCTGAACCCGGTGCTGATCACCGGCATGGCCCAGGGCGGTCAGCTGATGACGACCACCGAGGTGGACAACTGGCCTGCCGACGTACATGGCGTGCAGGGCCCGGACCTGATGCAACGCTTTCTGGAGCACGCAGAGCGCTTCAAGACGCAAATCATCTTCGACCACATCAACAAGGTCGATTTCAGCAAGCGCCCCTTCACCCTCACGGGCGACAGCGGCACCTACACCTGCGACGCACTGATCCTGGCAACGGGCGCATCGGCCAAATATCTGGGCCTGCCCTCCGAAGAAGCCTTCATGGGCAAGGGCGTGTCGGGCTGCGCCACCTGCGACGGTTTCTTCTACCGCGACCAGGACGTTTGTGTGGTGGGTGGCGGCAATACCGCCGTGGAGGAAGCGCTGTACCTGTCCAACATTGCCCGCAAGGTCACCCTGGTGCACCGCCGCGACAAGTTCAAGGCCGAGCCCATCCTGGTGGACAAGCTCCACGAGAAGGTCGCCGCGGGCAAGATCGAGCTCAAGCTGTTCCACACCCTGGACGAAGTGCTGGGCGACAACACGGGCGTGACAGGCATCCGCATCAAGAGCACCCAGGACGGCAGCACACAAGACATCAAGCTGCAGGGCTGCTTCATCGCCATCGGCCATGCGCCCAACACCGAAATCTTCCAGGGCCAGCTGGCGATGGAAAACGGCTACATCATCACCCAGGGCGGGCTCAAGGGTTTTGCCACGCAGACCAGCGTGCCCGGCGTGTTCGCCGCGGGCGACGTGCAGGACCACGTGTACCGCCAGGCCATCACCAGCGCCGGGACCGGCTGCATGGCCGCGCTGGACGCGCAGCGCTTCCTTGAACAAGAAGCTTGATCACGAGCAAGACCCCCACGCTCCGCAGCTGCGCGGGTCGCTGCCCCCCAAGGGGGCTTTTTTGTCTTGGGGCGGCCCGTCGACAAAAATCGGGCTGCAGGCTATAATCTGCGGCTTTGCTGAATTCGGCCCGTTTTTTGCGGTCATCCGAAACCGGCGAATCGGGTTACCGCCACCCTTTCTGGCGAGGTGAGGCCGCAAGCCAACCTGGGCAAATCCACCGCCCAGGGCTCAGCGAACGGCCGTTAATACAGTATCGGAGTGTCCTCATGGCACGCGTCTGCGACGTAACGGGCAAGAAGCCCATGACTGGGAACAACGTTTCCCACGCCAACAACAAAACCAAGCGCCGGTTCCTGCCGAACCTGCAATACCGCCGTTTCTGGGTTGAGAGCGAAAACCGCTGGGTGCGCCTGCGTGTTTCGAGCGCTGCCCTGCGTTTGATCGACAAGAACGGTATCGACTCGGTGCTCGCAGACCTGCGTGCCCGTGGCCAGGCTTAAGGAGTAGCACCATGGCAAGCAAAGGCGGACGCGACAAGATCAAGCTGGAATCCACTGCGGGTACCGGCCACTTCTACACCACCACCAAGAACAAGAAGACCATGCCCGAGAAGATGGCGATCATGAAGTTTGATCCCAAGGCTCGCAAGCATGTGGAATACAAGGAAATGAAGCTGAAGTAATTCAGCCTCTTTCTGGTCTTCCCAAAAGCCGCCCGGCGTCCAGCCCGGCGGCTTTTTTCATGGGCATGCAGGTCTTTGTGTACAGCCTGGCGCGCCTCCCCGCCGCGCTCCTTCCTTCTCCGCTGAAGCCAACAAAAAACCGCTGCAGGCACAAGGCCTTACAGCGGTTTGATGGGAGGTGCGTCTGAGGTGCCCGGACCTGTAGCCAGCCCCTCAACGTCCTGAGAACATCTGGTCAGGCGCGCGCAGCGCGCAGGCGGATGGAGAACTCGCGCAGAGCCGCCACACCGCTTTCTTCCGCGCGGCGGCACCAGGCTTGCAGGTCAGCGGTCAGCTGCTCGCGGGACTGGGAGGTGTTCAACCACAGCTGACGCAGCTCTTCGCGCATGGTCACCATCTTGTCGAGCGTCGGAGATGCCGCACGGGCCTGCGCCAGCTGCGGCAAGGCGCCCGCTGGCACCTTCTCGGCATCGCGGTGCAGCCAGCGCTTGGCCGCCTTGAGCACCGACACATCGGCCTGACGCGCCTGCAGCGCGGCAATTTCGTCCCTGCAAGCCTGACGCACGCCGCGCGCATAGCCAGCCATCACTTCGTAGCGGTTGGCGATCAAGGCTTCCAGCGTCTTTTCGTCGGCCACGGGCTTCACATCGCCCAGTTGCAGCTTGGGCGGCACCTTCTTCACCGTAGCCCAGCCGATTTTCTTCATGAGGCTGATGTACACCCAGCCAATGTCGAACTCATAGGGCTTGACCGAGAACTTGGCCGACGTGGGGTACGTGTGGTGGTTGTTGTGCAGCTCTTCGCCGCCGATGATGATGCCCCAGGGGGACAAATTGGTGCTGGCGTCCTGCGCCTCGAAGTTGCGGTAGCCCCAGTAGTGACCGACGCCATTGACCACACCGGCGGCCCAGAACGGAATCCAGAGCATCTGCACCGCCCACACCGCAGCGCCCAGGGCGCCGAACAGGGCCAGGTCCAGAATGAGCATCAGGCCCACGCCTTGCCAGCCGTAGCGGGTGTAAACATTGCGCTCCATCCAGTCATCGGGCGTGCCGTGACCGAACTTCTTGATCGTTTCCATGTTCTTGGACTCGGCGCGGTACAGCTCGGCGCCGCGCCACATCACGGTGTCCAACCCACGGGTCTGGGGGCTGTGCGGGTCGTCCACGGTTTCGCATTTGGCGTGGTGCTTGCGGTGGATGGCCACCCATTCCTTGGTGACCATGCCGGTCCCAATCCATAGCCAGAAGCGGAAGAAATGCGAGGGGATGGCGTGCAGGTCCAGCGCGCGGTGGGCCTGAGCGCGGTGCAGAAAGATCGTGACCGCTGCGATGGTGATGTGGGTCGTGGCGAGGGTGTACAACACGATCTGCCACCAGGCCAGGTTCCACAACCCATTTCCAAGCCAGTCAATGGCGGCGTTCAGTACAGCCCAGTCGGGTAACAGCATATTCACAAAAACCTTACTACAGAGAACCTGCTCACCAACGAAGCAGCTATTTCATTTTAGAGGGCCCGCCTCCGAAAGGATCAGGGAAATCCAGCGTGTTTACGCTGGTTTAGAGCCCTACCCCCAGCATTTCAGTCTTTCTTGGCCCAGATGGCGGCAAAGAACCCGTCAGTCTGGTGCAGATGGGGCCACAAGCGCAAATAACTACTGCCCGAAGCACCGCCGCTGCATAAACCCTTGGCGCCTTCGACCTTGAGTTGCTCCAGCAGCTCGCTGGCGTCCAACAACTGGAAGTCCGGGTGGGCGGCACTGAACGCCTCAGCAATGGCCTCGTTTTCTTGCGGCAGGATGCTGCAGGTCGCGTACACCAGACGGCCGCCCGGCTTGAGAAGGCGGGCTGCGCTGTCCAGGATGGATGTCTGCTTGGCCACCAGCTCATCGATGGCCTTGGGCGACTGGCGCCATTTGAGGTCCGGATTACGTCGCAAAGTGCCCAGGCCCGAGCAGGGTGCATCCACCAGCACGCGGTCGATCTTTCCTGCGAGCCGCTTGACGCGGTCATCACGCTCATGGGCGATGGCGGCGGGGTGCACGTTCGACAGGCCGCTACGGGCCAGACGGGGTTTCAGCGCATCCAGCCGGTGGCCCGACACGTCAAACGCATACAACCGCCCGGTATTGCGCATGCTGGCGCCAATGGCCAGGGTCTTGCCCCCGGCCCCGGCACAAAAATCCACCACCATTTCGCCGCGCTTGGCATCCAGCAGCAGGGCCAGCAGTTGGGAGCCTTCGTCCTGCACCTCGATGGCGCCGCGTGTGAAGGAGTCCAGCTTGGTCAGCGCGGGCTTTTCGTCAATGCGCAGGCCCCAAGGGGAAAACGGTGTGGGATGCGCCTTGATGCCTGCTTTGGCCAGCTCCTTTTGCACGTCGGCGCGCTTGTCCTTGAGGGCGTTGACACGCAAATCCAGCGGTGCGCTCTGCGCCAGGCTTTCCACCAGCGGCCAGAAGCCGTCGCCCAGTTGGTCCTTGAGGGGTTTGACCAGCCACTCGGGCAGATTGTGGCGATGGCGCTCCATCAGGTCGTCCACCGTGACCGCATCGCACTGGTCGAGCCATTTTTTCTCCTGCTCTGTCAGAGCGCTCTTGAGGAAATCTCGCGGACCATGAAACCCCAGGATGGCCAGACGGCGCTCCTTGGGGCCTGAGCCCGAGGGGGCCATGTGATCGAACAGCAGCTTTTTGCGCAGCACTGTGTAGACCGTTTCCGCCAGCGTGGCGCGCTCGCGCGGGCCCAGGCCCCGGTTGTCGCGGAAGAATCGTGACACCACCGCGTCGGCGGGGTGTTCAAACGTGAGGGTGAGTCTGACCAGTTCGGCGCAGGCGTCGAGAAGAACTTTGGGATGCATCCTGCGATTGTCCCATTCCCCGCCACGCTACCAATATCCCCCTACCCGCCCAGACCGACAGCCGAAAGTCAACGAGCAAGCCGCTCCACGCGCGGCCAGGTCGTCAGCGGCTGTAGATCGGCTCGAACGCCGAGCGCTCGATCTGCTGCAGGGTCGGCGACTCACCCGCCCACAGCACCAGCGCGGGGCCTGGCAGGCTCAGGTTACGCTCCAGCGCGCGGCACAGGTGGTAGCGGCTTTCATCGTCCATGCCTGGCAGCTCGACAAACACCAGGTAGGCCCTGCGCTGGGGGTATTCGCGCAGGTTCTTGCGCACCAGCCAGCAGCGCGCCAGCGGTGCGCAGCGGGCCAGCTCAGACTGCAGCTCGGCCAGCTCGAACGAGCTGAGATCATGCCGCACGATCTGGCTGAAGAACGAGGTACCCGACAGCTCTTCCCAGGCCCGCTCTTCGGATTCTTGCGCGCGCTCCAGCCGCTTGCGCCATTGCTTGAAAGCGGCCGCATCGTGGTCCAGCCCCAGGCGTGGAGTCTCCAGTTCGGCCAATGCCGTGCGCGCAGCCCAGTAACGGTCGCTGCTGCCGGTTTCCCACAGGCGGTGCAGCAGCTGCAGCTTGCCCTCCCGATCCTCCTCCGCCAGGCAGGGCACCAGCCCGCGCAACGCGGCAGGGTATTCGGGGCTGCGCTGCAGCGCCAGCTCGTAAAGGGCGCGGACATCAGCGTGCGGGTCCAGATGGCGCTTCAGGCGGGCCAGTTCCACAAGGTCCGCAGCGCTGCTCTGTGCTGTCGATGCACCCAGGGCCTCGGCGCGTGCGCGCACGCGCCCCAGCCAGGCGTGGTGCTGCTTCCATTCGCTGGCGTTGTCGCGGCACCATTGCTTGTCGAAATGGGCCACCCAGCGTTTGGCATCCGGGCCCAGCAGGGCCAGCGCGTTGCCGCGCGACCATTCCGGCAGGGTGGGCGTGGCGTCCAGTGCCTCGATGCGGTCGCGCAGGCTGGGGTGGGTGTCGTCCAGATTGCTCAGACGCTTGAGCGCCTGGCGCAGGGCGTCATTGGCAAAGGCGGCATCAGGGGCTTTGGCCAAGGCGCGGCGCATGCTGCGGTAGGGACCCACCGGCAACGGGTTACCCGCCGCTGCACACCAGTGGTTGCCCCAGAACTCCGCCTGCAGCCACGCGCCCCGGATCTCGATCTCGGCCAAGGCCGCAGCAGTCACGTCGCGGCCCAGCAGCTTGCCGGCGATGCGATCGGCCTCGTATTCGTCCTGGCGGGCCAGTGCAAAGGTCTTGGCCGAAAACCGCGGAAAGTACCAGCGCATGAACAGCTGCGTGGCGGCAGCCACCGGCCCTTCATCGTCGGCCAGGCTGTGGTTCAGGCGCATCCACGACAGGCGGGTGCGGTAGATCCAGGCCGCAAAGCGGCCGTGGTCACCCCGCAGATGGCCGTACTCGTGCGCCAGCACCGCCAGAAAACGTGGCCGGTCCAGCGCCATCAGCAGGGGCAAGCCAATGCTCAGGTGGTTGACCGCCCCACCCAGCAGGCCGTAGCGCGGCAACTGCTGGATGCTGGCATTGAACTCGTCGGTCAACGTGACCTTGTGAATGGGCGGGCCCTTGATCTTGCGGCGGATGCGAGCCAGCGCTTCAAACAGGTCGGGCGCGTCCAGCGCGGTAATTTCAACGCCCTCCGGCGCATCAAACCGCACCCACAGCGCACGCAGGCTGACCCACAACAGGCCTCCGGCCCCCAGCAAGGCCCAAACCATCGCCAGCCGAAAGCGCCCATGCAGCAACTGGGGCACCACCCACAGCAAAATACCCACAGCGAGCGCCAGACACCCCAGCACCCAGGCATAACCCAACGCCGCAAACGCAGCCACACTGCGGCGGTACGCGCGGCTGTTGTCGGCGCTGGCATGCTCGCTCATGCGCACCATGTGCACAAAATCTGCCTGGTCCACGGGCTTCCCTCACTCTGGTTGGATTTTTTCAGCCGCCATCCTAACCACTCACGCCACCTCCGCAACATGACCGACGACGACCTGCCCGAACTCATCCGCACGCCACCCGGCCTGTACCGCCACTACAAGGGCATGCTCTATGAAGTGATCGACACCGTGCGCCACAGCGAAACGCTGGAACCCATGACGCTGTACCGCGCGCTGTACGGACAGCGTGGCTTGTGGGTGCGGCCCGCCGCCATGTTTGAGGAGCAGGTACTGATCGACGGGGTGCTGCAGCCGCGCTTCCAGAAATGCGCAGAGGGGACGGCGCCCGTATAGTTGGCACCCTAAAGCGGTTTCAGCGCTCGTCCGAAAAGCGCTTTACGCTATATTTTCAATAGCAATCAGATCGCTGCAGCCGGGTGTTAGCTACAGCGTTTGAATCAGCGCCCGTACGGCGCGCGGGTAAATCACATGCTCCTGGGTCAGCACCCGGGCGGCCAGCGTCTCGGCGGTGTCGCCCGGCAGCACCGGCACCACAGCCTGGTCCAAGATAGGGCCCACATCCAGCTCGGCCGTCACCTGGTGCACGGTCACACCTGCAAACTTGCACCCGGCGTCGATGGCGCGCTGGTGCGTGTGCAGTCCGGTAAAAGCCGGCAACAGCGAGGGGTGGATATTGATGAGCCGCCCGGCGTAGTGCGCCACAAACCCCGGCGTGAGGATGCGCATGAACCCTGCCAGCACCACCAGGGCGGGCTGGTGGCGGTCGATGGTGGCCGCCAGCTCGGCATCAAACGCCTCGCGGCCGGCAAAGGCTTTATGGTCCAGCGCCTCCGTCGCAATGCCCTGCTCCCGCGCAAAAGCCAGCCCTGCAGCATCCGGTTTGTTGCTGATGACAGCCGCCACGCGGGCGCCGTAGCGCTGCTCCCAGTGCTCCTGCTGCGCAGTCCGGACGATGGTGGCCATGTTGGAGCCGCCGCCAGAGATCAGAATGACGATGTTCTTCATAAATTGCCCCGGATTATCCCAGCCATGCCTTTTGATCCTGCGACCCGCCCCCTCACCCCCAACGAAGCCCGCGTGCTGGCCACCCTGATGGAAAAGGCGCGCACGGTGCCCGACAGCTACCCCATGTCGCTCAACGGCCTGGTCACCGGCTGCAACCAGAAAACCAGCCGTGACCCAGTGATGAACCTCAGCGACGCCGAGGCGCAGGAGGCGCTGGATTCGCTCAAGCTGCTGACGCTGGCGTTTGAGAGCAGCGGCAACCGCACCACGCGCTGGGAGCACAACTTTCAGCGCGGGGTGGGCGTGCCCGAGCAATCGGCCGTGCTGCTGGGCCTCTTGATGCTGCGCGGGCCGCAGACGGCGGGCGAGCTGCGCATCAACGCCGAGCGCTGGTACCGGTTTGCCGATATCTCGTCGGTGGAAGCCTTTCTGGACGAGCTGCAGGAGCGCAGCGCCGAGAAGGGAGGCCCGCTGGTCGTGCAGCTGCCCCGCGCACCCGGCGCCCGCGAACAACGCTGGGCGCACCTGCTGTGCGGGCCAGTGGACTTGTCTGCCAGCCAGGCACCCGCAGCTGGCGGTGGCGCCAGCCCCTCCCCCGCCCTGCAGGCACGTGTGGACGCCCTGGAGGCTGAAGTGGCAAGCCTGCGCAACACCGTGCAGCGACTGTGCGCCGAGCTGGGCATTTCCCCTGACTTCAGTCCAATGTCGCCACCCGGACAGGAATAAAACGAACGACCGTGCTACAAATGCGGATCACTTGGAGACAAACCGATGGATCTCGCATTTACCCCCGAAGAACAGGCGTTTCGCGAAGAGATTCGCGCCTGGGTTCACGCCAACCTGCCCAAGGAAATCTCGCACAAGGTGCACAACGCCCTGCGCCTGACCCGCGAAGACATGCAGGGCTGGGCCAAGATCCTGGGCAAGAAGGGCTGGCTGGGCTTTGGCTGGCCCAAGGAGTTCGGCGGCCCCGGCTGGACGGCCGTGCAAAAGCACCTGTTTGAAGAAGAATGCGCCCTGGCGGGCGCGCCTCGCATCGTGCCATTCGGCCCGGTGATGGTGGCCCCGGTGATCATGGCGTTTGGCAATGCCGAGCAACAAAAGCGCTTTCTCCCCGGCATCGCCAGCGGCGAAGTCTGGTGGAGCCAGGGCTACAGCGAACCCGGTTCGGGCTCGGACCTGGCCAGCGTCAAGACCCGCGCCGAGCGCGTGGGCGACAAGTACATCGTCAACGGCCAAAAGACCTGGACCACGCTGGGCCAGCATGGCGACTGGATGTTCAACCTGGTGCGCACCAGCACCGAGGGCAAGCCCCAGACCGGCATCTCCTTCCTGCTGGTGGACATGAAGTCCAAGGGCGTCACCGTGCGCCCCATCAAGCTGCTGGACGGCGAGTGCGAAGTGAACGAAGTGTTCTTCGACAACGTCGAAGTGCCCGCCGAGAACCTGATCGGTGAAGAGAACAAGGGCTGGACCTACGCCAAGCACCTGCTGAGCCACGAGCGCACCAACATCGCCGATGTGAACCGCAGCAAGCGCGAACTGGAGCGCCTCAAGCGCATCGCCAAGACCGAAGGCGTATGGGACGACTTGCGCTTCCGCGACCAGATCGCCCTGCTCGAAGTCGACATCGTTGCACTGGAAATGCTGGTGCTGCGCGTACTGTCTGCCGAGAAGTCCGGCAAGAACTCGCTCGACATCGCGGGCCTGCTCAAGATCAAGGGCAGCGAGATCCAGCAGCGCTACGCCGAGCTGATGATGCTGGCCGCAGGCCCCTTTGCCATGCCCTTCATCGAAGAGGCCATGGAAGCCGGCTGGCAGGGCAACTTCCCCGGCGGCATCACCGCCAACGCACCGCTGGCATCCACCTACTTCAACCTGCGCAAGACCACCATCTATGGTGGCTCCAACGAAGTGCAGCGCAACATCGTGGCTCAGACCGTGCTCGGCTGATCCCAAGTTCCAGGAGACAAGAACATGGATTTCGATTTTTCTGACGACCAGGAACAACTGCGCGACGCCGTGCGCAAGTGGGTGGACAAGGGCTACACCTTTGAGCGCCGTCGCGCGGCCGTGGCCGCCGGCGGTTTTGACCGCACCGCCTTGAACGAACTGGCCGAGCTGGGCCTCACGGCCCTCATCGTGCCCGAAGCGCACGACGGCATGGGCCAGGGTGCCATCGACGCGATGGTAGTGGCCGAAGAACTGGGCCGTGGCATCGTGCTGGAGCCCATCGCCCAGGCCTTCATCGCCAGCAGTGTGCTCTCGCACTACGCCCCCGCCGACTTGCAATCGGCATGGCTACCCCGCGTTGCCAGTGGCGAAGCCCTGGTGGTGCTGGCCCAGCAAGAGCGCAAGGCGCGCTACCGCCTGGATGTTTGCGAAGCAAAAGCAGCTAAAGCGCAATCAGGATATGCGGTAACAGCTATCAAAAGCGTAGTACCCGCTGGTGACCAGGCGGACGCCTTCATCGTGCCCGCACAACTGGACGGCAAGATCGCCCTCTTCCTCGTCGAACGCACTGCGAGCGGCGTGACCACGCAAGGCTACGTCACGCAAGACGGCAGCCGCGCCGCCGAAGTGCACCTGGCCAACGCCCCCGCCACGCTCATCACCACCGACGGCCTAGCTGCGCTGGAACTGGCCGTGGACACCGGCATCGCCGCCGCCTGCGCCGAAGCCGTGGGCGTGATGGACAAGACCGTGGCCATCACCGTCGAATACATGAACCAGCGCAAGCAGTTCGGCGTGTTCATTTCCAGCTTCCAGGCGCTGCGCCACCGCGTGGCCGACATGAAGATGCAGCTGGAGCTGGCCCGCTCGATGAGCTACTACGCCAGCCTCAAGCTCGGCGCTCCTGCGGAAGAACGCCGCGCCGCCATGGCCCGCGCCAAGGTGCAGCTGGGCCAGTCGATGCGCTTTGTCGGTCAGCAGGCCGTGCAATTGCACGGTGGCATCGGCGTGACGGACGAATACATCGTGAGCCACTACTTCAAGAAGCTTACCCAGCTGGAAGTGACCTTTGGCGACACGCTGCACCACCTGGGTGAAGTGTCCGCCCGCATGCAAGACACCGCAGGCGTGTTTGCCTGACGGTCACTGACGCAGGCGCGTCACAGCCATCAACGATGCTCGTGGATTCACTGGTCCACGGGCATTTTTTCTTTCTGGAGACAGCTTCATGAACAACACACTCTGGCTGCAACGCCGATCTCTCCTGCTGGCCACCGCTGCTGCGGCCACCCTCGCCTTGGCTGGCTGCGCCACCCAAAGCCCCAGCCTGGCCGAGGCACCACCCATCGTCTTTGTGCACGGCAACGGCGACACCGCTGCGCTGTGGCAAACCACCGTGTGGCGGTTCGAATCGAACGGCTGGCCCCGCGAGCGCCTGCACGCCATCGACGTGCCCTACCCGCTGTCGCGCGATGAGGATGCCAAACCCCAGGCAGGCCGCACATCGGCCGCAGAGCACATGGCCTACCTGAAGGCCGAGGTGGACAAGGTGCTCCAAGCCACGGGCGCCCGCCAGGTCGTATTGGTGGGCAATTCACGCGGCGGCAACGCCATCCGCAACTACATCTACAACGGCGGCGGCGACAAAACCGTGAGCCACGCCATCCTGGGCGGCACCCCCAACCACGGCGTGTGGGCGATCCCGGGGTTCCGCGAAGGCAACGAATTCTCAGGCACCGGCCCCTTCCTCAAAGCATTGAATGCCCCTAAGAACGCGGCGGGCGACGAAGTGAGCGGCCCAGTGAAATGGATGACTATCCGCTCGGACAACAACGACAAGTTCGCCCAGCCCGACGGCCTGTGGATCGGACAGAAAGGCACGGCCACCAACGTGACCGCTGCCGGCCCCGAACTCAAGGGCGCCACCAACGTGGTGATCCCACGCATCGATCACCGCGAGACGTCGTACTCCCCCGCAGCGTTTGAAGCCACCTACCGCTTCATCACCGGCAAGGCGCCAGCACGCACCGAGATCGCTGCAGAAAAATCTGTGGTGCTGAACGGTAAGGTCACGGGCCTGGGCGTGGACTCTGCCGACCCCAAAACCGGTAACTTCAGCAACAACCTGCCGCTGGCGGGCGCACAGCTGGAGGTGTACGCCACCGACCCTGCCACCGGCGCCCGCAAAGGCAACCCGCTGCTGCGCAAAACGGTGGGGGCTGATGGCCAATGGGGTCCGCTGGCAGTTGCACCCGGCACACCCATCGAGTTCGTGATCACCGCACCGGGCTATGCGACCACCCACATCTATCGCAGCGGATTCCCGCGCAGCAGCGACCTCATCCATCTGCGCGCAGAACGCATGGCCGATGCCGACAAGGGTGCCGACAGCGTCGTGACCCTGACCCGCCCGCGCGGCTACCTGGACCCGGCGCGCGACAAGATGCTGCTGGACGGCGCAGTGCCTGCTGGGGTGCCCGCAGGGGCTGGCGTGGCCTCGGCCAAGGTCAAGCCTGCCGGTGGCGTGCGCAGCATCGTTGCCGAATTCAATGGCGAACGGGTGGTGGGGCAGACCTGGCCTGCTGCGCAAGGCCACGTGGTGATGCTGGAAATCAGCCAATAGTTGGCTGATATCCCTGCGTGCACGTCAGGGCACTGCGATGCGTCGCGGACGCAAGCGCATCAGTGCGAGTGCCCTGCGTGACCGTGGCTTTCCGCACGCTTGCGGTCTTCCACAACGTTCACCGTCGCGCCATTGGGTAGCACCATGTCTCCTGGCCGCTGCGCAGCGCCACATTCGCCCAACCATCGGCCCTCGAACTCGGTGCGCCCAGGAACGAAACGCACAGGTTTGGAATAAGTGACCTCAAACACGCCGCGGTAGGCGGTTTGAAGGTCACCTGACAGTTGTACCGTGGCGTCCACGCGGTTGTCGTGGACATAGCAAACGGTGCGCACCTCACTGCCACGTGCATTTTTCTTTACTCTCACGTTGTGACAATGCTCCTGCCCGGGCACGATCGCAAGCAACATGATCGGCTCCGCCTGGCGATCAGTGCATTGCAAAACCTTCTGCTCATTCGCTACCGAGTTGCCGGTACTGCGGACCGTGACCTCCCAGAGCCCCGGCTTTCGCGCCGGCATCTGCTGCGCATTTGCAGATTGGATAGCGACAACACCCATCCACACGCCCAGGCCAGCAAGGCACGACCAGCGTGCGACATGCGCAATCTGTCTCATCAAAAATCTCCAGTAAAAGGGGCTGGCAGCGCTTGACGGAACACTCCAGCCCCAAGCTTCACGCTTCCTGACAGGCTCAGCGCGCCTGTCGGCGGTGGAAGTAGATGAAGAACGCAGCCATCAATGCTGACAATATCAATAGCCCCCATTCGGACAAAGTTGGAATGGATGCTGGAACGGCGATCGCAACAAAAGTCACGCTCACCGTACAAGACGCGTTGACCGGGTTCGTCGTATAGGTATTGCCAACCAGGGATCCCCCGCACGCACCGCCACCGGTTGCGATACGCGCTACAAAACCAGGGTCGGGCGTCACTGTGTAGACCACGGTATTACCGGGGGCTGCAACATTGGTCACCCCCAAGGGCGTGACAGCGCCATTGGAGCCTGCGGTTGCCGTCACGGTCAGCGGTGCAAAGCTGAAAGCCACATTGCAATCGGCCGTCACAGGGTTGACGGTGTAGGTGTTGCCGGCCAGCACGCCGTTGCAGGAGCCACTGGCGCTGGGGATATTGCCTGCATTGGGGGCGAGCGTGTAGGTCACAGCCCCGCCCACTGGCACCGTGCGTGAGCTGGCGGGAGCCACAGTTCCTCCGGCTCCAGACGTCATGGTGACGGTAGCGGACAGAGCAAAATTGGCGACTACTGCGGCGTCCGCAGTCATGGCGGGCACGGTACATGGGTTGGTGGTGCCCGTGCATGCGCCCGACCAGCCGGTGAAAATGCTTCCCGATGCCGCCGTGGCCGTGAGTATGGCCTGGCCGCCGTCTGCCACTGGCAGCGTGCAGGTGGCACCGCAGTTCATGCCAGCAGGCACACTGACCACCGTGCCACTGCCCGCTCCCGACTTGGTCAGGCTCAGGTTGTGCAGCGTGGCGGCTACCGAGTTGGTGTCGCCAGCAGTGTTGTTGGCAGTGTTGTTGTCGGTGACACCCGCAGGGGTCGCAATGCTGAAAACCGTGGATGCCGAAGTCGGCCCAGTCACGGTCGCACCGAACGTTAGCGTGACACTCCCTCCGACTGGAATGTCCACCAGCACACCGCCACCAGGCAAAGTACCCGCCGAGGGCGCCCCACCCTGACACGATCCGCCCGCTGTGCCGCTGCAGGTCCAGTTGCCCACCGTGAGGCCCGACACAGTCGGCTGCGTCAATGCCGCTCCAATCACAGGAGCCGGACCGTTGTTACTCACAACGACGGTGTAAGTGGAGGCGCTGCCCGCAGCGCTGGCCGACACACCATCGCTCACACTGACCGTCAAGTCTGTCAACGTTGCACCACTGACAACGCGGGTCTGCACCAACGGCCCCAGCACCGTACTGGCCCCTGTGGCTGACATGGAGTAGGTGCCATGGTTGAGCGAGTTGGTCGGACTGCTGGTGCTCGCACCGGCGGGCACGCCCCATACGATCTCAAAAGTTCCACTCTGGTGATCGACCAATGAGCCAAAGTCGCAGGTCACTGCGCCCGCCGACCCCACCGCCGGTGTCGTACAAGTCGCACCAGCAGGCGCTGTCACCGACTGAAACACCGCATCGACGGTGGCCGTGTTGGCAGCGTTTCGCACTTGCGGGCTTTGTGCGCTGACTTTGCTGTTGAAAACCATCACCCCGCTGTTGTTGCTGTAGGTGTAGGTATAGGCCACGTTGTCGCTTGGTTGGGCGGTCGTGGGCCCAGTGGCTGAGACCAAGAGGCCGGCAAAGAAGGGGCCGATCGAATCTACATAGACCTCCCCTGAGTGACCGCCTTGGCTGCAACCTGCGGCGATGACCTCGACTTCGACGGTATCACCGACATCCAAAAGTCCATTCCCAGGAGCCACGTCAATCGCCTGCCAGCCGGTGTACTGATAGCCCCCCAGGGTCTGCCATGGCACGCCTGGCTGGGCCGCAAAGTTGAAGGTGTAGAACAGGCGCGTACCCTTGGTGACGTTACGCACTTCGACGTAGAAATAGGCTTGTTGTTCAGGGCTGTGGCCGCCGTCCTGGATCACTGGAGCGACGGCCATGCGCAAGTGCACTTTGCCATCCACGGGGTCCACATCGGCTAGCACCATCTGGGCGGACTGCTGGATTCCGCTGGCACGGTTGTTGTTGCCCCGCGCGTTGATCCGTGCGCTGTACGAGCCCTGAAACGGGATGGTGATGGCTTGTCCGGGTGCGTCTGGCGCACTCGCGGGCGTGCCGGATGCCGCGCTCACCACCTGCGTCACTGGGGCCGTAACGGGAGGCTGCAAATTCAGATGGCTTTTCTGGGTGGGCGGGAATGTGGCAATACCGTTGTTGCGGTAGTTGGTCACCGTCCAGCCCGTGAAATCTCCACTTTCGAAATCGCCGTTCACCACCCCCGCCTGAGCGGTGGATAGCAAACACAGCGCAGCAACAAAGAGCGCGAAGACTCCACGCAAGCAGCGGCAAGCCAAGGTCCGCAATGCCATCCAGTTATCGATCATTTTCAACACTTCCCCCTCTTGGTAAACCGCAAATTCCCGCGGATGGCCGCGGGTTGACTCACACACAAAACCAAACTGATTTCGAACGGCTGGCGCACAGGCAAGCCTCTCCCCTCGTTGGCCTTCAAGCCATCGAAAGAGAATGGGTAACTGGTTGAATGGGTGGGCGATGCTGCGCGAGTGCAGCCGTAGAAGCCCCTGCGCAGGGCTAGGTCACGAAGACGAGCCCCTTGCCGAACACTGCACGCACCGGCAAGGGCATGCTGGTGATTTCCAGAGTCTTGCGGCGCAACCGGTTGAGCGCCGACTCGATCCGGTGGAAGTCGTCCTCCAACCCTCTTCCACCGACGGCCTGCATCAAAACCTGCTTGCTGACAACCACGCCCTTTGTCTTGAAAAGGCAAGACAGAAGTTCAAGCTCACGGGTCGTAAGAGGCACCAGCAGTTGATTGGGCGCGCGCAAGGCCGCATTCGCTGCGTCCAGCTGCCAGGGCACAGCAACCGACGCGTCGCCTCCCCCTTGCAAGCGCTTGCTGCGCAACTGGGAACGGATGCCAGCCACGAGTTCCTGCATGTCCACAGGCTTCACGAAATACTGCAATGCACCGGCATCGAGACCTTTGATCCGACTATCGAGATCGGCGCGGGCCGTCATGAGTACCGTGGGAACGCCCTGAGATGCCAAACGGGTGAGCAAGCTCAGGCCATCTTCACCGGGCAGCCCAATGTCGATCACAACCAGATCCACACGAGACTGCAGCAAACGAACGTAGAAGTCCTCTGCGGATTCGGCGCCCCAAGACTGAAAGCCAGAGCGCGCGAGGAATCGGCACACATTGCTGCGGATGTCCTCGTCGTCTTCGACAACAGCAATGATCGGTTCGGCAGACATGAGAAAAATGGGAGCAAATCAGGAAGTGGGTTGCGTAACATTGTGTCAGCGCATCACGCCGCCAGCCATGCACAAGAACTCTCAAGAACTCACAGAAACGATGCGCCGAAAGCCTTCCAGAACAACGTACTTCCCCTTGACCGCGATTTGGCTCTTCGCTCTGCTATGGGGTTTGGCATGCACACCAGCACAAGCGCTACAAACGCCAACCAGTTGGCAGCTGGGATGGGATGTCCCCATGGACAGACTGGATGATCCCAGCGGGAACCTGGGACCTGAGGCGATCAGCACCACTCCGGCAGAAGGAGCTAAAGCCAACCTTCAAGCGCCTTTGAGCGCTGGGTATCTGCGTCACACCGTATGGCTGCGCTTCAAGGTGCCAGCCCTCCCCCCTGACCAGGAACCTGGAGATCTCTGGCTGCTGGCACAGCCGACCTATCTCGACTTTGTGACCCTGTACCAGAAGGGCAGCGATGGTGCGTGGCGTATACAGGAGAGTGGGGATCTGGTGCCCACGGATCGCAAACCTGGCGTTAGGCAACATCTGTTTCGTTTGACACCAGGTCGGGAAGCTCTCATCCGGATTCATACAACCAGCGCGACGCAGTTCCAAGCGGACATTCTTGACACCCATGCCCTTGCAACCACCCTGGCATCCGCTGAACGGCTCATGGGGCTTTATTTCGGCGCCATGTCCGCTCTTTTGGTCGGCATCTGGGCTGCCACCATCATCTTCCGGACGCGTGCGCTCTTCTCGCTCGCGGTCTTGGTGACTGCCAGCGCCATTCACGTGTTCAACGTGCGGGGCTACTCAAGTCTCTGGACCCCACCGGACTTCAGCTTCTGGGACAGCAACGCTGTCAGCATAGGGGCTTTTTTGCTACCCGCGGCGCTGGCATGGCAAATCAAAGAACAGCTCACACGCCATACGCCCTACCAGTGGACCGACAGATTCCTGACCCTCCTTATAGGAGTGAATGTGCTGGGCGCTTTCAGCGGACCTCTGGGCTTTTACCCCGATGTGGCATGGGTCAATCTGATCTCTCTGCTTGCCAGCGACATCGCAGGAATCTCATTGTGCTGTCTGGCATTGCGGCGCAGAGACCGCATCGGTCCGCATGTACTTTTACTCCTGGCATACGGCCTGCATTGCCTGTGCGGCGTACCCATCGCCATTCTCATGACGGGTCAGATTCAATGGAATGTCGATGCGACATGGATCTGGCAACTTGAGGCCATCGCGTTTACCGCTCTGCTGGCGAGTGCGGTGTTCGTCGGGATGGTGACCCGTTATCGCAGAGCCCAGCACGCGAAGGACCAGGCCATAGAGCGGCTGGCGCTGTCCGAGCAATCGCTGGAGGAACGCATCCTGCAGCGGACTACGGAGCTATCTGCGGCCCAAGTCGCGCTTGCAACATCGCTTGAAAGCGAGCGCGCCTTGCGAGATGAACAACGGCAGTTCTTCCACATGATCAGCCATGAGTTCCGAACCCCATTGACGGTGATCGATAGCGCTGCGGCAGAGCAGCAGAGCTTCCCCTCCGCCGAGCTGCAGCCCCAGGTCGATCGGGCCGTGCAAATACGCAGGGCCAGCAGGCGCCTGACCGCATTGGTCGACAGCTGCCTGATCAATGAGCGACTCGACCACAGCGGCCTCGCGCTGCAGGCCTCTCCGGTCAAAGTCATCGACTTGCTTCACCACGCCGCTCAACTGGTGCACTGGTCGCCCCGCCACCGATTGCAGCTTTTTACCGACTCTGCGCCCCCGGAATGGGTCTGCGACGCAACCCTGGTGCACATTGCCCTGTCCAACTTGGTGGACAACGCCGTGAAATATGCCACCGCCGGGGAAATCTTCATCGCAGCACAAAAAGGGAAGACGGGGCTGCTTGAAATCTCTGTGGCGGACGAAGGCTCGGGAATGTCGCTGGACGTGATGAACCGCATCTTTGAACAGTTTGAGCGAGGCGACCGCACGGACCAAAGCAAGGGGTTTGGCCTTGGACTATGGGTTGCTCGCCGCATTGCACGCTTGCACGGGGGCGACATCACCGTTCAATCCAGCGAGGGCTTGGGCGCTTGCTTCACGTTGACACTGGCCTCGCAGCGCATCAGTCCAAGCGGGAGATAAGGTATCACCTTCACCAAGCAGCCAGAAAGCTTCACCGGCTGAATCCTGGATAATCACCCCTCGCATTTCTTGTTGACGCCGACCCTTCTACGTCCGGCAGACTGCCCTGCGGTCTATTTTCAAAGTTCCAGCACCCATGAGCGCCACAGCGACCGACCCCAACCTTCAGCACCTGACCCAGGCCCGCGAGCAGATTGCACAAGGCGATCTCAAGAACGCCGCGCTCACACTCAACAAGGCCAACGCACAATGGCCTCAGGATCCGCGGGTTTTCATGCTCGGCGGTCTGCTGGCTGAAAAAGCGGGCAACGTTCAAGGCGCATTTGATGCGCTGCGCAAGTCAGTGTCCCTGGCGCCTGACTGGGGGCCTGGACTGCTGGAACTGGCATTGCTGCTAGCGCGTCAGAATCAGTTTCCAGAAGCTATAGAAACCGCCGAAAAAGTAGCCGCACTTGAACCCAAAAACCTGCAGGTGCTCGCAGGTGTGATCGATATCGCACACCGTGCCGGTCATCTGGAGATGGCTGTCCGCCACTTGCAACGAGGCCTTGAGCTGGTGCCCGGCGATATCGCGCTACGGCGCCTGCTGGCACGCGACCTGAGTGAGCAAGGCAAGCACGCGGAGTCCCTTGCGATCTGGGACAGCCTGGTGCAGGAACAACCGCAGGATCCGCAGTCCCTGGTCGGCCGTGTCCAGGCGTGTATCGCAGCCGGGAAGCCAACCGACGCTAAGGAAAATACAACGGCTTTGCTGAGCCTGGCACCGGACAACGCGGTGTACCAGTACTACGGACAGCTCGCAAACGGTGCAACGCCAGGGGAACAGCCCCCTGAACTAACGCGTTCTATCTTTGACAACATGGCTGAGTTTTACGACTTGCACGTGGTGCGTGGTCTCAAGTACCAGTTGCCCAAACAAGTCGGCGACAAGATCCTGGCGCAACATCCTGACAAAAAGATCAATGTCCTGGATCTTGGCTGTGGAACGGGGCTGCTAGGGGTGTGCTTGGGCCGCCTGGACGGCGCGCTGGTGGGCGTAGACCCATCGATGAAAATGATTGAGCAAGCAGCGCGGCACAACGTCTACGACCGCTTCCATACGGTGAATTTGCATGACGCCCTGCGCGAAACACCCGATGCGCTCTATCAAGTGATTACAGCGTTGGACGTTTTTATCTACGCTGGCGACGTGACGCAATCGATCCCCAACGCGCACCGTGTCCTGACGCCAGGCGGCATGATGGTCTTCTCGTTTGAAACAGCTCCTGAACAGGGACCTGATTTGGTCCTGCAGCCGACGGGCCGGTATGCACACAAGCGAAGCCACGTGGAGTCTCTTTGCCAGTCCACCGGCTTTGCGAGTGTGGAGATCCAGGACACCATTCTGCGCGAAGAAAATCGCCAACCGGTTCCCGGTTTTGTCGTAACAGCCTACAAACAAGCCTGACGCTTAGCGCCACCAGCGCATCGTTTGCGTTGGAGCAAGGCTTCATCTCAAGCGAGCAGGCGCGACGACTTGGGCACGTGGGCCATGAGGAATTCCATCTGATCGGCCAGGATGCGCCGATTGCGCAGGATGAAGTCCTCCCACAGGCTCGGCACATAGGGCGCGTACAGCAGCGGCATGTGCGCCTGCTCCGGCGTGCGCGGCCCCTTGCGGTGGTTGCAGGGGCGGCAGGCCGTGACCACGTTCATCCAGTGGTCCTGGCCGTTGCGCGCGAAAGGCACGATGTGTTCGCGCGTGAGGTCTTCCTCGTGAAAACGCCCGCCGCAGTAGGCGCACACATTGCGGTCGCGGGCAAAGAGCTTGCTGTTGGTCAGGCTGGGCTTGAGCTCGAACGGGTTGATGCTGGGCACGCCCTTGGTGCCGATGATGCTGTTGATGGCGATCACCGATTGCTCACCCGATATGGCGTTGTACCCGCCCCGGAACCGGGCAATCTGGCCGCCGGACTCCCAGCGCACTTCCCCGGCGGCGTAATGAATCACCGCCTGTTCCAGCGAAATCCACGATTGGGGCAGCCCTTGGGCTGAGAGCTTCAAGACCTTCAAAACACGCCTCCTGGAACACAAAGTACACAAGGACATGACTTCCGCAAAACAGGACTCTGGCAAGTGGCTCGCCCCAAGGAAAAGGCGGTTGTCGCATCCCGATTTGCGCAAGTCCGAAAGGATTCTGAACGCAGATGTCTCGTGGGCAGCCCTGCGCTGGGCCAGCCGTGGGTCACAATATACTCTTTTTGTGACAAATTGGCGTCCTGCGCTTGATGGACCTGCGCATGGCGCTATCAAAAAGATAACAAACCGATGAAGATCTTTCGCGGATTCCACCACCCGGGCATTGCCGACGCCTGTGCGCTGACCATCGGCAACTTCGATGGCGTGCACCGGGGGCATCAGGCCATGCTGGCCCTGCTGAACAGCGAGGCGGCACACCGGGGCGTGGAAAGCTGCGTGCTCACCTTCGAGCCCCACCCGCGCGACTACTTTGCCGGGGCCCATAACAAGCCGGAACTGGCCCCAGCCCGCATCGGCACCTTGCGCGACAAGCTCACCGAGCTGGCTCGCTGCGGTGTGCAACAGACCGTGGTGCTGCCGTTTGACGCGCGGCTGGCCGCCCAGTCACCCGACGCTTTCATCGATGAAGTGCTGGTGCGCGGGCTGGGTGCACGCTATGTGTTGGTGGGCGACGATTTCCGCTTCGGCCGCCAGCGCGCGGGCGACTACGCGATGCTGGACGCGGCCGGCCAAGCCAAGGGCTTCGACGTAGCCCGCATGAACAGCTACGAGGTGCACGGGCTGCGCGTGTCCAGCTCCGCCGTGCGCCAGGCGCTGGCAGCGGGCGACATGGAGGCCGCTGCGCGCCTACTGGGGCGGCCTTACACCATCAGCGGCCATGTGGTGCATGGCCGCAAACTGGGGCGCGAGCTGGGCTCCACGGCAGAGGGCGCGGGTGACGGGTTTCGCACGCTCAACCTGCGGTTTGCGCACTGGAAGCCTGCCGCCAGCGGCATCTTTGCGGTGCTGGTGCATGGCCTGGCCGATGGCCCGCTGCCGGGGGTGGCTAACCTGGGCGTTCGCCCCTCGCTGGACCCGAACGACGTCAACGGCGGTCGCGTGCTGCTCGAAACCCATTGCCTGCACTGGCCCGCCGAACTGGGTGCCGAAGGGGCGTACGGTAAAATCGTGCGCGTGGAACTGCTGCACAAACTGCACGACGAGCTGAAGTACGACGGTCTGGACGCCCTGACAGCGGGCATTGCCAAAGACTGTGCGGATGCGCGCGCCTACTTTGCATCGGCCCACGCCCCCAATCACACCGAGACCCGGCGTCAGACCACGCGCGACCGAATTTAGGGGGCTGCCTGCGCAGCGCCTGCCCTGCAGGCCCGACACCTCTCGCGTTTCGCTCCCTGTTTCCCCGCATTGCTCCGGGCCCGCCCCGGAATGCCCCGTTTTAAGGCTCCCTCATGTCCGACAACGCCAGCACGCCCACCTCCACTGCCCCGGATTACCGCAGCACACTGAACCTGCCCGACACCCCCTTCCCCATGCGCGGCGACCTGCCCAAGCGCGAGCCGGGCTGGGTGAAGGAATGGGAAGACCAAGGCATCTACAAGCGCCTGCGCGACGCTCGCCGGGGCGCGCCCAAGTTCATCCTGCACGACGGCCCGCCCTACGCCAACGGCCAGATCCACATGGGCCATGCGGTGAACAAGATCCTCAAGGACATGATCACCAAGGCGCGCCAGCTCGAAGGCTTTGACGCGCTGTACGTGCCGGGCTGGGACTGCCACGGCCTGCCGATCGAGAATGCCATCGAGAAGAAACACGGCCGCAACCTGAGTCGCGACGACATGCAAGCCAAGAGCCGTGCGTTTGCCACCGAGCAGATCGCGCAGCAGATGGTGGACTTCAAGCGCCTGGGCGTGCTGGGCGAATGGGACAACCCCTACAAGACCATGAATCCCGCCAACGAGGCGGGCGAAATCCGCGCGTTCAAGCGAGTGATGGAGCGCGGCTTTGTGTACCGGGGCCTCAAGCCTGTGTACTGGTGCTTTGACTGCGGCTCGTCGCTGGCCGAGTTCGAGATCGAATACCAGGACAAGAAGAGTACCACGCTGGACGTGGCGTTCAAGTCGCACGACCCGGCCAAGCTGGCGGCCGCCTTTGGTCTGCCTGCACTGACCAAGGACGCGTTCGTGGTCATCTGGACCACTACTGCCTGGACCATCCCTGCCAACCAGGCCCTGAACCTGAACCCCGAAATCACCTACGCGCTGGTGGACGCGGGTGAACGCATCCTGCTCGTGGCCGAGCCGCTGGTGGCCTCGTGCCTGGAGCGCTACGGCGTCACCGGCAGCGTGCTGGCCACCACCCTGGGCAAGAACCTGGGCGGGCTGGAGTTTGAACACCCCCTGTACGACGTGGCCAGCGAAGACGGCAGCTTCGGCTACCGCCGCCTGTCGCCCGTGTACCTGGCCGACTACGCCACGGCCGATGACGGCACGGGTATCGTGCACTCGTCGCCCGCCTATGGCCTGGAAGACTTCAACTCCTGCCGCGCGCATGGCATGGCGCTCGACGAGATCCTGAACCCCGTGCAGGGTAACGGCACCTACGCGGCCGACTTCCCGCTGTTTGGCGGCCAGCACATCTGGAAGGCAGTGCCCGTCATCATCGAGGCCCTGCGCAACGCGGGCCGCCTGATGACCACCAAGGACATCACGCACAGCTACCCGCACTGCTGGCGCCACAAGACGCCCGTGATCTACCGCGCGGCTGCCCAGTGGTTCATCCGCATGGACGAAGGCGAAGGCGTGTTCACTAAAGCAGGCATGAAGCCCGCCAAGACGCTGCGCCAGATCGCGCTCGATGCGATCGAGCACACCAGCTTCTACCCCGAGAACGGCAAAGCCCGCCTGCACGACATGATCGCCGGCCGGCCCGACTGGTGCATCTCGCGCCAGCGCAGCTGGGGCGTGCCCATCCCGTTCTTTTTGCACAAGGATTCGGGCGAGTTGCATCCGCGCACCATGGAAATCATGGACCAGGCCGCCGACATCGTCGAAAAGGGCGGCATCGAGGCCTGGAGCCGCGTGACGACCGAAGAAATCCTGGGCGCCGAAGACGCACCGCACTACACCAAGAGCACCGACATCCTGGAAGTGTGGTTCGACTCCGGCTCCACCTTCAGCCATGTGCTGCGCGGCACGCACCCCGAGGTGCACCATGACACCGGCCCCGAGGCCGACCTGTACCTGGAAGGCCATGACCAGCACCGCGGCTGGTTCCACAGTTCGCTGCTGCTGGCATCCGCGCTGGAAGGCCGTGCGCCGTATCGCGGCCTGCTGACCCACGGCTTCACCGTGGACAGCCAGGGCCGCAAGATGAGCAAGTCGCTGGGCAACGGCATCGACCCGCAGGAGATCAACAAGAAGCTGGGCGCAGAAATCATCCGCCTGTGGGTGGCCGCGAGCGACTACTCCGGCGACATCGCGGGGGACGAGAAGATCCTGGCGCGCGTGGTGGACGCCTACCGCCGCATCCGCAACACGCTGCGCTTCCTGCTGGCCAACGTGAGCGACTTTGACCCGGCCAAGGACGCCGTGCCGTTCGACCAGATGCTGGAGATCGACCGCTACGCACTCACCCGCGCATCCGAGTTCCAGGCCGAGGTGCCGCCCCCCAACAAGGTCTACGAGCTCCACCCGGAGGTGCCCAAACTGCAGCCGTACCGCTCGGAAGACCTC